>Ga0075495_1173950_pt1 | contig 16020 bp, 18 predicted proteins | sample DEB08_RNA2_11_FD_73454 | JGI IMG/M metagenome (GOLD analysis project Ga0075495, IMG submission 73454) | Aqueous microbial communities from the Delaware River and Bay under freshwater to marine salinity gradient to study organic matter... | ecosystem: Environmental > Aquatic > Marine > Coastal...
ATCTGATGTTAAAAAATTACAAAAAGAATTTAAACTAAAAGATTCTAATGGTGTTGCAGATTACCATCAAGCGTGGTGGGAACAATACGTTGATAAAAATTCACCATCTACATTAGATAACAAAACCAAAATGGGATTAGTTAAAAGGTGGGCATTTTATGACAAAGGATTTAGATTAGATAAAAAAAACATTTCTGATTCTAAAGTATTAGACTGGGCTAAAAAAACCGATAAGCAAGACCAAGCTAAAATATCAAAACAAAATATTAGACCATTTGAAGATATATTCTTAGGTGTAGGTGCCGAAGTATTATCATTTATGTCATCAGCATTAACTGTAAATCCTGAAAAATCTCTTAGAGATATTCAAAAGAAGTTAGACCAAATTGTTAAAGATGTCAGAAAAAGTGGTGACCAAAAAAAGATAGCAAAATTAAAAATGGAATTAGAAAGATTGAATTCAATTGGTGGTAGAAATAAAATAGTACCAAATGAGGGAATCGTATTTGTTTACAAGGGTAATACATACAAGTTAACAGGTACCTTTGCCCCATTGAATCAAATATTAGGACTTTTCTATTAATTTTCGTATATTTATATAAAGAACTAAAATCAAGTTATGTCAAAAAAATTAAAAAATGTAAAAGCAGTATCAGAAATGATTGCTGGTACACATAAAAGCCAAACTAAAAAAACAATAGGTTTTAGTGAGGTGAAGTCTTTTATCAAACGTGAAGTTGGAGAAACTTGGGTAGATGAAGATGGAAATAGTTGGGAACAAAAGAAAGGTTACAAAGTTAAACTTGGTAAACTTTCAGAGTTAAGAAACGACTTAAACTCATTCCCAAATTGTGATAAAGAAGTTTGTACTTGTACTAATCCAAAAAGAAATGACCAGAAAATGAAGGTCATTCATGGTAAATGTTTCGATTGTGTAATCAATATGGAACATGAGCTTAAATTAAATGGTGGATATGGGGCTTATGAAAGTACAAAAATGTTACAGAATGGTAAGGCTTGGTTAACACAAGCTAAACTTGAAAAAGAAGCTTTAAAATCAGCAATGAAAGCTAAGTTCATAAACGAAGATGGTTCGTTTGAAGAATGGGATGGGATGTCTTGGCTGGAGTTGGAAGAAAAAATAGATAGCGAATTTGAGTTATTTCAAAATAACTTTATAGCTAAGCTGGAAACTGAAGATGAGTAAACTTGTTAACGACATATATGAAGTATATCATAATGATGGTGTCCCACATGAATTAGCTGTGGAGTACACCATTTCCGATGTATATGAAATATTAGTTAAAGAAAACCTTATGAACGAAGACCTTCGTAAGTGGTTTGGTAAAGGTAAAACAGGAACAACCTCAGGTGGTGGATGGGATAGATACGGAAGTGATGGTCAGAAGCTAGGTAAGTGTGGTGATGGTAAAGAAGGTGGTGCATATGCGGCCTGTTTATCAAAAGAAAAAGCCGCTAAACTTGGACCAGATGGTCGTAAAACCTTTGTTGGTAGAAAACGAAGAGCACAAAAGAAAAGTGGTGACGCCAAAAAAGGTGGTAACAAAACTAAAGGTAAAAAACCTACAAATAGTAAAACAGGAGCATAACAATGAATCCAAGATTAAATAAAAAAGTTAAAAAAGATTTAGACGCGTATTTCAAAGGAACGTCAGCATCTTCACCAGAAGGACATCACGCAATATCCTTTATACTAAAAGGTGCATTAACTGATGCAAACTTTCATAGTACGGCTAAGAAAGTAGATAAACTTTTTCCAAAAGCTAAAAAAGCTAAATATTATGGTAATCGCTCATGGGAAGATAATTTAGAAAACCATGGAATGGATATCGCTGCTGCTGCTAAGTGGGATGGTCACGACATTCTTGATGCAATTGGATTCTTTGTATCAATGTGGATAGGTGGGCAAAAAGGAAAATCAATATCTGATTTAAAAAATGAAAACCTCGTTGAAAGATATAATGACCTTAGAGCAGTTAGAGAACTCAAACAATTAGGCGAAGAGGTTGAAAAACTTGAAGAAAAAAATTGTCCAACTGATTCAGCTAAGTGGAGTTCAGCTAAATCACAAGCTAAAGCTAAGTTTGATGTATACCCATCAGCATATGCTAATGGGTGGGCTGCTAAAAAATATAAAGCCAACGGTGGTGGTTGGAAATCTTGCTAAAGGAATCCTATGAAAAAATCTGATTTAAAAAAGCTTGTAAAAGAAGAATACCATAATGTTAAATCATTTATGGAAGAAAAGTATGGATTTACTCCTGAATTAGGAAAAGTTATTTCTAATCCTTACGCAACATCATTTGTAAACGAAGCTAAAGAACCTGAAGTAATTACTCAATTAAGAAAAATCGTAAAGAATAAACAAAACGATATGATTAAAGATACTAAGAGTGGTAAGAAGGTAAGAGTTGATATGAATTCAGCAAACCTAATGGTTCAAGTATATGATGCACTTAAACAACAATCTAATAAAGATAAGTTTGTTAAGAGTGGTATCGTAATGATGGGACATATGGCTTACAAACTTATGAAGAAGGAATCAGTAAATGAAATATTAACAATCGTAGATAAGTTTGATGCAAAAAAACAAGATTACGATAAAATGTATTACAAAGATGGTGGTGATAGTCCTGGTGATGGTGATTTAAAGAAAGCAAAAAAAGAACTTGCTAAGTTAAGTAAGAAACATAAAGGTTTAACTCTTGTATCAGTTGGTAGAAATAGTAAGATGTATGATGTAATGAAAGCAGATGAATCATTAGTAAACGAAGGTAAATACGATGGTATGTTAGATGTTATCGAAGATTTAGTTTCTAAAGCTAAATCATTTATGGATGTTGGTAATCAATTGAAGAAACATAGAGTTAAGTATTCTTTTTCTACATCAATGATTCCAATGTACAAACTTGATAAACTACCTATCGCTATTGTAAATAAAAAGTATGTTGATAAAGCAGATAGAGAAGTTGGTGATATTGCAATTGGTTTAATGGAATCAATTAAAGAATCTGTATTGAATGAAAGAGCAGAACCAATGCTAACAGATAAAGAGCAAGAAATTGTTAGAAAAGCTTTAGAAAGAGCAGTGGGTGTAGGTGTTGATTCTGAACCTGATGATACTAGATATCATGGTGGTAATAGTAACTTCATATTTGATGGTGGTGAAGATTTGATGCTGTATGTTGGTAAATATGAAGATGAAGATAAACCATACTACGTTAGTATTGAGGGATTTGATGCTGGTAAAGTTTCAGATGATGATGCTAAAGATTTTAAAGGTATAGTAAAAGCAGCGATGAAGCTGGCTAAAAAATACAAAAAAAGATTAACCACAGAATCAATAAACGAATTTGATTCATCTATCAACAAACGAAGAGCTGGTGCTGAATTAAAACAAAAATTAAAAGGTAAACGTTCTGATGGAATGGGTAAATATACTGCTACTATCTATGGATTAGATTCAAAAGGTAAAAGAGTTGAATTAAAAAGTTTAAATGATTTAAACAAATACTCTAAATTTGAAATTGATGAATCAGTAAACGAAGGTAAATATTACATTACTCGTAACTTAGGTAGAGGGCAGGGTAAAGCATTAATTAGACATTACGATATAAAAAAGCAAAAAACTAGCGATAAACCAAAAGAGTTTAAATCATACAAAGACGCTCAAAAAGAAGTAGAGAAGCTCCAAAGGGGTGGTTCTATGGGTGGACAGATGACAGCATATATCATTACTGATAAAAATATGAATCCATTATCTGAATCAGTAAACGAAAATGATTCGTATTCAATCACAGATGATAAAGGTAGACACTTTTTACTTATAGTTGGCGAAGAACCAAAAGATTCTAAAGGAAAATCTGAGTATAAAAAAGATGGATTTTACATTTCACCACAAAAAGGATTTAAAGGATTAATAACTGCATATTTTAAAGATGAGAAAACTCTCAAAAAAAATATAGATAAGAAATATCATAACCAACTTGGTGAATCTATTAACGAAGCTAAAGTACACTTTGAAAAGAAATTAAAAAGTGGTAATATCTTTCAAGTAATCGATAGAGATATGAAAGGTATGAGAAGGCCTGAAAAAGAAGATAAGTTTCTTATGCAGATTGTAGATAAAAAAGGTAAGGTAGTTAAACACATTGGTTCACACCCATCACTAAGTGGAGCTAAAAAATATTCCAACTCATTACCTGAAGGACTCAAAGAAGGTGTGATGAGTGATATCAATATGATGTCAAAGCAAGCTAAGACTTTAGATGACTTTTTAAAGAAATTCTTTAAAGAGTATGGAAAGCAAATCAAGAAAAACTCTGACACTATTAATTGGGCAACTGATTTATATAATGGTGTAAATGAAGCAAAGCTTGGTGACATAAAGAAAGCTGTAAGAAACAGACCCAATCCATATTCACTTGTAATATCAAGAAACGGAAAAGTTATTGACCAAGTACACATTCAAAACCCAAATGAAGCACCAGCTATGTTTAGAGTATTGAAGAAAAAACATCCAAATGATTTAGTAGCACTCGAAGATAGTTCAGGAAGAATACTATTTACCGAGTATGTACAAGAATATGATGTTGATACAATTGAAGAAGCTAAAGACTTTGTAAACTTTATGAAAGAATACAAAAGTGATATTAACGAAGCAGAATACCAAGGTAGAGATGTTAAGTTAGGTAAGCCAATGCAGGGTGATGTTAAAAAGTTTAAAGTATACGTTAAGAATCCGAAGGGTAATGTTGTAAAAGTAAACTTTGGACACGGTGGGTCTTCAGCTAAAGGTAAAACAATGTCAATCAGAAAAAATAATCCTGATGCTAGAAAAGCATTTAGAGCTAGACACAATTGTGATAATCCTGGACCAAGACATAAGGCTAGATATTGGTCTTGTAGAAAATGGTAATCTACATTCATTAAATTATTTTTAATATTTATATACAAACAAAACAGTTATGAAAGTTATACATACGTTCATCTCACATGATGACACTAAGATTACTGAGGTATCTTTACTTACTCAAGTATTAAGCGCACTCAGTTGGAAACACCACAACCCCTCAGATACATTGTGGTTGTACACAAACACTAAAACACTTAGTGAATACAAAAGTTATGGTATAGATAAGTTATACGATAAAATAGATACTGATGTATTAGACAGATACCCATCTAATATTAATAATAAAGTATTTTGGGCAACCCCTAAGTTATGGGTAATGAAAAATCAAACAACACCATTTGTTAATTTAGATACTGATTTTGTATTTCATAAAAAATTACAAATGATAGACGACTCTGTTGTGTTTTTACATCAAGAAAATCCAACCACATATCCATTTCCAACTAAATTAGAACATTCTGATGATTTTAAATGGAGTGAAATTGAGTTGAGTGGATTTCTAAATTCACTACCAGTAAATACAGCATTATCAATATGGACAGATATTTCATTCTTACAGAAATACCTTGACCGATATTTTGAATTCGTAACAAATAATGAGGGTAGAATGACGTTGACAGAAGATGAGGTCAGATATACACATAAAAATGGAGCTCAGCTAACATCAGAACAATGGCTACTATCAGCTATGATTTTATTAGAACAGCAAACAAATGAAAACTTCAGCTCTAAATCACTTTTACCAATATTATCTCATATTGCTGGATTCAAACCACAAGACTACAATATGCCATTACCACAATTAATGGAAGGTGTTAATAATAGTATGTTCCATTTATGGAATAGTAAGTCGGTATTTGAAATGGGTAATTATAGTGTATTTACTGCGTTAGTTAAAAGTCTAACCTCATCGATTTCAAATCTAATTCCAAGCTTAAATGATGATACATTGTATGATATATTAGAATCTATAACTGATAGTGTAAGAAAAGTGCCTGATGATTCTATCATCGAATCAAACGAAGAAACTCAGACACAAACTACTAAAAGTGATTAATTAATTTTATTCACATATTTATTAAATAGTTCCTCTAATGGGAACATAAACAAAGTTAAACAATAAAAAGGTAAATTATGACCACAATTTTAATTATTTTAGGTGTACTAGCAGTAGCTGCAGGAGTATACTTCTTCCTTATCAAAACTGGTAAGATTAAAGACGAAGACAATGACTTAGTAGCAGACGTAGTTGAAGACAAAATTGCTGACGTTAAGAAAAAAGTCAACAAAACTAAAAACGAAGTTAAGCGTAGAGCTAAAAGAGTAAAAGAAGAATTGGCTGACGTTAAAAAAGAAGCTAAAGAATTAGTAAACCAAGTAGATGACGTAGTTGATGCTGTAAAAGGTAAATCAAGAAAAGGTAGAAAACCATCATCAGGTTCTGGCAAAGGACGTGGAAGAAAAGCTTCATCAGGTTCAGGTAAAGGGCGCGGACGAAAATCATCAGGTTCAGGTAAAGGACGTGGAAGAAAATCATCAGGTTCTGGTAGAGGTAACGGTAAATCTAAAAACTAATAAGGAATTACTATGAAAAAGTTTGTAGGCAATATACAAACATTAGTAATCCTTGTTTTAGTAATTTTAGTCTTATTAAAAACCTGTGGTGGGCTTGGCTCATCTGACCCAATTGAAAAAGTAATAACTAAAGTAGAAGTAAGATACGATACTTTAGAAGTTGAAAAGCGGGTTTTTGTACCAAAGGTTAAGACTGTTATTCGAACGAACACTATTACTGATACTGTTTTTAAAAAATACAAAATAGATACTTTAGCAATATTAAAAGATTATTATTCTAAGTATGTTTATCAAGATACCCTTAAGCTAGATAGCTTAGGGTATGTTGTTATTATGGACACAATTACTCAGAACAAAATCTTTAGTAGACGATTTGATAGTCAAATATTAATACCAACTACTACAATAACCAATGATATTTATTTAAATCAAAGTAAATTCTTTGGTGGTGTTAGTATAGGTGGAAATAAATCACAAATAAACTTTTTATCTGGAGACTTACTTTACAAGTCTAAAAAAGATAATGTATATGGGTTAGGAATTGGTGTAAATCAGAATTTAGAACCAATCATTACAGGTAGACTTTATTGGCGACTTCAATTCGGTAAAAAATAACCTATGTCAAAGTCTATTAAAGAAATAGTAAGAGAAGAGTACGTTAAATGTGCTAAAGACCCCGTATACTTTTTTAGAAAGTATTGTTATATACAACACCCATCTCGTGGTAAGATTCTTTTTAATCTTTATGATTTCCAAGAAGACTTAATGGGGGCTGTATCTGAAAAAAGATTCAATGTAATACTTAAATCACGACAGTTAGGTATATCAACACTATCAGCCGGATATTCACTCTGGTTAATGTTATTTCACGAAGACAAGAACGTATTGGTAATTGCAACCAAACAAGAGGTAGCTAAAAACTTAGTTACCAAAGTTAGGTTTATGCATCAAAATCTACCATCGTGGCTAAAAGGCCAGACTGAAGAAGATAATAAACTTTCTCTTAGACTTAAAAATGGGTCTCAAATAAAAGCTACATCAGCAGCAGGTGATGCTGGTCGTTCTGAAGCATTATCATTATTAGTAATTGATGAGGCTGCCTTTATCGACAATGTAGAAGAAATTTGGACATCAGCACAATCTACATTATCTACTGGTGGTGGTGCAATTGTACTATCTACCCCTAATGGTGTTGGTAATTGGTTTCATAAAGTATGGTTACAAGGACAAGCTGGTGAACAATGGAATCCAATAGAACTACATTGGTCAGTACATCCTGATAGAAATCAACAATGGAGAGAAGAACAAACTAAACTTCTTGGAGAAAAGGGAGCAGCACAAGAATGTGATTGTGACTTCATTTCATCTGGTTATACAGTTGTTGAGGGTTCTACTCTACAATGGTATGAAGAAACACACGTTAAAGACCCAATTGAAAAACGAGGATTTGATGGAAATTATTGGTTATGGGACTTCCCTAATTATTCAAAAAGTTATGTAGTAGTGGCTGATGTTGCTCGTGGTGATTCTACGGATTACTCAGCATTTCATGTATTTGATGTAGAGACTGTTGAGCAAGTTGCCGAATATAAAGGTAAAATAGAAACTAAACAATATGGGGCATTCTTAACTTCAGTTGCTACCGAATGGAACAACGCCTTATTAGTTATAGAAAACGCTAATATAGGTTGGGCAGTTATTCAAGAAGTTATAGACCGAAACTATCAAAACTTATATTATTCATATAGAGATATTGGTTATATTGATGAAGATATTCATTTACGAAAAGGATTTGATTTAAAACGTAAAGATGATATGGTACCTGGATTCTCAATGACAAGTAGAACACGACCATTGGTTATCTCAAAATTAGATACTTATATGAGAGAGAGAACACCTATTGTACGTTCAAAACGTTTAATAGATGAACTCTTTGTTTTTATATGGAATGGTAGTAGAGCTGAAGCCCAACGTGGTTACAATGATGATTTGGTGATATCATTCTCAACAGGACTTTGGGTAAGAGATACGGCATTAAAATTAAGACAACAGGGTATGGATTTAACAAGAACTACGTTAACCCATATGAGAAAAAACTCACCTGGTGCTTATGCGTCTCATAACCTTAGAAGTGACCCATGGAAACAAAAAGACCAACGTGGAAACGATAACGATTTAACTTGGTTACTATAAATTTGGATATAAACTATTTTTTTTGTATATTTATACATTGTAGAGTTATATCACATTATTAGAAAATAAAATTATGGCAGATAAATCATTATTTGGTAGGTTAAAGAAACTATTTAACACGCAAGTGGTAGTTCGTAGGATAGGTAAGGGTAATACCCAAGCTATTGATACGCAACGACTCCAGTCTCAAGGTAACTTAAGAGGCTCATCTTACTACGACAGATTTGGTAGACTACATACCACTCGAAGACATTGGGAAACCTATAACAATCAATTCAACTATCATTCTAATAAATTAGAATTATATACAGATTACGAAGCGATGGATAAGGATTCTATCATCGCATCTGTATTAGATATATATTCAGACGAGACTACTCTAAAAAATGATATGGGTGATGTAATCCGTATTAAGTCAAATGACGAGAATATTAAAAAGATATTACATAACTTATTCTATGACGTACTAAACATTGAGTTTAATCTATGGTCATGGATTAGGGGTATGAACAAGTATGGTGATTATTACTTACATCTTGATATAGAAGAACAAGTAGGTATTGTTAACGCATCACCAATGTCTGCATATGAAGTAGAACGTGAAGAAGGTTTTAATCCAGAGAACCCATATGAAGTAAGATTCAAAATGGGGTCAATGGGGGCTGCACATGGTGCAAGTGTAAACAAAAATGCTGAGTACTTTGAGTTTTATCAAATGGCACACTTTAGATTAATGTCAGATACAAACTTCCTTCCTTATGGTCGTTCACTATTAGAAGGTGCTAGAAAGACTTGGAAGCAATTAACTCTTATGGAAGATGCTATGATGATTCATAGAATTATGAGAGCGCCTGAAAAGAGAGTCTTTAAAATTGATGTTGGTAATATTCCTCCTGGTGAAGTTGATAATCACATGAGAAGTATTATTGACCAAATGAAAAAAGTTCCTTACTTAGACCAAAATACTGGCGATTACAATCTAAAGTTTAACTTAATGAATATGTTAGAAGATTACTATCTACCTGTAAGAGGTGGTCAAAGTGGTACTGAAATTGATTCATTACAAGGAATGGAATTCGGTGGTATTGATGATATTGAGTATTTAAAAAATAGAATGATGGCTGCTCTGAAAGTTCCGAAAGCTTTTATTGGGTATGAAGAAGGTGTTGAAGGTAAGGCTACACTTGCACAACAAGATATTCGTTTCGCTAGAACAGTTGAACGAATTCAAAAAATTGTTCTTTCTGAATTAACTAAAATAGCTGTTGTACACTTGTATTCACAAGGATATGAAAACGCAGATTTAGTAAACTTTGAATTAGAACTTACTAACCCATCTATCATATACGAACAAGAGAAAGCAAATCTTTGGTCTGAAAAAGTATCATTAGTTTCAGATATGAAAGACTTAAATATGTTATCTCAAGAGTGGATGTATAAGAATATATTTAATATGAGTGATGACGAGTGGAAGCTTGAACAAGGAAAAGTCATTAGTGATATTAAATTAGGATTCAGACATAGTCAAATAGAAGATGAAGGTAATGACCCAGTTAAAACTGGTGAATCATTTGGTACTGCACATGATTTAGCATCATTATCTCAACAAAGTGGTGATGATAGTGACCAACCTGCACAAGAGGGTGGTTCACCTCAAGGTGGTCATGATGGTGCTGGAAGACCTCCAGAATCAGGTAACTACAAAACAGATGATAATCCATTTGGTAGAGACCCACTTGGTCAAGATACAGATAGAAAACGAGCTACTACTTATCACAAGTACAAGAACTCACCACTGGCATATGAACAAAAAGAAGCTTTAACAACATCTTTAAAGAAAGTTAAACGAAAATCAAGAAGTGTAATACTTGAATCTTTGAAAGAAGACACTAAAAACACCGATAAAGGTGGTTTATTAGATGAATCTCAATTAAGAGATGACACGGTTTAGTTTATTTTTAGATATTTATATGGTAGTTGTTAATAACAAGGTAGAGAAATGGCAAAATTGAAACATAGCAAATTTAAAAACACAGGCATATTGTTTGAACTATTAGTTAGACAAATTGCATCCGATACGCTGTCGGATAAAAAATGCTACGCAACTGAGATTATTAAAAAGCATTTCAAAAAGGGTAGTGAGATAGCAAAAGAATTAGCTTTGTATCAAGCACTAACTAAAGAAAACTTTGACTCTCAATATAAAGCGCAAGAGTTTTTAAACATAGTTCTTAAAGAAAGAACTAAACTTAATGAGAGTATTTTAAGAAGACAAAAATACAATGTAATTAAATCTATTAAAGAATCATATGATATAGGTGACTTCTTTAAGTATAGAGTAAACAATTACAAAGAAATGGCATCTACTTACAAATTATTTGAAAGTACTGAGTCTGAGTCTCCAAAAGACTATGTAGATTGTAAGAGTACTATCTTTGAGGCAATCACTACTAACAAGGTAGTAATCAAAGAAGACAACGTAAACGAAAAATACAACAAAGAACCAAAAGAAATTAGATTATTGGCTTACAAATTTTTAGTTGATTCTTTTAATTCAAAATATTCAAATCTATCTGAAGACCAAAAGGGAATCCTTAAGTCTTATATTAACAACATAGATAACTCAGGTAATTTAAGAAAATTTGTTGTTGCTGAGGTAGCTAAGTTAAGAAGAGAGTTGAAAAAACTCAAAATTACTGACAAAGTAACTCAGATAAAACTAAATGAAACTATAAACTTAATTAGTGAGCTAACTAAAAATAAAGTAGTTAATGAAAATCAAGTACTTGCTTTATTAAGGTATCATCAATTACTTCAAGAACTAAGGAGAAAATAATGTCAAGATTTTTATTAGAACAACTTGATAAGAAATTTGTTGAGTTAGAGGAAAAGAAAGATGTATTACTTGGTCAAGACGAAGATGAAGATACTACTGATGAAGCTAATGTAACTGGTAACATGGATGGGGGAGCAGGCCCAATAAAAACCCCAAATGCATTTGCAAAGAGTACTGATGAAGATGATTTAAATATTGACAATATTGAAGTATTAGGATATAAGAAAAGTAAAAAATCTAAATCTAATTTCGAATCCATAACACGAATGGAGTCTAATTTAGAAAGTATTATAGAGGCTACATATAAAGAATACAAGAACGATGATTCAATGAAAGCTCATCAAAAGGTTAATACATCTATAAAAGAAATTAACAGATTGATGTGGGAAATCACTAAAATTGTAAATCAAAATTCCAAACTAAAAACTGAAACAGGTGTACACACTGGTCAGTATTGGAAGTCTACACAAAAACGTTTTGGAAAAATTTCTGAAAGAATGTTAAAAGTTGCTCGTCAATTAAAAGAATTGAGTGCATAATATGTGTGGATGTAACAAAAATAAAATAAACGAAGAATTGGAAATTTCGGATATCCAACAAATCAGAAAGTTAATTCGTCATGAGTTAGCTAGAGTATTTTTTGATTTATACCGTAAGAAAAAACAATGGGAGTAACAATGAAGCAACTATTGATTGATACAATGGTATTTGAAGTAACACCTACTATGTTAGCAGAAGCAAAATCTGAACATGGTAGATTTTTGGTTAGTGGCGTTTTACAACGAGCTGATGCCAAAAACCAAAATGGTCGTGTATATCCAAAAAACATACTTGAACGTGAAGTAACTAAATATATCGGTAGAGAAATCAAAGAAAACCGAGCATATGGTGAATTAGACCATCCAGAATCTTCAGTAGTAGAACTTAAGAACACCTCACACATCGTAAGAAAAGTTGAGTGGGCTGGAAATGACGTTGTAGGTACAGTAGAGATACTAAACACACCTTCAGGTAAAATATTACAAGAAATAATAAAAGCTGGTTGTACCGTGGGTATATCCTCAAGAGGGATGGGTTCGGTTAAACAAATTAGAGAAGATGGAACGGTTGCTGTGGAAAATGATTTTGATTTGATATGCTGGGACTTTGTTTCCAACCCATCTACTCACGGCGCTTTTTTAAAACCTACAAATGAAAGTATGTTAAAAGAAGGTGTTTCACAAAAAAATAATACTTATAGATATAAAAAAGCACAAAACATTATGAGAGACATCATCTGTGAAGTTGGTGGCTATTGTGAATGTTTTTAGATTAGGGATATATTATGAAATTAAAAGATTTACTTAACGAATCATCAAAGTCTTACAAAAGATTAAACATTGGTGAAGAAGAAAAAGAAACTAAAATGACTTCTGAAGAAAAAAGAGCATTCTTAGAGGCTGTATCTGCATATAAGAAGTTTGGAGAAGCTATTTACAGAAATGGTGACTTAATGGAAACCTATGGTTCAATAAAAGGTATTGTAGAAAATGCAAACAAAGTAACACTTGAAGAAACAGGTGATTGGTTTGATAGAGTTACAGTTAATAGACATATGAAATCAATGAATGAATCATTTAAAGTATTTACTAATACTATAAAAGAAGTTCATACCTTACAACAAAGAATGGAGTCTACTTATGATGAAATCGGTGAAGTACTTTCGAAATATTATGAAATTAAAGAAGGAAATGAATTCGGTGCTGAAAGAGCTAAAGCAATCGCTAATGACGAAGATGAATTCGAAGTAGATGGTAAAAAATATCCTGTAAAGTCAGTTGACAAGGACGATAAAGAAAACGCAAAAGAATTTACTAACGAATCAGTATCAATGAAACTAAAGGACTTAATAAAATGATTAAATTAAAAAAACTAATTAATGAATCCTTTGGATTGGGCGAATTACCTTCATCTAAATTAAAAACTATGAAAGTATCTGCTAAAGAAATGATGGATTCAGTTAAGAATGAAAAAGTAAATGAATCTGAAGAAATCAACGAAGCTGGATTTGCAACTTGGGAAATGAGATTTTCAGATATGAATCTTGGTGGTGTTAAACTATCTAAGAAGAATGTGTATAAAGTAAAAGCAAGAAATACAGTTGAAGCTATTAAGAAAGCAGCTAAGATGGCTGGTGTTGGAAAAAATTGGATTGCTACACAAACACACTCCTTAAAGAAAATAGGATAACCACAATGAATTACACAGCAATACTACAAGACATCTCAGTTGATTTATCTTTCATGATAAAAAAACACCTTAAGAATATCAAAAAATTAGATTCTAAAAAACAAAAAGAATTTACAAAACTATTTGTTGATATGAAGCAGGGTGTTGATGACTTATCAGAAAATGTAGTTGAGTCAATCAATGAAATCTCAGCAATCGGTGGATTAAAGCAGGTTGTAAAAGGTAATACTGATAGAGTAGAAGGAATTAAACTATCAAAAGAAATGGCACAATCTATGATTGATTGGTTTAACTCATCTCCTTATGGTAGAAAGTATCCAAAAGCAGCTAAAGCTAGATTACACATATCATTAGGTATTATGAGTGTTATGGGATTAGATAGATATGCTAAATTCAAAGGTGCTAAAGAAGAATTGAAACATATCAAAACTTTAGCTAAAGCAATGAGAGAAGACACAATTAAACATTTAGAAGAAGCTAAATTTAATTACAAGCAAGATGCTATGAACGCCTACATGAAGGGTAAAGTATCAGCTGAAGAATTAGATAAAATATCTAAAAATGATTTTAACTCATCAGTAGCTACAAAAAAAGAATTACAAAATTTTCTTAATAGTGGGTATATGAAATCCTTAATGGCTAATACCTATGGATTAAAAGTACCAGCTATGGAAAAGAAAGTAAAAGAACTAATGAAGTTCGCAAGTTAAACAATAATAATTTAAAAAGAGAAACGTTATGGCAAAGTCACAAGAAATTTTTGAAAGTATAAAAGATTTATACGAAACATTTGAAGCAGAACACAATGGAACAACTAAAGCATCTAAGAGTAGAGCAAGAAAAGCTATTGGAGAGATAAAAAAGTTGGTAACCGATTACAGAAAAGCTTCAGTAGACGAAAGTAAGTAATAATTAAATTTACTAATTTATTTTTAATATTTATATACACCTATCAACAACTGATAGGTGTTTATTTTTTTATACCTCATATATGCAACGAAACAATAATAGAAAAGTTCGAAAAGAACAAATGATGATTCCCGGTAGATTTAGAGCGGCTAAAGTAGTTAATGGAAACATTGAAGCAGCATTAAAGTTTTTTAAGAGACAGATGAAGGAATCTGAAATCTTAGATGAGCTAAAAGACCGAAAAGAGTTTATCAAACCATCAGCTAGAAAACGAAAAAAGATGGACGATGCTATTCGAGCAGAATGGCTAAGAAACAAAAGAGAACAATAATTGGTAAACACTTAAACGTTTTTAAGTTTATTACCATATTTATTACCTCAAGAATACCACTCCCCAATGTGTGGTCACAACACAACAATAGAAATATTCTATTAAGATTCCAAATAATCTTATTATCCAAAATTTAATTAAGGAGAACTGTAATGGCTAAATCTGATTTATTAAAAGAAGCTATTGCCGATGCTAAAGCAGTAAAAGAAACTGCACTAGCTAACGCAAAAATGGCACTTGAAGAAGCTTTTACACCTAAACTTCAATCAATGTTATCTCATAAGATAGCTGAAGAGCTTGACGATGAAGAAATTGAAGAAGAAGAAGAAATCTCTGCTGAGATGGCTGATATGAAATCTGAAGAAGAAGTTGAAGAAACTTACGAATCAGAAGACGTAGAAGAGTCTGAAGAAGTAGAAGAATCTGAAGAAGGTGAAGAAGTATCTGAAGAAGAAGAAGTAAAAGAAGAAGAAGTTGAAGAAGAGTTAGAGTCTGACGAAGAAGAAGAAGTAAAAGACATCGCATCTGATGAAATCGAATCTCACGAAGATGAAATGCATGGTGAAGAAGAAGCTGAAGAAGCTGAAGCTGTACCTGCAGACGAATCTGAAGAAGATGAAATGGAAGAAGAAGATGAACTTGACTTAGAATCTGTAATCGCTGAACTTGAAGCTTCAATCAACGAAGAAGAAGACGAAGAAGACGAAGTTGAAGAACTTAAAGAAGAAGAAGACGAAGTAAAAGAAGAAGACGAAGAGCTTAACTTAGACGAAATCATCGCTACTTTAAAAGAAATGACTGAAGAAGAAGAGTCTGACGAAGAAGAATTAAAAGAAAACGAAGAAGAAGAAGTAAAAGAAGAAGAAGATAACAAAGAAGCTGAGTTGGAAGAAGCTTATGAGACTATTAAGTCTTTACAAGGTACAATCAACGAAGTAAATTTATTAAACGCTAAACTACTTTATACTAATAAACTATTCAGAACTTTTGATTTGAACGAGTCACAAAAAA
>Ga0075495_1079776_pt1 | contig 15505 bp, 1 predicted proteins | sample DEB08_RNA2_11_FD_73454 | JGI IMG/M metagenome (GOLD analysis project Ga0075495, IMG submission 73454) | Aqueous microbial communities from the Delaware River and Bay under freshwater to marine salinity gradient to study organic matter... | ecosystem: Environmental > Aquatic > Marine > Coastal...
AAACAGAAAAGCTTTGCAAGGCCTAAACATTTTGTGATGTATTTCGTGTTTTGTGATGTTAAGATCAGAATGATGAAAACCAGGTATTTAAGGTAAATGAAAAGAATTTTACTATTTCTCTCTATGATACAAACCATATGAATATAAATTATAAGCACTATAACGGGAAAAAACTGAGGATTCTAAGCTTTCTTCATCTATATGTACATATACATATTTAATTGACTTGAATGTATATTCTTGAACGTAATAAAAATATAAGGCCGATGCCATGAATAATTTCAAGCAAACTGAGTTAATACAGCGACATTGTACAAAATTGTACTTAGTATTAATTTTAATACAATATATTTGTTTGATTTCACGTGTTGTTTATTTCTGTTGGTTAGTCGAGAGATCCTGCTTCATTTTGAGGTTGAGCCTGGCAACAGCGCTCTTGACGCTGTGGTAGATGATGTTCTTGATCTGGAGCTTGTCCTCGTGATTAGTATGGTGCTCAGTCAGGTGACGGAATTCCTGAGTGAGGTGGAGACAGTTGTTTGCGAGCTCCGGGGAGACGAAGTCCTCGGCGATCTTGATGCAGTTGTGCAGGTTCCGCACCTGGTGGGTCGCGCCAGCAGGGATAAACACAGTGTCACCTGCGCACTGAATGATGGCGTAGCTTTTAACCCCGTACTCTAGGAAGAGTCTCATCCTGAGCTTGGTGTCGAGGTAGGTGCTTTGGTCGTGGATCGGGTCGTCGTGGGGGTCAAGCCGCTTACCCTTCTCTATGGCAACCTTTATGAGAAGGTCTCTGATCTTGTTCGTGTCCCCCGGGTGGAAGATGTGCCAGATTGCCCCGGGCAGGAGTCCTTCCTCCCGCACCCTCCGGCGCATGATCAGGTCGCAACCAGCCTCGTCCACCTGTTCTAGGACAACCTTCATGTTCTCCCTTGGGTCACAGTCGTCGGGGAGCCCCACGTAGACGAGCAGATTCACGGCGTCGCTCATGTCCAGGTGAAGGTTGGTGCTGGCGCGCTCGCTGTACAGAGCATTCCCATACGCGATGTACATCTTAGGTCCCAGTTCTGGTTTGAGATAATAATCCGGCATGTAGGAGGCCAGGTTGAGCTTCCCCTCGCGCAGCGTGTACGACGGTATCGGGAAGTCGTGGACGAGATTGTGATAGCGCTTGGGCAGGCTCTCCGCAATATCGCCGTCGGGCGGCCAATCCTTCAGCTTCAGCAGCATAGGCGTGCCCTCAGCGTCCACCAAGCGCTTTGTCACACTGGAGAAGCCCTCCCAGAACCACTTCAAGGGTTGCTTCGGCACAGTCCTGCCGGTCAGCGTGTTGACCAGGTCGGCGCTGTAGTCCTCAAAGTCGCGCATGAAGGCCTTGGGGTGCCACAGCCGGCGGTCAAGGTACCTGTCGCTGTTGCTGATGATGACGGGCTGGCCGCGGGCCCACTGCTCTTTGAAGAGTTCGTTGTTGTGGGGGGACACGGCGTCGTAGAGGTGCAGCAGCCGGCCGTCGCACAGCCACGAGTGCTGCGCCTCCGCCGTGATCTGCTCCGACTGCTGGTTGGCGAGGATGTGTCGCGGGGCCAGGGTTGTGAGGCCTGGCTCTGCCACCAACATCTTATCATGACTCCCCTTCTCCTTGACAGCGGTCTTCTTCTCTGCTACAGCGGCTTCATCTACCAGCGTTCTTAATCTGGGTGGATTGTTGTCCGTCGGTTCATCTTCAGTGTCAGTGTCCAGTAGGCCTAGGAGGGCTAGGCTCAAGGGATTGTTGGACTTTGTTTTGACTAGAGTCTTGGATCGAGATTGGGTTGCTGTGTAGCTTGCAGAGAGTTCGGATGAAGACAAAACCTGAGGATGAAACTGTGCCACACGGCGGATGTGGTCGATCCTGAGTCCGGCCTCGTGCACGCACTCTGCACAGACCTGTGTGCTCCTGAGCGGTGGACCCTCTAACTTCTCTGTCGGCTTACGGCGTCCCTCACGTCGCCGGCCACATATTCCACAACTTGCGCCTGGCTTCAGCTCGAGCGGCGCTGGTTTGGAGACCATGGAGTCCCTGGCCTGCGTGAAGTAGAAGTCGATGATCCTGTGGTACTCCCCGAAGTGGTTCAGCAACTGGTCGAGGCTGCGAGAAGAGAATTGGCATCTTGGGCAAGAAAGAGGGCTTCCTGGTTGCTGAATACTCGCTCGTTCGCCGACGAGATCTCTAAGTAGAAGCTCGATGAAGTGATTTGCGAAGTGAGAATAGAACTCGGAGCTTGAATATCTAGAACAACCATCAAAAGGACACTCAAGTTTTGCACTTTTATCGGGTATACCAGTAGCCTTCAGTTTCACCTTTTCGAGTAAAGCTACTGGACCGTTTATTTTCTTTGTTGAAGAGATAAGATTCATGCGTTTTCTCTTAGCATACAAGCTCTGAATTGAGCCAAGGGACTTAAGCTCACTTACTACATTGCAGTGCTCATCCATATTGTGCTTCTGAATTTCCCCAAGTGAGTTGAACACAGGATAGCCATCACAAAGCTGGCACTCATAATCTTCTTCGTCCTCTTGCGTTGGTCCGAGAGTTACAAGGATATGATGTTTGATATGATCAATGGCGTTACCAGGGATTGGTTCGAAGCAAAAAATGCAGACATATCCTTTCATAATCGCATCCAACCCACACTGAAGTTGAAAATACTTTACAGGACTGCCAATCATGTCTTTGATATCCGGATTCTTAAGAAAATCAACCGTATCTGAACTTTCATGATTGTCTGCAAAATGCTGCAGCACATCTCCGTAAACAAAGCCGGTGTTAGTTGACACTTCTCCAAGGCAGTTTTCAACTGGACATTTTGTCAGAGATAACATTGGAACAATGCTTGAAGTGAAGAAGTGTGAAATAATATGTTTTTGTACCTCCTTTTCATTGACTGGAAAAGAGCAAATTACACACATCTTAGCTGATAATTGCCCCTCGGTGTTAGGTTCCTTTAACAACTCAATGGGAAGGAGTTTGTCAACAGCCTTGTGAACGGTTCCCATATGTTGAGCTCCTGTGGACAAACTGGAGGTTTTAAACTCACATCCTTGCTCCGAACAGCGAAACTTGCCATTTTCAGGTATGAGGGTTTTGTTTAGGGATTCTCTGAAGTGATGAACCAAATGATTTCTTTTCAAGAAAGGGAAATCAAACAGCTGCTCCTCTGAACATAATTCGCATGATTGTAGTCCAATCAGTTTCCAGTCTTTAGCAATAACTTCGGCGATCATCTTATCAAAGCTATTAGTCTTTGGATGTTCAATTAGATGGTGAGCAAGAGTATAATAATCAGAATTTATTCCAGTTATTTTTATGTTGCATGATTGACATCCCAGGATATCTAAAGTCTTTAAGAGGTGAGAGTGCTCTTTCGCTAAATGTTTCCCACAAGCTTCAAACCGTTTATCAAATAAGACACCACAGATATTACACTGCCTTGGAACTGTTTTTGACAGTTGATCATAAAACTGTCTCTTTTTCTTCGTGAGTTGATTGCTATCCAACTTTTTGTAAATAGACATTGCGTAATTGTGCTCAAGGGCAATATGCTTAACAAGTGCATCAAAACTTGGGCATTGTTTGCTGCAAAAGGAACACTTTGTTTCATTGATCTTTAGGCTGCTTCTAAGATCTTCTTCAACATGAAGGAATACATGCTCAGAATGCTTCTTAGATGAAATATGAGAGTTACAGATGTCACATTGAACTGATTTTTCAAAGACGCTATGTAATTCTTCTGCATTTGGCTTAAGTTTCTTAACATCACCTCCCATCATTTCTGACTTCCTTTTTCCGTAGTTTCTATCTTGTGTGCTTGCCTTGGTGTGATCAGAAATAGCTGGTTGACTTACCTCGACCTTATCAGGCGGTAGTGTAGGAATCATGGCGTCTTGTTTTAAAATCTCGGGTTTCACAACAATTGATTCCAGGCTACTGACATTGAGAGGGACAATATCAAAGAATCCATATCCGCTGAAAAATGACGAGTAGGAGATCTGTGCTGGACTTTCCTCCATGCAAAACATAGTTTTGCTCAAAACATTCAATATTATTTCTGAATGTTCAGAAACAATGTGTTCCAATAAAATCAAATTTGAATCTTCCGTCTTTTTGCAATACTCGCACTTCTTCTTACTGGGATCATCGAGGAAGTCAAAGAATTCTTTGAAATGATATTTAACTAAATGCAAGCCAAAATCAATATTAAAACCCTTTTCTCCGGTACCCTTAAGTCTCGACACAGACGGCAGTCGAACATTATCTGATCCACAAATCAAGCAAATAGATTTATAGCGTTCACCGTTCTTCGGTAGGGTGTAACGGTTGATTTGACCAGAATCGGTGCGTTCCTGGGCACAATCAGGAACATCTTTCACATCTAATTCTTGCTCGAGAATCTTATCAACCATATTGTGAGCAATACTAAAATGTGCCAGCAAGGAAAGTTTATTTTGCATAGTCAGAGGGCAGCTAGGGCATTGCAATTTTTCGTGGCTCATCAACTTGTCAACCAACTGTTCTGAAAAATGTCTCATTAAATGCAGCTTAACTGCGATGTTGTCAACAGAGGTAAAATCAATATTACAAACATAACATTTTTGCAACCTCTGGTGCAAAGGATCTTTTTCTTTGAATCTAAGAGAATGAGATTCAATCTTTGATGCTCCATCCAAGCAAGGAATTGAGATTAACTTTGAATCTTTCAGAACAAAGAAATCTCCAATGTTTTCCACATTTCTCTTTCCATATAAATCTTTGAGGAGTTTGTCATGCTTTTTAGTGTCAAGCTCTTCGCAAACATTTCCTAAATTCTCGTTTTCTCCTGGCATTAGATGAGATATATGTTGTAGAAGATGAATCTTTTGCATTTTTTCCAGGTTAGAAGCAACAGTGTCTGATATCTCGACTGAAACAATGACACCACATATAATGCACTTGGACAGTGAATTTTCATTCTGCGCTTCCTCCACATCTTTTAGAGATTCTTCAACCATCCAATCCTCTTCTTCCTTCCAATGATGCTTTTCTATCAGACGACAGAAATAGCCATGACTTGTTCCAATATGAATAATCAGAGCTTCCTTGGATATCTTCTGACTGCATATGGGACAGGCACCAGATAAATCTGGATATTCCTCCTCAATTGCAAAGGCAAAATGCTCTGCATAATGCTTTTTCAATGCTGTTGCCTTGGCTAAAGCCCGAGCAAAATCTTTTCCACAAATCCTGCAGGAAGATTCTTTGTTATAATCCAAGTTTCTTGTGTAGTCTTCTATTTTGTTGTCAAAAACTCCATGGTCCACTCCAATGTGAATTGCAATATCTTTAAAAGCAACTTCTTTTTTGCTGTTAGTTGTTGTTCTGTCACAAAATGGACAACAGAGCAGCAATGAATCTGAATCTCCAAAAATTTCCCTCTCATATTCTTTCTCAATTTCATTCTTGAAGTGTTGAAAGTAATGCGTTTTATTGTCTTCATCTCCTTCTATATTCTTCAAACAGATTTGACATACTTTCTGACTTTCAAACTTCTCTGACATTTCATAGTTCTTTTTAGATGAAGTGCCTTGTGTGACAAACTTCTTAAAAAGTTCATGAAAAGAACCCATGTGTTTGATCAACTTCTTTTTGTGGTGTCCAAACTGGTCTGAATCAACATCTTCAGTGGTAAACTGGCATCCTTCATAAGGACAACTGAGGGGAGCCTTGTGTTCTGCTAACACATCTTCATACATATCTTCAATGTGATTCTTAAAATGAATGTGATAGTGATTCTTGGCTGCCTTCATTGCATCTGGAGAATCACTGGAATCCAAGACTTCCTCGCAGATCTGACACTTTCCGCTGAACACTTCAAACATATCTGCATTCGTTTCAGCAGGTTGTGTCTGAATCATGGTTTTGGTCATACTGACCATAAAAGTGTCAATCATCCTGTGTGTGCCTCCCATATGATGAAGAAATCTTGCCTTGTCATTTCCTTTGTTTTGGCCTGCTTCAACTATGTACTTACAGCCTTGCAATCTACACCGATAAGGTGCCCCCCTCTCTATGATATTGTCATACTTGTCATTAACCATCTTCGCCAGCTCACTTCTAAAATGCTGGATGTAGTGATTTCTCTTATTGGACAAAGAAAGCAGGTCCATTTTGGCATTACAGACAATGCAGTTTTGTATGTCTTCCCAACTGTCTAATCTTTTCATGCTGGTGTTGCTGTCTCCAAGCATGTAATCTTTAAGAGAAGAGTCCAATTTCTTGTGAAAGAATCCCATATGGAGCAATAGCCGTTGTCGATCAAATTCCACATGATCACATTCCTCGCAGGAATATGGTGGAACAGCTTTGATATTTTCAAGCATGTGTTCTGAAAGATGCTGCAAGTAATGCATACGTTTTTTGTTCTTGTCAAGCCCATAAAATATATTCAGGCAAACCTTGCATGTCTTGTGTGAATCCACTTCTAAAACAACTTCTTCTTGACGAGAATTTTCCTGGACCATGTGAATATGTCCATAGTGATTTTCCACAATGTTGTGGACCAAAGCTTTGTGAACAAGATAGTTGTTTGCACTGCCTGTGTTCAAATTACAATCATTACAGAAGGGAATTCCTTCTTCAGCTAGAATTGCATCTTTGATGTGTTGAGCTAAATGAATCTGCTTACAGGGCTCTGAAATGTCCTCAAAGGAAGCACAGCATTCAGGACATATCTGGAAAACTTTGACTGAAGTTTCAGTATCCAATCCTTTGTATTTGAGAGAATCTTGGGTTGAGGTACATGTTTTACAGTCACAGTCTAATGCATAGAACGATTTGATTGAGTGAATATTTACAAGAAGATCTTCTGTTGCGGTGTCGGGTGACATCTGAGTCATCACCAGTTTGTCTATATCATGGATTTGATTGTTTAGGCAAAGTGGCCATAGATTCATATCCAGGCCAGATCTAAATCTTTTTCTTGTCCTCGTGGGTTTGGTGACAGCATTGATACTCATATATTTGGTACCTTTCATCCTAGCCAAAAAGCAGTCACAGCAAACAAGGACTCCACAACGAGAGCATGTGAAATGAAGATTATAGATGGTAGTGCTGCAGACATCACACATTTCTCTTACCCCCTGGTGAAGTCTTTTCCAGACAACACTTCTACTGTTCGACTGGAACTTTTCTTTCATTTGCTTTTCATCTTCAATTATGTCACAAAGCAAATCTCCAACTTTCTTCAGAATGAGAAAAGCCTCTTCTTCAGACAAGTCCCCCACATTCAAAACTGATTTCGGAACCCAAATGTCAACATCGTTACTTTTTGGGTCTTTTGAAGGGTCTAGGTAACCAACGATAATGATTCGCCCATTCTCAATGTACCGAATCTTTCTGAACCCCTCAAAGCAGCAGCAAGTTCCACTTAGTGCATAGTTGGCACCCTGTTGAATCTTTTTACACTCATGACAAGGTGGCAAAGAATTTCCAAACCTGTAGCATGGAGCATTCTGAGTAAAACATTCTTTTGACTTATTCATAGATCTTAAGAAATTCTTAAATTCTCGTTCTGCTCTCTCAATGTCATCAGCATCTTCTCCCAAAGTAGTCAGTTCATTACTCTCCTTGTTAACCTCTTCAACCTTTTCTGATTTTTTGATATGTGAGAGGTACAACTTGTGTATGTTTTCATGGTCTCCAACATGAGCTCCCAGCAGTCTAAAAGGAACTGATTCGCCACAAGATTTGCACTTAGAGATGTCGAGCTGATCTTTTGAATTGAAATACTTGTCAATCTTCAGCTTTATCTCTTTATCGTAATGTACTTTGTAAATATGTCGATTAAAAAAGTTGTTAGCTCCTTTGATGAACTTGTTACACAAAAGACATTCTTTCAGATCAGGAACCTCATTCTCGTCATGAATGGTTACAATGTCTGGCTTCCTCGCTGCTACAACATTCTTTGTGTGCATATCTGCCATGATCTCGACGTCCAGAAATAGTTCTTCATTGATAACATGGTTCATGAGAGTAATAATGTTCTTAGAGGATACCTGGCAATGTGCACATTTGAATTCCTCGTCTACCTTGAACTTGATATTCTCTTTGAATTTTTCATTAAGGTGGTTGTTCAGAATGTGAAGCCTGTAACTCGCACTGTCATCTAGTGTTTCTGAGCACTTGTAGCATTTTCCTACGGGAGAAAATGTCTTAAAATGACCATTGTAATGCTTTACTCTGTCTTGTAGATTCTTACAACTCAGATTTTCTGAGCAGACTAGGCAGTTTCCTTTCTTTATTGCCCAAAACTTATTAGTGTCAATTATTATCTCCGATGGGTCTGTATCGTTAATTTTGACCTTATTCTCAGCAAGAAACAGCTTTGGGATTATACCATGAGTGAAACCAATGTGCTGAAAGAATTGGACCAAAAGATCCTCTTCCGATAAACTAGGGTCACGTTCAATCTGCACCTGACAAGACAACACTGGACAAGCGATCATAATATCAAGGTTGGATTTTTCCAGTAGAGAGCTGAAAATGACCTCAAGATTATCTTTGAAGTGGCGTGTATAATGGGTCTTCTGATCCTTCTTGCTTCTCTTCTTAGGAGCATCGTTGCAGATGACACAGAAGTCAACCTCATTCCACTCAGTTCTCTTCGGGATTTGTTTGATCTTCGGTAGTACTTTGATGGCTGGTAAAGAAGAGCTAGTTTGCCTCGGTTTGGCCAGTGCAATCAGGTTCTCAAGTTCACCTTGACATTCCGCAAGATGGATTAAGAGAGCATCAGAGTGCATCTGCACCTGAGAAGATTTTACAACTGTGTAGTACGAACACTTGCAGCATTTCAAGGGCGTTTTCTTGGTGAAGCACTCTTTAAACTTTGCCAAGAGATGAACCCTGTAGTGAGAGATATAGTGGTTCAATCTCTCCTTAGAGACATCTTTGGGTTTCCGTAAAACTCCTGCACTTGTATATGTTTCAAAAACCTTATCGCAGATTTTGCATTGTTCTCCGACATGAGCCTTCTTTGCCTTGGGACTAGTTTTTTGCTGAATGAATCGAGAGAACTCACTCATGAATCCAACCTTGGCCAACTTCTTATGGTCATCGATGAACCTATCAAACCAACCGTGATCGGTTCCAAAGTGCATGTAACAATTCTTGTCATCGCTGAACGATAAATTGCAGGCATCGCATCTGTTTTTATTGATATGCGTGGTTTTAGTCTTGAAGTCAGACATAAAATGATCAAGAAAGTGGTTCGTTCGCTCAAATGTGTTGTACTTAACGACTGATTTTTTGCAAATAGGACAAACTCCAGCTGTTTTCCATTCGTCACCGGTCTTTTCATCTAGCTTACTCTTTGGATGAACTTCAACCTTGGGTTTAGGTATGTTCTCTATGTTGACCCTGTCAAGCTCGGTCATCCTGTTAGTCAGTTTCATGTGTTTCTCGAGATAGCCATGGTTCATGGCACAGTGATGAACTGTCTCCTTCTCTGAATCCATGGTCCTTGTGCAACCTTTAACTGGACAGAAAGTGAACGGTTTGTCAGCCTGTTTCAGTTCTACTGTTTTCTTGACTTCCTCCCTGACGCGCTGTTCGCAGTGGATCCAGAAGAAGTGCGCGTAGTATTGGTCCCGCTCCTTGCTGCGAGCTCCGCACAGCTGACACTTCAACTGGGTTCCATCAAGTTCAGGCTCTTTCACAACCGCCAGCCCTTTACTGACGATATGTTGGATCCAGTAGTGTAGATCAATCGTCTCATCCATGACCCCGCAGTCTGGACACTTGTTGCTCATCTTGGAGGTCTCCGACACCTTCTCCAGGATCTCATTGTAGCAGTGCTTCGTCAGGTGTTTCTTGTATTTCACTAAGTCCATCCCCCATGCAGCCGAACAGATCTGGCAGTAGTATTGGAACTTTGTATCTCCCATCATAGAGTTTTTGAGGAGAGATTGCTGGGGCTTAGTTGTAGCTGGCTTGGGATCATCAAACCTTCTTTGGACAATATCAAAGTTGACTGGAACTGCTGTCTCAATGTCCAGCGCTTCGTTTTGCTTATCGTACTCAACCCTCAGAAAGTCAAAGAGGCTACTGTGAACCCTGTCGAAGTGTTCGAGGATCTTAAGACAATTTTTGTCGGTAAAGTTACAAACCCGACACATGATTCTGGCCGCCTTGTGGTCCTTGGCGTTGGCCTGGATGAGCCCCATCTTGACGAGTATCTGCTTGTTGTGCGAGGACAGGTGAACGAGACAGGTGTCTGATTGCTTGCATATGCAACAGATGTCGGGCGGGGAGCTCTTTGGTAGGTTAAAGTCCCGGTAAGCGGTCAAGACCTGGGCCCGGTGCGAGTTTTCCAAGTGCAAAGAGAAATTCTCCCAGCTCTTAAAGAGTTTGTTGCAAAGTGTGCACATGTTGAGACCTTGGTTCGGGTTCTTAACCCTGAGTATCCCCAAATGAATGAGTAGGACGGGACCATGATGCATGTAATGCTTGTACTCCGCCTGTTTCCTATCCTCCTCGTTCTCATGACCGGCGAGGTTGATGAACCCGTCGCACACCTTGCAGAGGGAGAAGCTGGCAACCGAGGCCGGGTAGTGCTCCAGGAAGTAGTCCCGGTGGATCGTGCAGATGTGAACAAAGACTTCGTCGACGGAGGTAAAATTGTAGATGCACACCCCAGCCGCCTTCTTCACGCAAACGCTGCACCGGAAGTTGACGTCAAGCTTCTGGTACCAGATCCCCACACTGCTGGACGCTTTGCCGGATGGGAAGTTGGACTGGATGGCCCAGCTGTGGTTGACGTGCTTGTCCTGCCTCATGTGATGGAAAAGATTAAGGAGGTCGCCTTTGTCTTCGTGACAGGTTAGGCACTGAAACGGTTGTGGGTGAAGGTAGCTAGCGGTCGGCCGGGCTTTGATCTCCTCGACCTCATGCTTAATGGAGACCTCGGGCTTGATGAACTTGAGGGCGGGTTTCATCTGGGAATAGCCCATGACCATCACTTCAATGACCCTGTGCTTGTTGGCCAGGTGCATGTAAAACTCTTCTTTCTGTCCGCTCATGAATATGCAACCTTTCTCGGGGCACTTGTAGGGCAAGCTCGAAATTACATCTTTGAACTTGATATCCAACTCTGCTAGGAAGTGAGCATAGATGTAGTGCTTGTTGAGCTCCTTCTTTGAGCCTGAGATTCTATTGTTGCAGCACTTACAGTTGAGACCCCCCACACTCTTCTCAGCCTTCTTGAACTCTTTGCTGTAGTTTGGAAGCCATGGCATGAGATGGCTGACAAACTGGGTATCCATCACCTTCTTGTTGATGTTGTTAAGCTTGAAGGAGGGGAACTGCACGGGCACGACGGCCTTGTACATGTTTATTATGGTTGAGTGGTTCTCTTTGATGTGGCCGACCAGGGTCTGGAAGTTGAAGCTGTCCCGGCAGCACTCGTAGTCTCCAGCGCTGCTGGACGAACCAAACATCCTCTCCAGCTCGGTCTTGAAGTGCGTGTTGGCGAGGTGGATGGTGAAGGCGTCTATAATGGCCGCCTTGCCTGCCCCCTCAGGGGCGTCCCAGCTCCCGGAAAAGATTGGGCACAGCTCACAGGAAAACTTATCGTCGATATTCTCATACATGCTAGACGACTTGAAGCTCTTCATCGGGAGTTTGTTCTTGAACTCCACCGTAACTATGGAGTCGTATGTGCTCAAATCGAGAATAATCTCGGCCGAGACCGGGTCCTCGACAAAGTCAGGTGTTTCCGGATGAATATATTTCGACGGATACGTGTCGGGTAGCTTGCGCTGAAGAGGCCGCGCCGCCAAGCTGAGAGCTCTGATCCTCTGGAGGCACTGGGAGAAGGTGAGCTCGATGTAGTCCAGCGAGGGTCCGTTCTTCTGCTCGTCCACCAGCCGGAAGTAAATACCCATCGATATGTTGCAGTCGCTGTCGCCAAACCCAGCGTGGTCAATAAAAGTTTGGTAGGAAAAAACTTGTCGACATTGGTTACAATCCACCTGGTTTAGGCCATGAAGATCATCATCGAGCACGGCAAGGACGTGTTGGCTTGTAATGTGCTGGAGAAAAGCAGACATAACAGTGGTAGAAAAATCGCAGAGCTCACACCTGAACTCACGGCTTGGTCTGGCGTGCTGTACTTTGTTCTCTATCTGGTCGAAGAACAAGGTTTCCAGGTAGTTGTGACGCTCAGCCACGTGTCCTACCGCCACGTCGGGGTTGCCGCCAACCTCGTACAACTGTAAGTCACAGAGGACACAGTAAATAGACCCTTTCGCTTCACGCAGGCAGCTCTTGATCTCCTGTGGGAAGTGGAAGCCGAGGTGGCTCTTTAATGCCGCCAGGCTAGAAAAACTCTGGCCGCGGCCCGAAGGTCCCTGGCACATCTTGCACATCAGGGTGTTGGACGTTATCTGCGTTCTCTTGTAAAGGTTGAGCGTGTTCTGGGGATGTTCTTTGCTCCTGTGGAGAACAATGCTTTTCTTCCCCATTTGCCCCAGCTTGGGACAATCCATGCAGAAGTACCGACGATCATCTATAGGTAGGTTATGAACCTTGACCCCCGCGTCCAGGAGAAGATTGTCGTTGAAGTGACAGGTCCCGAGGTGCATGGTAAAGTCGGCCTGGTTTTTGCACTGCTTTTGACAGATCTTGCACCAAAGAAGGCGAAACTCCTGAACTGCGAAGAGAGTGGCGTAGCACTTGGCAAACTGGTGGGGCCGCAGGGCCAGGTGAGACATCATCATACTCTCGCTCGTTAGCTTGAAATCACAAACGAAACACTTGAACTCTCCTTCAGGCGTCCTCTGAATAAGGTTCCTGCACTTGTTGTAGACCTTGCTGTTGGCGTTCTTCAAGAACTCCCTGGCTGTCAACTCCTCGATAAGCCCAGCCCCCTTGTCGAGACAAAAGGCTAGTTCGTGGTAGTCCTCGGGTTTCAGCTTCTTCACACTTATCGGCTTGTTGAGGATGACGTCATCGGCTTTGACGAGGTTCAGCAGACGCTCAGTGAAGAAAAAGTTCAGGCGCAGATGCTCTGTCCCGTAGTGGTACACGATCTCGTCCTGACTTCTCCCGCTGTAGATGCAGTTGCTGCACGCGTAATCCTCGTCCTGAGTTAACCCGCTCTCGGACAGCAAGTTCTCCTTAAAATGGTTGAGGATAAGGTGCTGTATGCACTCAGGAACTGTAGAGAAAGAAACAGAACAGAAAAAGCACTCGTACATGCCACCATCCTTAAGGGCCTGCCTGTATTTCTCTAAAGATTCCACAAACTCGTTTGTATGCTCCTTGATGAAATGGTGAACTTGAGCTGCGATTGTTGTGTCGACCCTGTGACAGATCGGGCAGCAGATGTCAACGCTCTCCGACACCAGGAAGCTCCACACCAGTCCCATCGAGAACTTAACCTCTTCAATGTGTTCCTGGGTGACGTGTTGAACCAGGTCCTTGGGCTCCACGGTGTCGTCACAGAACACGCAGGACAGGTTGGGTTTGCTCTCCTTGCTCTTCATGTTGTGCTCGTTGTACATGTTCTTGACCGGGTGTGGGAAGCAGATAGCACCGTAGTGATCCACGATGACCTCCAGGTCCGCGCTGACGAACAGCTTGCAGCTGGGGCACCGCCACTCCCCGGCGCTGAAAGAGGACTGGTCCGCGTACAACCGCTTCTGCAAGTTCGCCTTGAAGTGTGTCCTGGCCAGGTGGATGTAGAAGTCGTTGAGCGTCATGAAGGTCTCTGAGCATATCAGGCAGGTCTCCTTAGGCAACTGAGCGGGAGACGGAGTCCTGTGCTTCTCCGAGAGGATCTTAATCTCGCCCTCCACCTCCCTCCGCGGGGTCACAGAGTCGCGCACCCTACCCACCCGCGCGCTGCCACTAGAACCAAGATCTAGGTTCTTCTCGATCTTGTCCAGCCTCCGAGACTTTGGTACATTCCCGGAGATGAAATCCTGGACAATGTTCCCAAGGTCGAAGCCTAGGCCCTTGGTCTCCGACACGGGGGGCTTGCGGTCCTGCTGGTCTTTTTCCGGCTGTAGATGGTAGATCACCTCGATTTCGTCGTCGTCGGTGGTGTCTTTGTCTAGGTTTGGCGGGGGCAGGGCGGCTCCGACAAAAGGCGAGGGGATCACGTTGCTAGAACCCGCCATGTCTTCAGTCTTGATCTTCACAGAGTTAGGCTCCGTTGATTTTCTTCCCAGCCTTCTGGGATCTCTGGAAGCTGGGGAATCTTCGCGTTTGTTTGAGACTTCCAGGCCAGTAGGTTGAGCCACATTTGGCGTAGGCTCCGCATCTTGGTTGTGTGTCGCCTCGACTGACTTGTTTGCATCAAGAGTGTTTGCGTCTGTTCCTGGCTTATCACTTGTGTCGTGCCCAATCTCGTCAGAGGAGTCATCCTTGTCACTCTCTTCCGTCTCATCGACTAGTACGCCAATGGTGAACTTCCTCATCTCAACCTTCTCTTCTTTTGTTTCGATCTCTTTTTTCTCTAAATTGTCTTCAGCTTTTTCTGAAGGTTCCCAATCTTCAGTTTTTTCGTTTGACGTATTTTCTACCTTTTCCAAGTCAACTGTCTCAATGTTGTCTTCATCATCATCGCTGGGCTGAGATTCTTGTTCCGGTTGGGTTAGTTGAGAATCTATTTCCGGTTGGATCGCTTGAGAATCTAGACCCTTTAAGATTGGTTGAGAACTGTTGAACACAAAGGGCGAGGGATAACAGTCCACCTCTTCTGATTCAACCTCCATGGCCAAACCTATGCTTGCCTCCAAACTTTCCGCTTCGCTTTTCTTCTCCTGGATGATAACCTTGGCCGCCTCCGTTAAGAAATCGGTGACCTTGATGTCGATCCGAACTTTCCTTAGCTTGGCCCTGGACCACTTGCACATCTCCCCTTGGGCACCCTTCATCTTCACAAAGGCCTCCTTGTGTCCTTGATACTTTTTGATCGCCCTGTCAACGCCGCCATGACAGAGGCCCCAGTGCTGTGCCATTTCGGTCTCGGAGTTCTGGCATTCCGGGCACACCTCCTCCCCGGCCTCCCAGCCGCACTCCTCCAACTCCTTCTCCATCCTCGGCGTGATGTGTGCCTTCACGAGATGGATCGCAAGGTCCTGCTTGCTCTCGAACTTTGAGGAACAGAACCCACAGTCCTGTTGCTCCACCACAATGACGTCATCCACGTCCATCGCGGCCGCTGACTCTGTCTCATTGCGAGCGTCCATCTCTTCCTTGATTTTGACAACCTCCGTCAGCGTTTTGCCCTGGATCTCGATCATCTTGGGCTTCATCTTGCCACCACCACTCGACCCAGCAACACTGGAGTTGGTTGCGTTGGACTTTCTTCTTTTTTTGTGTGTCAATGAGTTTGCGTTCCTCCACCAGTCTGGTAATCTCGTCATGCTCAACGCCTAAATGCGACACAGCCCTTCTGCCGTTGCTCTTTAAGATAAATCTCTT
>Ga0075495_1596985_pt1 | contig 14414 bp, 1 predicted proteins | sample DEB08_RNA2_11_FD_73454 | JGI IMG/M metagenome (GOLD analysis project Ga0075495, IMG submission 73454) | Aqueous microbial communities from the Delaware River and Bay under freshwater to marine salinity gradient to study organic matter... | ecosystem: Environmental > Aquatic > Marine > Coastal...
CAGCCTATAACATTTTTGCGTCACCTTGGTTTGACCAACAAAACAACAAAGTTGAGGTCAAGGAATTGGAGTCAAAAGATGGTTTTGTTTTGTTCTCCAAAAAATTCCGATTCTGCAAAGCGAATTTTCCGGGTTAACTCTGGATGAATCTGCGGCTACGAAGCACAGATCAGCTGGAACCACTGCCTGAGTGCGTCGCTGAGCGTGGCGGGGAGGTTGTTCACGTCCCTGAGGATGATGTAGTGCTGGAAGGGGAAGGAGTCGAGGTAGCTGTGGATCCCGTCCAACTCCCCTTTGGAGTTGAATGCAGGTTGTCTGATGTCTAGTACGCTGTCTTTGTTGTCAGGGTTCTCCACTATGAGATACAGACAGAAGAACCCAGCACACCGGCTGTTAACCACAGACTGAATGACTTTTTCCCTTCCCTCGTGGAAGATGCCGCGTCCGTCGGAGATGATTACGAGCAGCTGGGAAAGCGCAGCTCCGCTATTGGTCCTGTGCTTGTTGAAGAGAGCGGAGGCCAGGGACAGCAGGGATATCACGCTCGTGCTCTTCTGGTCGAACTTGAACTGGTTTTGAATCTTGTGCCCGGCTGACTGTGACCACTGTTGGTTGAGGGGATGAATGACCTCAGCGGAGGCCCCGTATCTCACGACCCCGATCTGCCCGGCCTCCAACAGGGCCAGAGCCGAGGAGATGGTGTTGAGCGACTCCAGCGCAATCTGCCGTGTCTTGTTGTCCGACATACTCGCAGAGTCGTCCAGTGCCACGAGAATCTGGAATTCTCGTTTGTTAGGCTTGGTTCGCCGCAACCATATTTTGTCCTTCTTAAAGTCGGAGGCAATGAAGGGGATAATCTTGCGCATGTTGAGCCGCTTCCCGGTCCTGAAGTCGCCCTGGAGGTTGGACGCCTTGGTTGGATTGAGAATGAGCCTGAGCTGCTCCGAGAGTTGGTGGGAGAGCTGGGTGAGGACTGGGGCAGTGTTGTCCTCGGAGTCTACTAGAGAGATCTGCTGCAGCGACAGGGTGGTGTCAAAACTCGCGATGGAGCCAGAGGGCAGAACCTCCATGTCCTGGCGCACAGCCAAAGAGTCGGTACCGCGCTCCACAAGGGTCGTGTCAATAAACTCTTTCTCATTCTCCTTCTCCGTCCTATCTTTGTCGCCCTTCTCCTCCTGAGATCCTCCCTCGGTTTTCTCAGTGTTAGACTTGTCATTTTTCTGCTCTTCCACTTTTGTGACGTCTTCCTGGTCCTCCTCCGTTTCCATGTCAAAGTCGTTGTTGAAGACCTGCTCCTTGATGTCTTCGTCGGCCCGGTCCAGCGCGGCCTTGTCCTCGTCCCTTTTGTCCATCACGTGCTGGAAGGTGTCCGCGTTCTTCTGTCCCTCCTCGCCGGTCATATTGCCCTCTAGAAGCTCCAGTCTCTCGCCTTTCATTGAATCGTCAGCCAGAGACTTTTCTTCTTCGGATTTTGTGCCTTTGCCCGATTTATCCTTTGATTCTTCCGGTGTTGTTTTGTCGGACACGACGCTGAAGGATTTGTTGTCCTCTTGGTTTTCAGAGTTTTCGTTCATCCCGGCAGATTCTTCTTTGTTGCTTTGGTCAAACTCGGTTTCGTTTTTGACCGAATCTTTGCCTGCTTTGTTCTCTTCGTTAGCCACCGTCTCCTCTGGACCCTTGTCCGCCTCCTCTTCATCAATCTTCACCGTCTGGTCGTCCTCAGCCTTCTCCAAGGTTTCCTCATCAGGATCATCATCCTGCTCAAACTTCTCAAGCTGAGTATCCTCGCCATCGTCCTCATTATCATCATCATCTGAAGCATCCTCGTCGTTTTTATCCGCAGAGTCGGCCTCGTCCTCAAAGTCTGGCTGTGCCTCGGGATCATTGTCGCCGTCGTGTTCCTCGAACTGATCCTCTTGGTCATCCACCTCCATCTCCATCTCGTTGGGGAGGTCCATCGGCTCTGGCTCAGGAAACTTGGAGTCTTCGCCGTGGATTTCATCAACCTGGTTGTCGTCAAACTCTGGTTCAACCTGCTCTTCCTCCTTGCGTTCTCGCTTCTCCCCATCCTTCTTATTACTGTCCTCTTTATCATTGCTCGAGAGGTCTTCGCTCTGCTCTTCCTCGGTGTTACCTTGCTCCTTGCTCTCGCCAAGATTCTCCTCGTCCTCTTCCTCCTCCTGGTCTCCCCACATCTCCTTGTCGAGCTCTTCGTTGCCTTCAACCTCTCCCACCTCATCATCAATATCCTTCTCCTCGTTCTCTTTGTCCTCGTCATTGTCACCTTCCTCCTCTTTCTTGTCTTGGAGTTGGCTCTCAAAATTGTCTGACATCTCAATGCCGTTCTCCTCCTCTTTGCTGTCCTTGTTCTCCGGCTCTTTCTCGTTGCCGTCGTAGGCTCCGTCCAGCATGTCCTCGTTGTCGATCTGGTCGGACACATCTTTGTTCCCCTCTCCTTCGCCCAGACCTGTCTCTTCCTCGGAGCTCTTGAAGTCCGTCTCTCCAGACATCTTCTCTTCGTCCTCAAACCCTTTGATGGGACAAAATCCTTGAACAGCGATTTGCCTAAAGACAATGAGCAGGACAGAGAGTAGTTTTGAAAACTCTCTCAAGATCAGCATACCGCTTCCCAGGACAGACTTTAGAGAGGATTTGTAAATATCCAACATCTCGACAACATCTCTCATCATTGAGAAGGTTGAGGCCCTTCCTTCGGGAACCAAGTAGAATACATGCAAGGCATCTTCAAGGTCTTTGACTAACCCGAGACATTTGTACTTTGGAATGTTTGAAACCAATCCAGCCACAACGTTAACCCAGGTTTCATCCTCCTTGAATGATTTCAAGTTCTTCAGCATTCCTTGAATTCCTAGCAATGTTTTGAACAATGCCTTGTCGCCCTTTTCCTGAACCTTCATATCTTCTTCAGATGTCTCCTTAACATCCCGGTCTAGGGACAGAATCTCTCCAACGTGTTCTACTTTATTCAAAATTTCCTGCAATCTGTTTGAGACTGGTTTGCCAGCAACCTTTGCTGCGCATGCCTTGATCCCGCAAGAGATCATGTCAGTGTCAACCTTCAAGACCTCAAGCCGTTTAAAACTAGACTTGGATACGAAGAATCTAGGCGGAGAGTAGGAGATTTTGGTCAGAGTTCTGATCACAGTTTTTGTCAAGTTGAGAGGCGCCGACGCTTCCTTTACCTCAGGATAGTCCTTAGCAAAGTGTTCCAGCACAAGCACAACAGAGTTGAGCTCCAACATTGTACTCTGGACAGCATTGTTGAACTCCTTGGCGGGATGAACCTGTTCTCCTGCAGAGATGCTCTTGACCTCGGTGCAGAGGGTGGAGATAGTGTCGAGATGGTTGGAGAACCGGAGGATGGTCCGGCGCCAGCTGTCGAGGTTGGCAAGGCAGTGCTGGGAGAAGCCCTGGAAGCGCTCCGCCACCTTGGGGCTCACGTCCTCGGGCAGAGTCTTGTCCAGCAGCGGGATCAGTTGGCGATATCGAGCCCAACACCTGAAGAAATATTTTTCCGTGTCTGCCCAGAGCGGAAGATGGTTGTCCAGCTTGTGGAAAAGTTCTTGGTTGGTGTTGAGGTCCCCGCAGTTCATGAGGCCGTGGCGGTAGGACAACCCCAGGCCCTGCAGTGTCTTGAACAGGTCGTTGAGGGCTTTCCTCTTCCTCTGCTGGATGAACCCGGCCTGCTTCTTCTGCTCCTCCTTCTGCTTGGCAGGGTTGACGGTCAGTTTCTGGAGTTTATCCATCTCTGAGACAACGTTTGGAGTAAGCTCAGCTATTTCCTCGACAAGGTTCATTGACAGCAACTGTTTGTTGATTTTCAGCGAGATCTGAAAAGCTTGGTTGCTCAGCTTTTCAAAGCTTCCAATGTCCTCAAGTTTAAAGTTTTTGATCGAACTAATCACCATTGGAGCTGTAGGCTTGAATGATTTGACAAGAACCTTCTCGATTGTGGTAACCTTGGTTGGATCAGCGACCTCAGACGAACCTTCGTCGACAAAGTACTGTTTACAGGATACAGAAACTATTTTCTTGTACTCCCTGAGAGCCTTGTGCAGCACCTTTCTGGTTTTGTCCACCATGATCTTGACGGACCAGAAGTTTGTGTCCTTCCACCGCGCCATCTTCACAAACTCTCCGACTTTCTTATCAGAATCTTTGAAAAGAAAATCGAGTCTTGCATCTATACTTTCACAGAACCTGGAGAAGTATTGGTGGATGTTCTCGAGGGCGGCGATCAACCACTTCTTCTTGGAGTCCAACATCACCATCACCCTTTGTACAGACTTTAATATTTCCATTCTGGTGTTGAAGTCTGCAAGGGATGACCCCTCGACAAACTGAATGAGTGCACGCACCGTGTCCGTTTTGTTTTTAGACTCGAGCACAACGCCCATGACATGCAACCAAAACTCGCAGGACTCTCGTCTCAGGGTTTCCAAGGATTGCGCCAGGATAGGTTTCCAGTTGGTTAGTTCCAACTTTCTCCATCGCAGGATGAGAGTTGAAACTCCGCTCATCATGCTTTGTAGAGAAACGCCTCTGTGAGCATTCTTCTCCCATTCTTGACATGTCTCCAGCAGGAGTTCAAGGCCCGTCAGATTCTTTGCAATTGGAGAGTTGAGAGAGAAGCTGAGAATTTTATCCCTGACAACCAAGACCTGAACGAGTAAGGGGTTTTCTGGAAATTCTTCTAGGAGATTATTAACAAAAGAGCCAAGTGCAAGGAGGATTGGTTTCATCAGTTTACTCTCCTCTTCATTAGGATCAGCATAGAAGTTGTAATCTTTCTTTTTGTCGCTGGGATACAAAAGCGTGTTTGAAAGAGATATTAGCGAAGGCACAAGATTAACCTCAAGTTTCAAACTGTTGACTCCTGCCTGGTTGGCTATCAGAGCATTGACTGCCTTGATTCTGGTCTGGAAATCATGTTTGCTGATTTCAGAAAATCCTTCAACATTCTCGGTGCCGATAAACTTTAGAATGAAAGTTGAAACATCCTTGATAATATCCATCCTCACAACGGAGAAGGTTGGTTTGGCCTCCTCTTCGACAGCCATATCATCATTGAGGTTATCCGAAGGTGTGATGTCAGCAAAAACCTCTCTGAAACTTGGGAAAAGTGTCTTGAACTCGTCCTCCTCGTCTTTTTCTTCGTCCTCGTCAGTGCAAACATTCCTGGACTTGAAAAGGGCTTCCTCCTCGAGTTTCTGCTTCTCCTTCAGCTCAAGCTCACTTCTCCAGGCCTGGAGGATCCTAAATATTGTCTCGTGAAGAAGATTGCTAGGAACAGATATGTTGGGAGTTGTCATCAAACTCTGTTTCATAAAGACCATCATAGATTTTAGGATTTTTAGATCATGGTTGTTGTCCAGGAGGCCTGGAACCCGGGGATCGAGGCAAAACCTGAAGAGTGAATGTAGATCATCTGCAGGAGGAACTACAGGGTCAGACAGCACCATCACGATTCTTTCAAGATTGTCGCATCTGTCCCTCACACTTTTCTGGTGGATCTGTTCGACTGCCGCCTCTACGGCAACAATACATTTGGAAACAGACTCCACAATAGGAATAATCAAGTCGGGGAAACTGTAGTGCTCCAGCAAATCAGATGCAAACTTAGTGCTCGACTTCACCCAAACACGCGTCTCGGATAAAGTGTTTCCAAGTTCGCCGTCTTGATGCACTCGGCGGAGATCATCTACAAGTTGGACTAGAGTGCTGACACTGGCCAGACTATCCTTGTAGTGCTTGACGGTGTTGCTAAGGCGGCTAAAGCTCTGGTTTCCTCTCTCTGCCGTTCTGCAGACCATTGACGAAGACAGGTCTTCAAGGTTTGTGGCTCTATCAGTAAGAATGCTTCTGTGAGGATGGTTTGTTCCAACAGACTCCTTGAACCTGTCGATAACTTCCACTTGGTTGTTGACGTACTTCAGCTCCTTGAGTGTCTGGTTGTACTTCAACGCCTCCTTCTCGGCTGGATCAATGGCTCCTAGACAGCCGTAGATGTGTAGCTTGAGAAGATTCAAGAGAACGTGGTTAAGGTGAGTTTCAAAAAAGGAGGTTCCAAGTGGTCTTGAGGCAATTTTTGTTAAAACAAGGCGAACATTTTTATCCAGGTCAACAATGTCTAGAACATTAGAAATGCTGCAGAATGAACCGTCTAGATCGTGAGATATCAATAATGCCGAGATAATTGTTTTCATTTCATCTGAATATTGCTGCTGCAGTCTAGACAGAACATCAGGGGACTTGAAGTCTTTGAGAATGTTGACCATTTTTGTGACCTGTTCCTGCTTCTCTTGGAAACAAACCAACGGTACTCCTGCGTCGGAAACCAGAACAGAAGTCACCATACTGGTTATATTAGAAGGTTCCACCTTCGATTCATCGTCGGCTAGAGTTAGTTCAATAGGATTATGTTCCAGCGTGAAAATTTTTCTGTCCGGGTTTATGCAGTAGAAGAGGTTCAACCTTGCACTAATCTCCATGTTTTCCGAACCCTGCTCCATCAACATCCTTAACTTTACAGGCAAGAAGACGTTTGACTCTGGAGTTCCCGAAAGTTGACTTAACCTCGACATGAGTGTTGTGAGTTGGAGTTGGTAGAACAGTGAACTGCTCAACTTTTCAGGGGATGCAAAGTTTTCAAGTTCTTGGACCAATGAGGCAGAAGCTTCTCCGATTGTTAACGCTTCGCTCTTGAAATCAGAAATAATCGTGTCAACCTTTGAGCTCGTGTTAGCTAACAAATTTATTCTTGATTTAACATCTCTGCTCTTGATGCAGGTGTCAATCTTGTAAAACTGCTCCAGGACGTCGAGAGACTCCAGAGTTGCTGGAGGGCTGGGACAAAGGTCGGTGATTGCACGGAACTTTGAAAACGAATTGGAATCATAATTGAGCGACTCAATCAGACTGTGATACTTGTTGAACACAGATTTTAACTCTGTAGTCAAAACATCTGCGAGAGGTTTCAGCTTCTCAGCCATCCAGAACCAGAACACGTAGAGGAGGCGCTCCAGGTCCTCCTCCTGGTTAGAGTCCAAAGTCTGGAGACCCAAGACTCCAAGCTCATAAACCCAAAACAGAAGTGAGTCAAACTCAATCCAGTGGAAATTTGTCAACTCTGATTCTTGATTCAACTCCGTCTCTAGAGCCTTAAGCAGCGACATAATCATATTGGAGAACTGCTCCAGCACAGGACTGCTCAGCTTAAAAGACGAGGATGAGCTGGAGAGAAGACATTTTGGGTTTTCATTCACCCTGTCCTGCAGCGCCTTGAACTTGGAGTAGGTGACGAGGATGAGGGACAACCTGTTGGGAAGGTCATCCTTAGAGTCACGCCCAAAGGGAAGGATCCTAGACTCCCAGGGGATGCTGGGATCCGAGCTTTCAGAATATTTGACAAAAAGTGCATTTTCTTTAAATTTCTTGCATGTTTCTGTTAGAGAGGGAGTCTCAAGTATGAGTGATGCAACCTCCAGAGTCAACTCAGTGTCTGCATTTCTGAGGAAATTCAGAAAGTAGTTAAAGGATATTCTCAACAACTCTTCGTCCTTACTGAACTCTATGACTGGCAGGAGACGAAAGCAAACCTCTGCAAGGTTTGGGAACAAAGAGCAGATGTTGCTCGAGCTGAGTAACCAGCACAGACGCTGCTTCAGAGAACCTTGTTCTCCAGCATCCTCGTCGGGTGGACATCCAGACAAACTCTGCAAACCTAGGATGGAAACTTTCTCCGTAAAATCTTTCAATCCTTTTAGATGATCAATCCCAAGGGACTGACCAACGGTTGCGTCGCTGGGAAGAGCCGACGATAGATAGGTTGAGACTAACCCAATCTTGTCCGAGGAGGACAGTTGAACCTCCTGGGAGGCCGGAACGTAAATCTCAACCCCTCGGTTTCTCATGGCCCGTGATATATCTCCCCTGCTGGGATCGTACAGCATAAACACCCGGAAATCTGGATGCGGAGTCACTTCAGGAATCTGTCCGTCAAGAACACCGCGCTCACTGACGGTGAGTTTACCGCCGTGCTCGAACAGCGCGTTGAGCCTGTCAAGGACGGAGGCGCTGCAGAGGTTGACGTTGTCGATCAGCAGCCAAGATCCGTCTCGCAGTGCTCGGCACAAAACACTCTCGATCCACTCAAAGGTTCCATGCTTCGACGCCGATTTTAAGAGGTTCAGCTGCGCTAACAACTCTAGGTGGGCGACCACATTGTGGATCCCGACAATGTCGATCAAGTCTGACAGAACCTCGAGCTGGCGTTTGCGTTTCTTGGTCTGTGTTCCAGAGTTGAAGAGACCATTGAGTCGGACCAAAGACTCCATCATCCTCAGACCAAGTTGAACGTCCTTCTCCAGTAAACAATCTACTATGCTCTTTATCTTCAATTGGATTTGGTCAAATAGCTCTAGGATGCTGCGGCCCATGTCGGCCTGCTCGAAGCCTCCAAGGAGGTCCATGGTGTCGCTGGAGGCGTTCAGGCTGATGGTCTCCAGGTTCCGCGAGCACAGCGAGGAAAGAAGGTTCACGATCGAGGATTTTCCAGACTCGCTTAAACCTGTGAGTATGACCGGCCAGCTGTTGAGCACGCAGCCCGCGACCTGCTCCAGCACCCTGCGCTGGTAGCCCACCAGGAACCGGTTCAGATCCTCCCGCTCTCGACGCTCAAGTCGATCCAACCCAAACTCTCCAAAGTGAGCCTTGTCCTCGGACAAACTGATGAGCCCCGTAGTTGGGTGTAGCGGGTACTGTGGCTCGAAGGTTTGCCGGTAGAGGTCCAGGACCCTGAGCTTGTCCTCGGCGCGACGGAAGCGGCCGGCGTATATGATCTCTACGTACTTGCCAGGGTTGGCAGGCCCACAGTCCTTCTTCATCGCTTGACACCATCTTAGAAGATCTCTGAGGTTGAACTCCCAGGGTGCGCCAGTCTGGCCCCACAGGCGCTGCGTCACCACCTGACCCTCCAGAACCTCGTTGAACCTCACCAGTCGGTTCACCAGGCCCTCCTCGAGCTCCGGGTGCAGGCTCTTGCAGATCAACCTGTAATCATCGATGGAGAGGCTCGTCATGTAGACCTTGCTGAACCTGTTCAGGAACGACTTGGGCAATCCCTTCCGGTCTCCTCCCTCCGATAATGGATTCTGGCACCCGAAAATCCGTGTGTTCTCGTTGAGGGGGAAGGTCCGGTCGAGCTCGGGGATGTAGACCTCCCCGCGGTGGTCGAAGACGGCGTTGAGACCCTCGAGGACAGACTGCGAGGCAAGGTTCAGCTCGTCGAGTAATATCCAGTCCCCGCTCTGAAGCGCGTCGAGGAATGGTCCATTCCTCCAGGCGAACTGTCCGACGGCGCCGCCCTCCACAGGGAGGTCGGACCCAAAGAGGTCACAGATGTCGGTCTGGTCCGACAGGTTGATCCGCACTACCGGCTGCCCGATCTTCTGCGCCAGGGCCTCAACCAAACTTGTTTTCCCAATTCCAGGACTGCCCTCCAGCAGGATCGGCTTCGTGATCTGCAGCGCGCGCAGAATCTTCTGCACGTTGAGCGTAGTTGTCTGCGTGCTGAAAATGTAGTTGCAGGGTCGAGCCTCTCCGTGCTTGGCGATTGAGAACGGGCTCACGGAGATTGAGGTTGGGGTCTCCGTCATCTCGGGAACAGAGAGGCTGACCTCGCAGCCCGAGAGTTGGCGAACCTTAGCGACGCAGAGGTTCTGGAAGCGGCGAATGCTGGCGGGGTTGGAGACACCGTCAACCTGGAGTCCATCTAGCCAGACCAGATGTGCCCCCTGCAGGAACGCCGAGGGAATATTCAAACAATCCTGGTTCACCTTGTTGATGAAGTTGATCCAAGCGAGGATGTCCCTGATGCTGACGACCACGCTCAGCTCCCGGTTGGTCCTGATCCACTCCACAAACTGGACGATCTTTTCCCCGACCTTGGCCTTGATGGCCTCCGGGCACAGGTTCTTCTCGGCAATACTGAGGATCTGATCTGGGTTTTCTATGCTTGGGCACCAGATCTCCGTGAACCGGTTCTTGAGGGCGGGGGACAGCTCCTTCTTCCCGTAGTCCCCGCCGGGGTTCATCGTGCCAACAATTCTGAATTGTTTATGTGCCGTGACGACCTCGGTCTCCGAAGAGTCGATCTTCTCGGCCAGGAGCACCTTCCGCTCGGGCTCCAGAACAGAGTTCAACCTTTCTATGACGCTGTCGTCCGCCAAACTGATTTCGTCGGCCAGAAAAACCTGACCGCGGCGCATGGCCGTGACGAGGGGTCCGTCGGACCAGGAGAAGTTGAGGCCGGCTTTGGCCTCTCCAGTCCCGCGGTCGGGCCGGAGGCCGCCCAGGAAGTCTGAGCTCTCTGTGTGTCGGTGACAGTTGAGACTTGTCAACCCGATGCTGTTGATGCCAGCCAGTACCTGAACTGCCGTAGTCTTGCCACAGCCCGTCTCCCCGACCAGGAGGACCGGCTCCTCGAACTTCCAGGCCTGCGCCACCAACACCGTCATCCGCCGCATGTCGAAGGTCCACGCCAGCCCGGCTATATCGGACCCCAACAGCTTCTCCAGGAGCGGCTTCGTCACCTTGGAGGTGTTCGCGTGGAGGCTGAAGAGGTTCTCGGGATCCACGACGCGTTTGAACACCTTATTGAGAATCTCGATGACAACCTTGGTCTCGTCGCTGTTCCTTATCCTGGCGGCGAGGAGGAGGAACCCCTCCTCGGCTATGTGCTGCTCCCAATCGTAAAATTTACCCGGCGCCTGCTCTCCCGCCAGCCTGTAGCGCTCGGCCCACCTGAACAGGTCCCTGAGGGTGATGAACCCCTCCTTGCCGGCGAAGGCTGCGCTGCCGCGCCTGTGTTTCTGCAGGTCCCCCAGGACTTCGATCATCTTCTTGGCGTAGGTCTTGGGAAGTCCACATCTGTCCTTCAGGATGATTTCAAGCTCGTCAGAAGGCAATTGATTGAAGTGAAGTTCAACGAACCTGTTTTTGAAGGCCTTGGACAGGACCTTTCTTCCGCCGTATAGTCCGGGCGGGTTCTGTGTGCCAAAGAGCCTGAAGCCCGCCGCAGCGGTTATAGTCTGCTGGGTCTCAGGGATGTAGAGCTGTCTATTATCGTCAAGCACTCGGTTCAGAGCCTCCAGGACATCTGTCGGGGCGAGGTTGAGTTCGTCGAGGATAACCCAGGAACCCTGGATCATAGCCTCGGCTAGGACACCCAGCTTGAAGACCAACTTACCGGTTTGGTCGGAGGTATAGGAGCCGACGTACTCCTGTATGTCTGTGTGCTCGTGATTGTTAACGCGCACGCACTTGTTGCCCGTGAGGTCGGCAAGGTAGGACACCAGGCTAGTTTTGCCCACACTCGTGTCTCCCTGGATCAAGATGGGGTGATCACAAAGGGATATAACCCGGGAGAGATCCCGGAGATTACTGGACACTTGGTTTGTGATGATGTATCGTTCGTTTTCCTTTGGCTCAAGCTTGCCCTGCTCAATCCAGAATCCTTCTATCTGAAGGTGGACTCCTTTTGCGGGAGAAGGTATAGGCTGTTTGACAAGTTTCTTGTCCCTGCCCACCATAATATACTTCTCCAGCAACTCTTTGAGATAGGCGTGCGAATCCCGGTCAAGTTCGGTCAGAAAACTGAGGGAAAACCCCTCGTAGAGTGAGCGGGGAACGTTGCTGCAGGGGTTCCTGTTGGCGACTCTCAGCGCCCGACACAGAGTCCTGAGACTGAAGGTTGGCCGTTCTCCGGTCCCGGTCGTCAGCTTGCCCCGCGCCGCGGTCTTGGCTGCCTGAAAAAATGTGACAATGTTGGTGATCTGTTTTGCGGGCAGGGACAGCCGCTGGAGGTAGTCCGTGACCAGCATCTTAATGTCCGCCACGTCGGAGATCTCGTCGACGTAGAGCTCTGTGAACCTGTTCCTGAGCCCGGGCGGCAGATCGTGCTTGCCCGTGTCCGTGGCCGGGTTCATGCAGGCAAACAGTCTGAACTCCGGGTGCCGAGGGATGGTCTGGTAGTCTCCCTTCTCGTAGAGGCATACGCTGCCGCCCTGGTCCAGGAGCGAGGACAGGCATTCCAGTGTCTCGGGGGTCGCCATATTAACCTCGTCCAGGAGGATCCAGTAGCCCTCGCGCACGGCCGTCGTCAGTAGACCCTCGATGAAGGAGAAGATTGTCGTCTTTTCGTTCTGTTTGAGGATCTCGGAGACTGTGCGCAGGTCTTTACTCACCCGGCCCCACTCCGCATTGAGTTCAGATTTAGGTTTGGTGCCGTCAGACTCCGGCTTGGATTTGAGTTTGGCCAGCGCGGCCTTGAGGGAGTGGGTCATGAGGGCGACGGCGTCGGACCAGCGCCTGCCTAGGTAGCAGGTGGACAGGTGGTGCAGGAACTTGCTGTTGTCACTCGACACAAATGTACAGTTGAAAGCCTTGTTGAATGTCTGTAGAATATTGTGCATTGTGTGTGAAATGTCTACGGGTTTGTAGCCCCCCAGCAGGTCCGTACTGTCGCTCTGCTGGTTCATGTTGATCACGCGAAGTCGCCTTCCGGTTTGATCCGCCAGGAACTGAACACTGGCCGTCTTCCCTACCCCGGTCTCCCCGACCAGGAGGACGGGTTCTCCAACCTCCACCGCCCGTCCTACACTCTCCAGCAGCACCGCAGAGTGCCTGGTGAGACTGTAAACTGGAGCAATAATATGATTCTCTGACTTTCGGGTCAAACTAACTCTTCCAACCTGTAGATGGCTGGATGAGAGGGTAACCAGTGGTTTGTATTTGTTTGCAAGGAAAGCTGTTTCGTCCTTGGTGATATTGAGGGTGTACGCCAACTCCTCACTGAGGAGATCTCGTGTCTTCTTGTCTGGGATAAACTTGCAGAAGCAGTCGACCGCGTCCAGGTAGAACCTCTCGCTCTGGGTCTTGTCCTCCTCTGAGGACTTGATATTGGAGGTTGTCCTGGTGCACCACCTGACCAGGTCTCTCAGGGAGATCGGCCTCAGCTGCTGCAGGTTCAGCCCAACACAATCCTCGCCGACTATCTCGTATAATCTGATAATTTTCTCAATGATTGGTTGGAGGGAGGTGAACCTCGACACGATGACCTCCCGCAGCTCCTCCTTGCTCAGCTCAGGCACAGGTACAATCCTGGCAATCTTTGATATGTCTGAGGAGATGGTTCCACCCCGCTCGGTGAGAAAGAGCTGGAACCCCGTTTTGGGCTCCAGGCTCCCGCCCAGGTTAGGAACTGTCAACTTTCCTGTTTGTACCAGTGAAGCAATCAGTGCTAAGACATCCTGCTGGGCTCTGTCTACGTCCTCGATCGTGAGCCAGTGACCCAGCTGCACTGCGCGGGTCAACACGCCGGCCTCCCAAACAAACTTGCCAGGGATATCCGTACATCTGTATAGTCCGAGTAAGAGTCTGGCGTCAGTGCTGTCCGAAATCTGAAGGGTAAGAACCTCCCGTTCCGTTCGACCTGTGAGGCTGGCGAGCTCCCTGATGAGGCTGGTCTTGCCGACCCCGACCTCGCCGCGCAAAAGCACGGCCGCCCCCGCGCTCACAGCCTCCCCCATGCTCACCAGGGCAGCCTTGGTTGAAGCTACAGGCACCAAGGATGATGAAATTGGGCCAACCCGTGGCAGTGACACGTGATCCAGGCTCACAACATACTCACGTGATATGCTCTCTTTATCTGAATGAAATTGTGAATTGTTTTTTGCAAGTTTGACCGTTTCCCAGGTGTCCGTCCCGTACAGTTTGAATAGAATGCGCTTCCAGGACTCCTCGGCGCACAGGTGATTCCTTATTGTATTAATTTTGAGTGGAGACAAAGGAACCAAGTGTCGGACAATCTCCAAACACACGATCGATACGTCTGTATTTGTATCATGGATGTATGCGAATATCCCGGCCCAGTCCCAGGCGGAGCCGAGGCGGTCAACCCGGCGGACCAGCCACAAAACTGACGTCATCAACGACATCAAACGATCGCTGTTCTCGCGGGATTTCTTCGACCTTGGTTCGCCCGCTTCCCAGGGCGCTTCTATGTCTACCAGCAGCGGTTCCACGTGCTGAACCAGATGTTTGCTCCATCTCACCAACCGACCGCACAATATTATAAAATCAACCTTCGACGTGGACTTGTCTGCGCAGACGTTAAGTTTAACGAGCTCTGCACATGTGTGCAGTAGCTCTGGGATCTCCGCCCTGTAGTTGGAGATGAAGAACTCCAGGTCCTCCGCCACCAACAATCGCAGGGCTAAACTCTGCTTAGCCCCCACAGTTTGGACCCCTTCCATTCCCTCGTCAATATCCTCCTTCGCCACTACCATTCTAGTTGTTCATCTCTTGTAGAAGTGAATCAAGCAATAGTAAGC
>Ga0075495_1052602_pt1 | contig 14217 bp, 1 predicted proteins | sample DEB08_RNA2_11_FD_73454 | JGI IMG/M metagenome (GOLD analysis project Ga0075495, IMG submission 73454) | Aqueous microbial communities from the Delaware River and Bay under freshwater to marine salinity gradient to study organic matter... | ecosystem: Environmental > Aquatic > Marine > Coastal...
ACAAAAGGTTAAATAGGATATTAAATGATTAAGTTAAAAATAATAAAAATTACATTGCATCTAATTTCAATTTACAATAATTTCGTTGGAAGCTAAAAATCACATTCGATATCATAATCATTGTATTAACATAAGTGAGTGAATAAATATAAACAGTAAATAGCTGGATAGTATAAAATGGATAATTATAATATGCGCAATATCTTGCAGGATGCCGTGAACAGTTGCAAAAACTCGGGGACATTATGCCGCGCAACATTCTCAGTTGAGTGCAGTGCTTGAGATGATCGCAACACCGCGCTCCTTGAACTCGTGAATATTATCACCCTCGTTGACTGGCAGGTCGACAGTGAAGAGAATGTTCTCCCTGGTCGAGTTGAGATACACGGGCAGCTCGATGCGATTACCACCTTCCACTTGGTGAGTTCTAACCCATCTGAGCCGGGTGAGATGAAGTGACGTCAGGATCTCGCTTGAGATAGACAGCTGGTTCAGCCTGCAGACAGCGCCTGAGAGCTTGAGTCCCTGGACCGCGAATGAGCAGTCGTCGAAGCTGGGGGCCTCCGTCTCGTCGGCCACGGTCACGTCCAGCCGCAGCTCCTCCAGCGACCAAGAGTTGGCCTGTGCTACACACTGCCTGGTGGCGGTCACGAAGGCCTCCGGGTTGAAGAGGCCGCCCATCCAGACGGTGGTGCTCTTGAGGGAGGCGGCCCCGTTACTGCTCACGCTCTTAGATACCTCGACGAGCTGTTTAATCCTGCCGGAGAAGTCGGTGACCCAGGCGGCCACGCTGCAGTTCTTGGGGATGGTGTAGCGGCTCCAGATCTTGGGGATGATTCCCCTGGTGAGCTCCTTCACCAGCGCCCGGTGGTGGTTAGTCTGCTTCTTACCGCTAGAGGTGATAGCGACCACGTCCTCCAGATCCGTCCTCACGGCCATCAGCAACTTTAGACCAAAGTTCACCTCCCGTTCAAAGAACCTGTATAGAGGATCCTTGATGTTCTCCACGGTCCTCTTGAGAGGAGTCAGGGTCCCGGGAAGTACTGAGATCCACTCTTCTGCGCGTGCGTGCAGGCTGCGCATCCAAGCCGGCCTTCCCTCCTTCACGACCGTCTGACCCTCACCATCACTGTATGCGAGTTCGTCGTCTTCATCATCCAGCTGCTGCATCTTGAGCAGCTTGATCACTATGTCGTGGCCCCTAGTGGCCAGCAGCACACGCTCGGCATTGTTCGGCAGTCCCAACCAATCAGGAGTCGTCCTGTCCTCAAGCTGCTCGACCCAGTTGAGGAACTGATCCCTTCTGATACCGTCTGGCATCTTGATGTCCTTCTCCACCCCGTTGATCATCACGCCGGAGGCCAGGCTGAAGTCGCTGTCGAATGAGGCGGGGACAAAGAGCTTCTCGAGGAAGGACTTGAGGAGGCGCTGGTCGAACTCGTTGTCGATCTTCCCGCCGTAGATGCAGTCGCTCAACAAGGTCCTGATGGCCTTCCATGGAACCTTCTCCGGGGGGAGGTTGGTGCGGCCCATGGCCGTCGTCTCGATCCAGGTGTCCAACGTGTCGCAAGCCACCTTGAGGTCCGACTCTGTGAACTCGTAGTGTTTAGCCCAACCAAGAGGAGAGTAACGCAGACGCTCCTGGACAATAGCGTGGAACCAGGCGAGCAGGAAGTAGAGCCTGGCGCGCTCGTTGGGTGGTTTCATCATACGCGCGGCCGACACCGTTGAGAAGGTGCGTAGCAGGTTTGCGCGCACGCCCGGCGGCGGCTCAAAGGTGAAGATGCGACCAGCGCGCAACAGGTTGACCGGCAAGTTCGGGTTAATCTCGCAGGTCAAAAACAACCTGAAGTTAGCGTGCGCAGAAATAGTGTGTAGTTTCTTCTCAAGGGTGACGAGCCAGGAGGGGGCGAGGTGCACGTTCTTGAGTAGCACCCACCGACCAGTCCGCACTGCGTTGTTGATTGCCTTGTCGGCCTCGCTGAAGCCCTCCGCGGAGCCAATGGCGATGGAGGTGACGGGCTTGCCGAGCTCAGCGGCCAGGTCGTCCACGCGGGAACTTGCGTCGTAGCCGGGGACGGAGCACATGAGGACGGGGTAGGAGGGCTCGATCTGGTGCTCCACCACCTGGGCCATGTCAGGCTCCCGCTCAGCGACCTTGATGAAGTCCTGGCCGAGGACCGCGGTCACAAACTGAAGAGCCGCCGCCGGGATCCGGTCAGACCGCAGGGCCTGGATCACAAGGAGCCTGTACATCGCCTTCTGGACGGGCGTGAAGGGCCTGGCCTCCTCCCAGAGACCCAGGGACTCGGGGATGTCCATCTCGGGGTTGTTCTGCCCCAACCATACAGGCAGACCTGGATTGTCGCAGGTCTTGAGAAGGTTCTTGAAGGCGGGGAGGGAGGAGACGAGCCTGTGGACGGCCACGGACTGCTCCGAGCTGAGTCCGTTCACCTCGGCGGTCGCAGTCGCGCTCTTTTCGCCGCCACGCATCAGAACCTGGAACTCAGCGTCCATGGGTTGTTCGCTGAGCGCTGACTTGAGGTATATCCTGGCCAGCAGTAGCGCGAACACCAGCCGGTCCTGATGCAGCATGCCGCGCGCCACGCGCTCGTAGCAAGTCGAGTAGAGGTGACTCGTGATCAGGCTCAACCGGTGGGTAGCGTCTTTCTGATCCTTCAACCTCTCATCGTTGACGAGGAGGCTGTGGTAGATGTCGAGGAAGAACTGCAGGCTGAACTGGTAGAGGAAGTGTATCTGGTGCAGCGACTCGATGGTGAAGTAGATGTGGGAGCAGGCCGCGGAGAGGGGGTGGTACTGCCGCGACGTGTTCTCGATTTCCGCCATAACCTGGTCTGTCTCGTCGACCTTGCGTCCGACTTCGGCGGCCTCGCTCTTGAGGATCTCGAGGGTGTTGATGACATTGTCGTCGTCCAGGATCCGGCCCTTCGCCTCGTTCAGGCACGTCAACAGGTTCTTCTCGAGTTGCCTAAGCCTGAGTTGGAATTCTCCCTGGAGCTTCAAGAGGTCTGAGCGCTTCTGGTCAATGTCGGGCCGCTCAGCCTTCAATACCTGGTTGAGGCACTGAGTCTGAAGGCTGGACCGGGTGACGGTGAAGTTGACAAAGGTGACCCTGGAGCAGATGTCGGGCGGGAACTCGACGGTGGGGTCCCGCGTGGACAGGAAGATGGTGAAGGTGGGGGACAAGTCTATGTCCTGGTCGCCCAGGGTTATCAGAACTCTGCCGCCGGTCTTCCGGAGCTCCCTGTTGAGGACAGGGTTGAGAATTGGATCGTAGTTCTCGACGTCCTGGACCAGCAACGGGTTGCCGAACCGGAGGGCAGACTCCAGGTTCTTGCGGAACGAGTCGTCGAGGAACGAGGTCTTGGTGATCTTGCGGTCCTTGTACTCGTTGAGGATGAACTCGGTGGCCTGACCACTCGGGTCGATGATCAGAGGATACCTATTGAACCTCTTGAGCATGATTGCGTTCTCTGTGCAGAGGTCGTCGGAGGGCAGGCTCTTGGACTGCCAGCCCAGACGCTCGTCGGGGTCAGACAAGAACTCCGTACGAGCTAGGTCCGACCTGTATGCCACCGCGGCCGCCTCGAGGTGCATGGTCCAGGTGGTGAAGAGGCTGTTCCTGTGGGTCTGGTCGAAGTAGCCCCCGTAGGAGAGGAAGGCCGACGACAGGAACACGTCCCCAATCAGGGTCGTCATCTGAGTCTTGAAGTTCTCACTAGTCTTCTCCCAGCGATCCTTTTCAATCCCAAGGGACTTCAGCAGGCCCATCGACCTCTCAACCTTGTCCTGAACTGTTTTGAGGGTGGCCTTGATGGCCTCTGCCTGTGAGATGAGCTGGGCGTACTCCTCCTTGTACTTCCCGATGCTGTTCTCCAGGGTCGAGATCAGCCTAGTCATTTTCTCCGCCTCGGCGGACTTGACCTCAGCGGCATCCTCCAGGCTCTGCAGCTCGCGGCGGAGCGGGTCAACCTTGTTGAGCATCTCAGCGTACATGAGCTGGGCAATAACCCACTTGACCATGGGCCCGCAGGCGGTGGAGGCGCGGTACACCTTCTCGTAGTTGTAGTCGGGGTTAGAGAGGTACTTGTCGTTCATCTCCTTGCGCAGCTCCGGCGTGATTACGTCTGTGTCGAAGTTGACGATAGACGGGATAAAGTTGTCCTTCATGGTAACAGCCCTGATGGACTTCCAGTCTGTGACAGATTCCCCGAGAAGGATGCATACCGACTCCAGAGAAATCCGCACAATAGGCGGCGGCATAGCCATCGACCTCAGCTCAACTAAGTGCTGTTTCTTGATGGACTTGACCGCGGCCTGGGCGTCTATCACCGCCGGCTCAACCTGCTCCAGATCGGCCATAACCTCTGTCCGCTTGGCGGCAATCTCGATGGTCTGCTGTTCGACGAGCTTCCTAATCTCCTGGGACTGCTGCTTCTGCTTCTCCGCCTCCTGCTGGTCCTTCACCATTTGCTTCAGCTTGTCGTTCGCCTCAAAGTTCTTTGACTGGAGCTCTGAGGATTTGACGGCGAGGGACTTCTGCATCTCCTCGACCTGGGCGACGGTCTCTGCGATCTTGTTGAGCCCGACGTTGATGTGCAGCTGCTCCTCCTCAAGCCCGCTCCTCTTCTCCAAGTACAACCTGGCGAAGTGTTGGATGAAGTCCAAGAAGTGGCGGGGTGTGATGGACATGACGTGGCCGCCGCGCTTGATGATCTTGTTGTTGCACTTGTACAGCGACTGGTGGACGTACACCATCGCGTTCACGACAGCCTCTCTGTGAGTTGGTGTGGCGCTGGGGCCGGGGCAGGTGACCGGGAAGTAGTCCGGGGCGCGCCACGTCGGGATGTCCAGGTCCATCTTGATCGTGAACTCCTTCCCGACCTGATAAAGGGCGCTGTCTGACCAGTCTCCGAACCAGTTGAGTACGCATCTGTTGAAGAGGGCCGGGGAGGTGGCAGCTCGGTCCTTGAGGCCCTCGCTGCTCGGGTTCATCGTGAACACCACGTGCAGGTTCTTCATCACCTGGTGTGTGAACCACTTGTATAGCTCCTCGTTAGAGTCGAGCATGTGACCCTCGCGCTGGGCGCCCTCCTTGCACTGGGTCATCAGAGTAGTGTGCTCATCACCCTCAAACAAACCTGGAACTTCTCCGTTGGCGAGGAGAGTGTTCATCCTCTCGAGGAACCCGCTGTCCATCACGTTGCTCTCGTCCAGGATGAAGCAGATCTTCTCATCCTTGCAACCTGATCGTCTGAGGACTTGTCTGAGGTCCTCGTCGAAGTCCTCGGCGGAGTACTTGTTGTGCACCTTGATCTGGAACACCGTCAGACCGTTCATCCAGGCAACAAACCTGGACAAAGTTGTTTTTCCTGCCCCGGAAACACCGATGAGCAGGAGATGACCCTGCGGCTGCCGGAAAATTCGGTCAATTCGGAGAACATGGTCCAAAACCTCATTGAAGAGCACAAGAGGAACGTCGAGCTCCTCCTCGTAGAAAACCTTGAGCCTGGCCTTGACGTAATCGCGCAGCTCCTCCCGCGCAACCGGGATGTAGTTCTTCGACAGCCAGTTAGAATACAGAATAGGGCGCACCAGTGCCGTATCTTTGTCTACATTGGGGAAGTGTTTGAGCGCCACTTCGTCGATGTTTTCGTTCGTCCAGGTCCGCTCGTCGTCCTCGACTAGTCGGTCCTGGAAGAGCCTGAGGGCCTCGTGAGCCCACAGCCTGACCAGGCCCTCGACGTCGAGGGTCTCGAGGGGCCGGATTGCCTCGCAGATGCCGCGCACCCATCTCGTCATCTCTCTGGGGGAGTAGACGTAGTGGGGCTGCATGTCCTGAGTGAACCGCTCCTGGGACATCAGGTAGAACTCCACCATGGCGTTTGTGAGAGGGTCCGCAAAGGTCCTGAGGGCCGGGATCATCCTGAGCATGGCCCGGTTGAATGTCCCGTAGATCTGCTTGAGACTGGTCTCCCCAGGGTAGTCCACGTACACAATTGGCACGTGACGAAGGAACCTGTGGGCAAGAGGTTTCCTGCCAGGATCAGTTGGAGGATTACAGGCCCCGACAAACTGGATCCGCTCCAGTTTAACAAACTGCTGTTCTCCTCCAGTTCCCCTTGTTCTGTAGAAGCCGTTGTGCTCGACCATCTGGCGGAGGAAGGAAATGACGCGCTGGGTGCCGTACTCGTCCATGTCCGGCAGGTTGATCTCGTCGCAGAACATCACTAGCCACACGCCCAACTGAACTGGGGAGAGGACCATGCCGTTGGGGGTCTTCCTGTACTCGCAGTAGTGGTCCAAGGTCTTGAGCAGCAGCTCCGGGGTCGTCGCAGAACTGAAGTTCAGGCCAACAACCTCCATGTCTGGGAGCGATCGTAGCGCAGAGAACAAGGTCATCGTTTTACCAGAGCCGGGGGGTCCACAAAGCACCATGGGCTTGTGCTCCGCCAGCCAGGTGTAGAGAAGGGACTCGTGCCTCACTGTGTCCAGGGTCGGGACCACGATGTCGGGAGAGGCAACCTTGTGCGTCTCGACCTCGACCTGCGGCACCTTGGCGGACCAGGGCACCCAGTCCCCGGACATAGTCACCTCGAAGTCCAAGATGGGCTGGTTTGTCATCGGGGGCAGGGGGATGGTCGTAATGGATCTGATGTAGTCGCTCAAGTTGTGACGTATCTTCATCTTTGCGTCTCCAGCGAAGCTCCAGAGCAGGGCGTACACCAGACTCTTCGGAACATAGCTCTCCAGCTGGTCACTCTGCATGGGGAAGTCTGCATGCTGGTGGTTGTAGAGCAGGATGTTGCGGACCATCTGGTTCAACATCGAGAACAGAGACCCTAGAGCCCTGAGCCTGGTGAAGTCCATGATGTGCTCCTGGGTGGCGGAGTACTCCAGGCTCTTGGCCACCAGGCCGTCCGGCGAGAAGAAGGGCTGCAGTACACTGGCGACCTCTTGCTGTACCTGGAGCGTGGGAGAAATCTCGTTCTCTCCCTTGGCGTCGTGGGTGAAGCTGTCGTCCTCGCCCTCCAGGGGGATCTGTCGCAGCTTGAGAAGATAGTTTTGGAAGATCATATCATTTGAGAGAACGTCTTCACTGAACCAAACCATGCCACACCTTGAAACAGTAGCTTGTGTTGCGTGTTTGAGATCAGTCACCTCAAACATGATCTTCACATTCTTGGGGATGGACAGTCGTTCTCCGTTGGGCAGAGTGAACAGCATATTCACATCCAGCACACTGTTGAGGTTCTCAATCCACACTGGATCTACATCTCCGTCAAAGATGATCCATTGGCGCTTGTCAAGCTCTCCACGAACATTATCGATGATCTTGCGGAGGATGTGGGTGAACAGACCATCAGTCCACTCTCTGGTGTTGGGATCCAGCACTCCGTACAGGTCTTCCTTGGACAGAGCCTTAGGATCAATGACATGAGCAACTCCCTCCATGCCTTCAAGTCTTTCCAAAGCTTTCAGTAGAACTCTCCAGGCTGTAGATTTTCCAGATCCACTGGGTCCAACCATCATCAAGCCATGGTGAAGGTTTGTGATCTGGTAAAGCTGCAGGACCTTGTCCATCCAGGCAGTTCCCTCCTCCTCACCTTCTCCGCACATAAGCTGCTCTTCTTTGCAGATCTTGGAAATTTCTTTCTTCAGGCTTTCCATTCTAGCTCGCTGGTATTCAATGCCTGGGAAGACATCACTGAGAAGAGAAAAGAGAAGAGGAATATCTTCAGCCACAAGTTTTGGCTCCATGGTCTCGCAGACAGACTGAATCAGGATCTCCTGTTCAGGCAGATGTTCCGCAATTTTTTCCTCATCCGGATTAGGGTTTCCATCTGCAATCATCTGTTCTTTAATCTCATTGATCTTTGCTCTCTTGACATGTCCTGCAGAAGCTAAGACAGCCTTCAGAGCTCTGAGCTTGAAGTCATAATGAGACTGTGCAGACAGCTGTTCATCGCACAGCTTGAAGAAGGGAACAATCTTCTGAGACAGCTTTTCAGCAGACTTGAACCCCTGACTGAACAGAGTGACCTCAGCAATGTCCGTCATGTCTGGAGCTGTCATGGCCAGAGATCTGAAGAGTTTCTTCAGGTTATCTGGAAGATTGGATCTTCCGGCATATGTAGGATTCATGGTGATGAATATAGCCATGTCTTCATGCACTTTGACCTGTTTGCCGATGAGTTCAACATTCAAACTTGCTTTGTTTGTCATTGCACTCTTTAAGGTTTCCTGAATAGTCTGAATCTGTTGACTGACAGCAGACAATGTTCTCTCTTCAAGTCTATTGAACTCGTCAAAGCATCCCCAGGCTCCCACCTGACAAAGCCCAACAAAGATTCTTCCCATAGCTTGGAAGTCAAAGGCTTCATCACAATTGAAAACCAAAACAAACCTGCCAAGTTGGCTTCCTAGAGCTTTAACCGATTCAGTTTTACCTGTACCAGCTGGTCCAAAGGGTGAACCACCTAGCCTCAAGTCCAGAGCCTGAGTCAAGGTCAGATAGCATTTATCAGTCAGTGGAGATTGAACAAGTTTCTCCTGTACTCCAAGATACTCAAATCCGTACTTAAACTTGGCATTTGCCATGTAGATGGACAGCTGCTGAAGAACATCTGTTTGCTTGGGATCAAAGTAAAACCTCATCTGGCTCAGCCACTCAAAGTCCCTGTTGTTGTTGACCTTATTTTTGACCAACCTTCTGATCACAGCTCTCTTGTGAACGTACTCCATGATCAAATTCTCAATTTTCTTCCTCCTCAGAGGGGGCTGTTCTTGAAGAACACTGTTGGCCAAAGTTTTGATAATGTTGTCGATCAGAACCAATACATTTCCCAATTCCTCCTCTACATTGCCACCCTTTGACAGAACATCCTCCAGTTGTTCTGACCAGAGGACTTGGGCTGCAAGGACTACAATCTGGGATGGGTATAGGTCCAACCATTGCATGAATGGAGTAAATTCAAGCTCTCCACTGTCTGTCATCTCCCTAAGAGTTTCAACAGACTTAGCCATGCTGGAAGCAAGAGAAACTCTCATCTGGTCTTCAACCATGGACAGCCACTCATTGATCCTTGGGTTTTCTTTTGTAGAAACAGGCTTGATGAACATAACTACCTCTCCTTCCTTGGAGCACATTCCCTTGATGATGGTTTCATCCTCATTGAGAATAATAGAAGTGATACCTGCAAACATTTTCTTGAAATGCTTTTGAAGTCTACCAATATTCTTGCTGTTACCAATAATCTCAAGAAGATCTTCATCTCCAACAAAGTAGAATCTTGGGAAGGATGCTCTCTCCCTTTCAAGATATTCTCCAAGGGCTTTCTGTATCTTTCCCAGAAGGTCAGCCAACCTTTCAAGGGATCTCTGGACACCCTGGATGTTCAAAACATCAATGACCATAGGACTCTTTGACACCTTCTTCATCAGTGTTAGGAACTCTGAGCTTATTGACATGAACCTGCTGGTCTCAACTGGCAACAAAGTCTTAATATCTGCTGATCCACTGAATATCCCCTCCAGGTAGACCCACCTCCTCTGGACATCAATCCAGACATCAAACAAAGCATTGATCCTGTTCAACTTGTCCTCCCAAGTATTTGCTTCTTCTTCAAACACTTTGTAGTAGGGGGACAGCTTCATGGCTGCCACTTGGTTTATGTTCTCCTTCAGCTTGTTAAAGAGATCATCCCATCCTCTGATAATCCTACACTTGTTCTGGTAGTTTATCAAGTCTAGTTCATAGGTGTTCCAGGTCTCCTTGACCTGTTTCAAGAACTCTTCAAGGGCTAATTCACCCTGGGCAACAAGAATTATATCCTTGATAGTCCCTTCATGTCTCTGGAGGTCAATGTCCCAGACCTGTCCCAAAGTAATGTCATTGAGAATCCAGTTGACCCTCAGCTGCCTGCAGAGAGTCTTCCAGTGACGCTCTTTGAGGGCTTCACTCTTCAGCTCAACAATCATCATGTTGACCTTCTGGTAGCTCTGGATGAGCTTCTTGACATACTCATAGCTAGCATACTGCCTTAGCCTGGCAGGAAGATCCTTGAGTTGGTTAAGGAGTCCATCAATTTGCTGCCTCAGCTTTCTTGGTTGCACTGACAGCCAAGGTTTATCTTTCATCTCATCAATCTGCTCCCAAATCCTGTTCAATTCATTCCAGACTCCCTTCAAATCCTGGAGCTCCTCCCATCCAACATGCATCCTCTCCTCATTGACAGAGGAAGGACCTGCCTCCTGTAGCTCCAAGGCTTCCTTTGCCTTGCCAACATTATCCCTCTCTTCTTTGAGTCTGGTGTATTTGGACTCAAAGAGGGCCAACTTCTGAAGTGCAGCATCAGGCCTCAGGCCCCCTTCAACAGGTTTGTTCTTCTCCCATTCAGTGAGATAATCCTGAGTCCTTCCTTCAACTGCCTTGTCTTCAGCAATGATCTTCACCTGGAGACTGTTGACCTGGTTCTGGATACTGGCATCCTTTCTTTTAATGATCTCATTAAAGGCACTCCATTCTCCTTCAATGTTGTCAACATGGAGCCACTGGCTTGGAAAATGGAACCTTTGCTTTTCAAGAATCAGCTGTCCAGATTGGTAAACCTCTACCTGTTTCTCCCATCCTTTCATCTTTCTCTTCAATCCTTGGACGTAAGTGATGAAACTGACAGCATCACTGGTTGAAGCAGCATCAATGGTTTGCTGTTCAAGATCTCCTCTAGCCTTGGTAACTACTCCATGGAACGATGCCATTTCATTTCCAAGAAGGGAACCAAACTTGCCAAGAGCATCCTTGTGCCAGGAATCATACTTCATTGAGACCTTACTCTGGACCTTGGCATAGTCAATGACAATGGGTCCAAACTCCTTCCTGGTCTCACTGGTGTCAAATGTTCCTCTGGACTTCTTGATGTCATGAAGCAATTTCATCCAGGCATTGATGTCTTCTCCAAACTTTGAAGTAAGGGCATCAGGTTGAAGATCCCAGAGAGCTTGGTACCTAAGCCACTCCTCAACATACTTGTTGACATCCTTGATAGTTATTTCAATAACAGAGTAGGCACTCTCCAAAATACCATTTCCTCCAGGAAGCTTTGTTAGAAGATCTTTGTAGGTCTGAGTCACAGGCCTGTCTAACCCAACTTGGTATCTTGTGGATTGTATCCTGTTCTGAGAAGTAACAACTGCTTGCCAGGCAAACAATTGCTGCAAAATGTTGTAGCGGCAATCTTCAATGGATGGATGGAGGTACATCATCTGATTGGTGATCCTGAAGTCATGCATTTGTTTCCTGATTTGAGGATCACCTCCTGGAGCATGAGCTGGAGAAGAAGGAGCATCAGTGTCCATATCTTTGTCAACTTCCTGGTCTTCTTTTCCTTCAAGCACCTTCGTCCAGGCGAGGATTCCAGCTTCAAGTCTTCCTGCCAACTTGATTTCAACTGATTCATCAAGCCTTGCCACCCAGGCATGAAGATTGCTGTAGGCATTGAGGCTGAGATCATCAACAGCCTTCTGAATCTTGTTGAGGATTTCAGCAAAAGTGTTAGCACTATAGACAGATGTCTCAAGAGATCTAAGGTCCATCTCAATAGCCTCTTCGATGGTTAGAAGATCATCAACCTTCTCTTGAAACATAACCACAATCTCAGCCAAGCGCTGGACATATGGGTCAAGCTTGTAACTCTCCCAAACAAGTCCAACCCCCTCACTGATGAGAGACTGAACATCCCTCCGGAGCCCTGCAACAAGCAACGCGATATTCTGCTTTGGCTCCATCTTTTCCAAGCTTCTCTCATAGGTCCTGACGCTTTCAATCAGTGAGATAGCAAAAGGATAAAGTTGGTTGGCCTGGTGGGCTTTGTTGACAATTGCCAAGGGTACTCTGAATCCCAGGTTCTTTAGGTTTCTCACCTCTTTGCTCAGCTGAATGATCTCCGGCAGGAAATTTACCTTCAATTTGAGGTAGTTGCCTCTTCCAGTCCTTGACCTGGTATTCTCAATGGCAAAGATCCTTCCAGACACTCCAAGATTCCTCTGCTGGACCTTCCTGGCCCAATCATCAAAAATCTCTTGGGTGTTCAGCTTGGCCCTGAAGGAGTCTCCATCTGCCTTCAACTTCTGTCCCTCCACATGATTGGCCCATCCTTTCCCAAGCACATCTTCAACCCGCCTCATGTAAGCAGTTAACTGCCTGTCAATCTGCTTAGCCCAGATAATTGATCCAGAAACCGGTGGAAGATCTCTGACATGCGACATCTTACAGGCTTTAGACTGGTTGTACTGGACCTTGAACTTCTCATGAAGAGTCTCAATATCATCCTTGACCCTTTGGATGAGCTGGGTCTGGTACTCCCTGATGGCGCCTCGAATGTGCGGACGCACAAACAGAGCATTGAATCTCGAGAAGATTCTGAACATCTCATTGGCATTCTTTGCCGTGCCGAGCTGATCTCTGAGCCGGGCGGTGATCCTCGTCTCAACCCGGTCAATCCTCTCGTCGTATCTCTTCATAGCCGCCTCCCACGCCTCATTGCCCTCCCTGGTGATGTCCAGGCCGTCCACCTCTTTGACGTTCTCATAGGCCAGGTTGACCTCCTCGATGGCATTAGCATCTGCAGTGTCCAGGGCCTGAGAAGGGTTCTGTTGGTCATCAGACACTGCCTCGATCTCCCGCTGGGAGTTCTGGGAGTTGAGAGTTGGTCTCAGCACCCGGCCAATGACGGTCCTCAGCTGTTCGTGTTGTCTTCTGAACTTTACCATATACGCCATACGCTCCTGGAGCCTCTTATGACTGCAGTTGACCCTCCAAACCATCTTGAGGTGCTCCTCCCGCTTCTTCTTCACGATGTCGCGCATCAAACCCTGAAGTTTGTCGTACTCGTCGTCCCATGTGGTGAAGAGCTCGGAGCACTGCGCCATCACCTTCTCGAACTCGTCGTACGGGATGTACATCAGGCGCCGGGTCGACAGCACCTTGAGAAGCTGGCTGGAAACGTCTCGACTGATTGCCTCAACCAGCCTAAGAGCCCGCTGTATTGGGTACTTGGTATTCCGAATCTTACGGAGGTGGTTGAAAATACCCTGTACAGCAGTGCGTATACGGTCAAGTTCAGCAGCACTCAACAGGTCGTTGATCGGAAAATCCTTCATGAGTGGATTGTAGTCGTTGACTGTTGCGAGGGCCTGCTTGAGACCGGTGTCGGTGTCGAAGCTGACGGTGGCGTGGAACCGCTTCCCGTGCTTCAGGATGTCCAGGGTCAGTGCCACCTCCACACTCTCACGCTTCTCCTGTATCCTAAGGAGGGCTCGTTCGAGGTTGAGCCAGAAGCTGATCTCCTGCAGCGCCGTCCCGGAGCTGGGGTCCCGGTCCAGCTTGGTGACCTTCTGGATCTCACGGATCCACTTGTTCACCTGGGCCTGGAGAGAGTTGAGGAACTGTGAATCCTCGACCTTGTCTCCGAAGTCTGAAACCTTCGCCTTCCCGCCATTGGCGCTGCAGTAGGCAATGGTTTTCGAGACGTCCTGATGCACCACCAGGGTTATCTCTGGGATGTCGATGTTCTGCTGGAGGTGGAGGAGCCCCATCTCCAGCTCGGCAATCTTCTTCTCCATGCTCGTCGCCATCTTGTCTCCATCCCTGTCCGCCTTGCCGCTCTCCTTAACGAAGGACTTGAAGAAGGGCGCCATGGCGGAAGAGACGTAGGCGTGCAGGGTCTCGTATGCAGACCCCTCGCTCAGAGACATCACCCTAAGCTGGCTCGGGATGCTCTTCTCGGCCTCGACGACTGGTCCACGCTTCAAGCAAACCAGGCTGCTCATCTTGCCTGGGGTGAAGTGGACACTGTTGCTGACGGAGTAGGTCACCACCTCCTTCTCATCTCCCTCCTCCTCCTCCTCCCTCAGAGCATGACGTTGAACAAGCAGAGCTGTGCAGCTTCCATCTCCAATAAACTTCTTCACCCATTCTAGCGTGTTCTTGTCGCAAAGGGCGTTGTCTAGGGCGGAAACGTCATCTAGGTTATCCTCCAGGATCACCGGAACAACTCTCCTGAGGTAGGCGACCACTTTGTCAGGCGGAGCTAGAGCCACGTCCGGCAAATCTGCCGTTGGCTCCAAACTATCCCCCATATCTCAGGCAATAGTTGATCTATTTTGCATATATCTCTTGTAGAAGTGAATCAAGCA
>Ga0075495_1142859_pt1 | contig 13641 bp, 27 predicted proteins | sample DEB08_RNA2_11_FD_73454 | JGI IMG/M metagenome (GOLD analysis project Ga0075495, IMG submission 73454) | Aqueous microbial communities from the Delaware River and Bay under freshwater to marine salinity gradient to study organic matter... | ecosystem: Environmental > Aquatic > Marine > Coastal...
GACAATGTAAAAATGGACGTAACCTTAATCGCACCGATTGCGATGGAAGATGGATTACGTTTTGCTATTCGTGAAGGCGGCCGCACCGTGGGTGCTGGTGTCGTTAGTAAAATCACAGAGTAAATAAATAATGGCAACTAACCAAACTATTAGAATCCGTTTGAAATCATTCGATCATCGTTTGATAGATCAATCGGCCAAAGAGATCGTTGAAACAGCGAAACGTACTGGCGCTCGGATTAATGGACCTATTCCATTACCGACTAAAAAAGAACGTTTCACAGTTTTAACTTCGCCGCATGTCAATAAGGATGCACGTGATCAATATGAGATCCGTACACACAAACGCCTTATGGATATTGTAGAGCCTACTGATAAAACAGTAGACGCACTTATGAAACTGGACCTCGCCGCCGGCGTAGATGTCCAGATCAAGCTGAATTAAGAAGGGGCTCGCTCAATGACTATTGGACTTGTCGGCCGTAAACGTGGCATGACGCGCGTCTTCACAGAAGATGGCGTTTCTACTCCCGTAACGGTAATTGAAATTGAACCAAATCGTGTTAGCCAATTAAAAACGGTTGAGACAGATGGATACAGTGCTATACAAGTTACTGTTGGTTCAAAAAAATCATCACGTGTCACTAAACCTTTAGCAGGACATTTTGCGAAAGCAGAGTCAGCTTCGGGATATAAAGTGTGCGAATTTACTGTTGATTCTGATTCTGAGCTAGAGCTTGGTGCAGAAATCAAAGTCACTTTGTTTGAAGCAGGTCAAGCAATTGACGTTAGCGGTGTAACAAAAGGTAAAGGCTTCCAAGGTCCTATGAAGCGCTACGGATTCCGTGGTGGTGATGCGACACATGGTAACTCTATCTCACATCGTTCTGGCGGTTCAATTGGTCAGTGTCAAACGCCAGGTCGTGTCTTTAAAGGCAAGAAAATGGCTGGACACATGGGCGATGTCAAACGTACTCTACAAAACCTATCGGTAGTTAGGGTTGATGTAGAGCGTAACTTACTGCTTGTCAAAGGCTCAGTGCCTGGCGCTAACGGTGGTGACGTTATTATTCGTCCTGCTGTAAAAGCCTAAAAGATTCTTAGGGGAATAGTTGTGGATCTTCAATTACAATCTTTCGATGGAGCAAAAGCCGGAAACATCACTGTTTCTGATGCTATGTTCGATCGTGAATACAATGAGCCTATGGTTCATCAAGTAGTAACAGCCTTTTTGGCGGGTGCCCGAGCGGGTACACACGCACAAAAAACACGTTCGGAAGTTCGTGGTGGTGGTCGTAAACCATTTGCACAAAAAGGTAGTGGTCGTGCTCGTGCAGGAACAATCAGAAGTCCAATTTGGCGTTCTGGTGGTACTACATTTGCTGCAAAACCACGTGATTACAGCCAAAAAGTAAATCGTAAAGTTTACCGTAATGCACTTTGCTCAATCCTATCTGAACTACGCCGTAATGACAGCTTAGTAATTGTAGATAAAGTTGAGTTAGCAACACCGAAAACAAAAGACTTATTAGCTAAAATTGATGCGCTAGGTATAAAAAATGCACTTATCGTCACAGAAAATGCGGCAGGTAATTTAGCATTGGCATCACGGAATTTGTATGACATTGCTGCTACAGATGCTGCACATGTCAATCCAGTTGCGCTTCTACGTTTTGAAAAAGTGGTTATGAGTGAAGAGTCTGTTCGCAAGTTAGAGGAATCATTACTATGAACTCAGAACGGTTAACAAAAGTAATTTTAGGCCCTGTTGTGGCAGAAAAAGCTTCTCGTGTTGCTGAAAACCACAACCAAGTTGTGCTTAAAGTACTGCCAGATGCAAACAAAGCTGAAATTAAACAAGCAGTAGAAATGCTGTTTGAAGCAAAAGTTGAATCAGTTACAACGACGAATGTGAAAGGTAAAACCAAACGCACGGGCCGCACTATGGGCAAGCGAAGTGATTGGAAAAAAGCTTACGTCACATTGGCTGAAGGCTCTGACATAAACTTTCTCAGCGCAGAATAAATAATAGAATACGGGTGAGGAATCAGGAATGGCGTTAAAGAAAGCTAAGCCTACATCGGCAGGCCGCAGATTTGTTGTTCAAGTTGAAACAGCAGATCTTCACAAAGGTGCACCTTATGCACCTTTGGTTGAAAAGAAAGCGAAAACCGGTGGTAGAAATAATGCAGGTCGCATCACGGTTAGACATCGTGGTGGCGGTCACAAACAACGTTACCGTTTAATTGACTTTAAACGCAATAAAGACGGTATCCCAGCAGTTGTTGAGCGTATTGAATACGATCCTAACCGTACTGCACACATCGCATTACTCAGTTATGCTGATGGTGAGAAGTCATACATTATTGCACCTAAAGGTGTCGTAGCTGGTGACCGACTAGAGTCTGGTGATAATGCCGCAATTCGTGCAGGTAATGCATTGAAATTAGCTGCTGTCCCTTTAGGTAGTACGATTCACTGTATAGAGATGAAGCCTGGTAAAGGTGCTCAAATTGCACGTAGCGCAGGTAGTAGCGCACAATTTGTTGCACGTGAAAATGGTTATGCTACATTACGTCTTCGCTCTGGCGAAATGCGTAGAATACCTTTGGAATGTAAAGTCACAATGGGTGAAGTCGGTAACGGCGAGCATTCATTAAGATCGTTAGGTAAGGCGGGCGCATCTCGCTGGCGTGGTGTTCGTCCAACCGTTCGTGGTGTTGTGATGAACCCAGTTGATCATCCACATGGTGGTGGTGAAGGCCGTACATCAGGTGGTCGTCACCCTGTTTCACCATGGGGTATGCCAACTAAAGGCTACAAAACACGTAAAAATAAACGTACAGATAATTTAATCGTACGTCGTCGTAACAAGAAATAAAGGCTAGGAATTAAGTATGCCGCGTTCAATTAAAAAGGGTCCCTTTATAGACCTCCACCTTGAAAAAAAGGTTTTAGAAGCAGTAGAAGCAAATAATAAGCGTCCAATCAAAACATGGTCTCGTCGCTCGATGATTATTCCAGACATGATTGGCTTAACAATTGCTGTACATAATGGTAGACAACACCTACCTGTATTCATTACAGAAGATATGGTTGGGCACAAGTTGGGTGAGTTTTCACCAACTCGTACCTTTAGAGGCCATATCGCTGATAAGAAAGTTAAGCGATAGGTAGGGGTAGAAAATGGCGACAACAGCAAAATATAGTTATGCACGAATTTCTGCACAGAAAGTACGTTTGGTTGCAGATCAAATTAGAGGCTTGCCCGTTGAAAAGGCAATTAACCTATTAACATTCAGCCCTAAAAAAGCAGCAGTTCTGATGAAAGAGGTTTTAAACTCTGCCATCGCAAATGCTGAACATAATGATGGTGCTGATATTGATGAACTCTATGTGTCAATCGTTATGGTTGATGAAGGTTCAACAATGAAAAGAATGTCACCGCGTGCTAAAGGCCGTGGCAATCGTATCCTTAAACGTACAAGCCACATCACTGTGGTTGTTGACGAAAAGTAAGAGAGAATACTTATGGGACAAAAGGTTCACCCAACTGGCTTTAGACTTGGTATAATTAAGGATTGGAATTCAATCTGGTATGCTAACTCTGCCGAGTTTCCTGGTCTATTAGAAAAAGATCTTAAAGTACGTGCATATCTTAAAGAAAAGTTATCACATGCTTCGGTCAGCAAGATTCAAATAGATAGACCTGCAAAAAATGCCAAAATTACCATCCATACGGCTCGTCCAGGGATCGTGATTGGTAAGAAAGGCGAGGATATCGATAAGTTACGCCGTGAGGTGTCAGCTATTATGGGTGTCCCGGTCAATGTCGGCGTTGAAGAAATTCGCAAGCCTGAACTCGATGCGACCTTAGTTGCTGAAAGCGTAGCGCAGCAATTAGAACGCCGCATCATGTTTCGTCGAGCGATGAAACGTGCTGTGACTAACACTATGCGTCTAGGCGCAGGTGGTATTCGTATCAATGTTGCAGGCCGTTTGAACGGTGCTGAGATTGCACGTACGGAATGGTATCGTGAAGGCCGCGTGCCATTGCATACCTTACGTGCTGATATCGATTACGGTACTGCTGAAGCAAACACGACTTACGGCATCATTGGTGTCAAAGTTTGGATTTTTAAAGGCGAAGTCTTTGACGCGAATGCGCAAACTGACGCCCCAGTTGAGAAGTAAGGTTATAACCAATGTTACAGCCAAAAAGAACTAAATTTAGAAAGCAGATGAAACTGCGCAACCGTGGCCTAGCGCAACGTGGTGCAAAAGTAAGTTTCGGAGAATACGGCCTTAAGTCGTTAGAACGTGGTCGTATTACGGCGCGCCAAATCGAAGCTGCTCGTCGTGCAATGACGCGTTACGTTAAACGTGGTGGTAAAATTTGGATCCGTGTTTTTCCGGATAAACCAATTACCAGTAAGCCACTTGAAGTACGCCAAGGTAAAGGTAAAGGTAATGTCGAATATTGGGTGGCAAATGTCCAGCCAGGTCGCATGCTCTATGAAATGGAAGGTGTTGATGAGGAAGTGGCGCGTGAAGCGTTCCGCTTAGCAGCTGCAAAGCTTCCAGTTAAAACAACATTTGTAACGCGGGCAGTACTGTAATGAAAGCAAGTGAAATAAGAGAAAAATCTGCTGAGGATATGGTACTAGAGCTAGAGGCTCTTCATAAAGAACAGTTCAATTTGCGCATGCAAAATGCAACAGGCCAATTGACACGTTCAAGCGAAATCAAACGTGTTCGCCGTGATATTGCGCGCATTAAAACGATATTGAACGAAAAGAAATAGGGCGCGGATATGAGTGAACAAGAAAGTAATACACGTTTAGTAACGGGTCGTGTAGTTAGCGACAAGATGGATAAATCAATCACAGTGTTGATTGAGCGTAAAGTCGCTCACCCTATCTATAAAAAATATGTAAAACGATCTACTAAATTGCATGCACATGATGAAGAAAACACATGCAATATTGGTGATGTCGTTAATATTACATCGACACGCCCAATGTCAAAGACTAAGTGCTGGAAATTAGTCGACGTTGTGACACGTGCTAAGTAATACCACTGGTTATATTGGAGTTTAGACCATGATTCAAATGCAAAGTAGTCTAGATGCCGCGGATAACAGCGGTGCTAAACGCATAGAGTGTATTAAAGTTTTAGGCGGTTCACACCGTCGTTATGCAGGTATTGGTGATGTCATTAAAGTCACCATTAAAGAAGCAGCGCCACGCGGTAAAGTAAAAAAAGGTGAAGTTCATAATGCTGTCATCGTCAGAACACGTAAAGGTGTTCGTCGTCCAGACGGCTCAGTGATTCGCTTTGATGGTAACGCAGCAGTTCTATTGAATGCAGCGCATCAACCTATTGGTACGCGTATCTTTGGCCCTGTTACACGTGAGCTTCGCGGTGAGAAGTTCATGAAGATTATTTCATTAGCGCCTGAAGTGCTATAAGTTAGGAGACGCTGAGATGGAAAGATTAAAAACAGGTGATCAAGTTGTCGTCATAGCTGGCAAAGATCGTGGGAAACAAGGTGAAATCACAGTCCGCGGACAAGATGGTAAGTTTGTGGTCCAAGGTATCAATTTGGTAAAGAAACACACTAAGCCCAATCCTAACGCTGGAGTGACCGGTGGTATTCTTGAAAAAGAAATGCCTATTGATGGTTCTAACCTAGCTTTGCTGAACCCAGCAACAGGTAAAGGCGATAAAGTTGGTGTTAAGATTTTGGATGATGGCCGCAAGGTTCGCGTATTTAAATCAAACGGCGAAGTTGTTGGCGCGTAAGCGACGAATTAGGTAAATACAGTGAGCAGATTAAAAGATTTTTATCGTGATGATGTAGTCAAACAGTTGACTGAACAGTTTGGTTATAAATCCGTAATGGAAGTACCGAAAGTGACTAAGATCACACTCAATATGGGTGTGGGCGAAGCCTTGACGGATAAAAAGGTCTTGGAACATGCCGTATCTGACATGGAGAAAATCTCTGGTCAGAAGCCGGTAGTGACAAAGGCGAAGAAATCAATTGCAGGCTTTAAGTTACGTGAAGGCTGGCCAGTAGGCTGTAAAGTCACCTTGCGAGCTGATCGTATGTATGACTTCCTTGACCGTTTGATCACGATTTCAATTCCGAGGGAACGTGATTTCCGTGGTTTGAATCCAAAATCTTTCGATAAGCAAGGTAACTATAGTATGGGGGTGAAAGAACAAATTATCTTCCCAGAAATAGAATACGATAAAATTGATAAGATACGCGGAATGGATATTACTATCACGACTACAGCAAAAAATGCTGAAGAGTCACATGCCTTGTTAGCGGCATTTAAATTTCCTTTTAGAAAATAAATACAGGTTGGATGGAATAAGTTATGGCTAAACGTTGCATGGTTAATCGCGAAATTAAACGCGAAAAATTAGTGAAGAAATATGCTGTCAAACGCGCTGAGTTGAAAAAACAAATGCTGAACCCAGCTTTGTCTTTTGAAGAGCGTCAAGAAGCGGCTAAAAAGTTTCATGCATTACCACGTAATTCAAGTGCGTCTCGCATGAGAAATCGTTGTAACATAACTGGACGTCCACATGGTTTTTACCGCAAGTTCGGCCTGTCTAGAAATAAACTACGTGAACATGCAATGAAGGGTGATATTCCCGGTCTTGTAATGGCCAGTTGGTAATCACCGATAGAATTTGTGGAGCTAGAATAAAATGAGTATGACAGACCCGATTGCAGATATGCTTACCCGCATACGTAATGCACAGCAAGCGAATAAAACAGAAGTATTAATGCCTTCTTCTAAAGTAAAGATCAGCATTGCAGATGTACTGAAAGATGAAGGTTATATTGCGGCACATAACGTCACTGACGTTGATGGCAAAGCCGTACTTTCAATTGCATTGAAATATTTCGAAGGTAAGCCAGTTATTTCAACCATTGACCGTGTCAGTAGGCCTGGTTTACGTGTATACAAAGCAGCTGATGAATTACCGAAAATTATTGCAGGTTTAGGTATCGCAGTTATTTCAACATCACAAGGTGTGATGACAGATCGTAAAGCACGTGCACTTGGTCAGGGCGGTGAAGTCCTGTGTGCCGTTAGCTAGTAATATTTGGAGATTATAGAATGTCACGTATAGCTAATGCGCCAGTAGAAATACCGGCAGGCGTAGAAGTTTCTTTGAACGGCGCTGAAGTATCTATTAAAGGTACTAAAGGCACTTTAAGTCGCAGTATTCATAGCGATGTCGAAGTGACGCAAGAAGGAACAGCCTTAAAATCATCTGCACGTAATAATGCAAAACAAGCAGTTGCACAAGCAGGCACTACACGTGCATTGCTAAACAATATGGTATTGGGTGTAACGCAAGGATTTGAGAAGAAATTAACCTTAGTTGGTGTCGGTTACCGTGCTAAATCGCAAGGTAGCAAATTGGACCTAACTCTAGGCTTCTCTCATCCTGTTCAATACATAGTACCGGAAGGTATCAAGATTGAAACACCTAGTCAGACTGAGATTGTTATCACAGGCCCTGACAAGCAACAAGTAGGTCAAGTCGCAGCAGATATTCGTGCGTATCGGTCTCCTGAACCTTATAAAGGTAAAGGTGTTCGTTATTCAGATGAGCATGTCGCTCGTAAAGATGCTAAGAAAAAATAAGTAGGCAAAACAATGGATAAGAAATCATCACGTTTACGTAGAGCTGTTAGAACTCGAGCTAAGATTAAAGAGCTTGAGTCATACCGGTTAACTGTACATAGAACACCGCGTCATATCTATGCACAAGTAATCTCGCATGACAGCACAAAAGTTATTGCTACAGCATCAACACTTGATGCTGAAGTAAAAAAAGAGTTGCAAGGTACGGGCAATGCAGCTGCTGCTGCAGCAGTCGGTAAAGCAATTGCTCTACGCGCATCTGGCGAAGGTGTGACATCTGTGTCATTCGATCGCTCTGGTTTTAAATATCACGGTCGAGTGCAAGCACTGGCTGAAGCTGCCCGCGAAAACGGCTTGCAGTTTTAATTTTAAGGGTATTATCACATGGCACAAAATGAACAACGACAAGCCCCTGCGGATGGTTTTGTAGAAAAGTTAGTTGGCATCCGTCGCGTTGCTAAAGTAGTAAAAGGTGGTCGCGTATTTGGCTTCTCTGCTTTAACAGTAGTCGGCGATGGCGAAGGTCGTGTTGGCTTTGGTCAAGGTAAAGCACGTGAAGTGCCAGTTGCGATTCAAAAAGCAATGGATGAAGCCAGAAAAAACATGCAAAGCGTTTCACTTGATGGACACACTTTGCAACATGCCGTGACATCAAACTTTGGCGCAGCTAAAGTTTATATGCAACCTGCCTCAGAAGGTACGGGTGTAATTGCCGGTGGCGCAATGCGTGCTGTTTTCGATGCGGTCGGTGTTCATAATGTCTTGGCTAAATCTATCGGCTCAACTAACCCCCTTAACGTTGTTCGTGCAACGATTAAAGGTTTAACAGATATGAATAACCCAGAAGCAATTGCTGCCAAACGTGGCAAATCAATTGCTGAGATCATGGAATAAAACAATGGCTTCTCAAGGTAAATTAAAAGTGACATTGCTAAAAAGCACAATTGGCCGCTTAGCAAAACACAAAGCATGCGTCTCAGGCCTAGGTTTGAGAAAAACTGGCAGCAGCGCAGTCGTTATCGACACACCTGAAAATAGAGGCATGATCAATCATGTGTCATATTTGTTAAAGGTTGAGGACGTTTAAAATGAATTTAAATACAATTGCACCGGCTCCTGGAGCCACAAAAGATGCTAAACGTGTAGGTCGTGGCATCGGTTCAGGCAATGGCAAAACATGTGGACGTGGACATAAAGGTCAAAAATCGCGTTCAGGTGGTTTCTCTAAACGCGGTTTTGAAGGTGGTCAAATGCCTTTGCAACGACGCTTGCCAAAAGTGGGCTTTTCTTCACGTAAATCATCATCTACAACAGAAATACGTTTGGATGTGCTTCAAAATATTGGTTTAGAAGCGGTTGATTTACTGGCCTTGAAAACTGCTGGTATTGTTTCTGATAATATTTTGCGCGTTAAAGTGATTGCATCTGGTGAAATCACTAATGCCGTTAGCATCAAAGGTCTATCTGCTACAGCTGGCGCGAAAAAAGCGATTGAAGCTGCCGGCGGAAAAGTAGAAGAGTAAGTTTCGTGGAAAAAAAACAAACAACGCGAGTTATTAGCAACAGGAAAATTTAGCGAACTGAAAAGTCGTTTGCTTTTTGTCCTAGGAGCATTGCTTGTTTTTCGTTTAGGTACGTTTATCCCAGTGCCAGGCATTGATCCTGGTGCGTTAGCAATTATGTTTGAAGGGCAAAAGGGCACAATCTTAGACATGTTTAACATGTTTTCTGGTGGTGCGCTGGAACGATTATCCGTGTTTGCTCTGGGTATAATGCCTTATATATCTGCATCGATTATTATGCAGTTATTGACAGTAGTTCACCCAAAACTAGCACAGCTAAAGAAAGAAGGCGCAGCGGGTAAAAGAAAGATTACCCAATACACTCGCTATGGTACTTTAGTATTAGCTACCTTTCAGGCTCTAGGAATTGCAATTGCCCTAGAAAGTCAAAGTTCGGCAGGTGTGGGCGTTGTCATTGACCCAGGTTTCTTATTTAGATTAAGTGCAGTTATTACACTTGTTACAGGCACAATGTTTCTAATGTGGCTTGGTGAGCAGATCACTGAGCGTGGTATAGGTAATGGTATTTCACTGATTATCTTTGCCGGTATTGTTGCAGGTTTACCAGCAGCAGTTGGTGGTACCTTAGAATTGGCTCGGACAGGACAGTTACACACTTTCCTTGTTATCACTATCGCGGTTTTAGCGTTAGCTGTTACAGCATTTGTTATCTTTGTAGAAAGGGCACAACGGCGTATACCGGTCCATTACGCCAAGCGTCAGCAAGGACGTAAGATGGTTGCTGGACAAGTAACACATTTACCATTGAAGCTAAACATGGCTGGTGTGATACCTCCAATTTTCGCATCAAGTATTATTCTCTTCCCTGCAACTATTGCTGGTTGGTTTGGTAGTGCTGAAGGAATGGGATGGTTAAAAAATATATCGACATTGATGTCACCAGGACAACCGATGTACGTCATGTCCTATGCGGTAGCAATTATCTTTTTCTGTTTCTTTTATACGGCATTAGTTTTTAATCCGAAAGAAACAGCAGAGAATTTACAAAAGTCAGGTGCATTTATTCCTGGTATTAGGCCAGGTGAGCAAACAACAAAGTATATTGATAGTGTCATGGGGCGTTTGACCTTGGCGGGTGCTATCTATATTACATCCGTGTGTTTATTGCCTGAGTTCTTAATTTTATATTGGAATGTACCATTTTATTTTGGTGGTACATCCTTGCTCATTATTGTTGTTGTTGTGATGGATTTTGTATCACAAGTTCAATCTCACATGATGTCACAACAATATGAAAGCTTAATGCGTAAGCAGAACAAAAATAACAATGGTATGTCTGGCTTTTTAGGCTAGGAATAACCAATATCAAAAGAGTGTTGGAGAGAATCGATGAAAGTTCAGGCATCAGTAAAAAAGATCTGCCGTAATTGCAAAGTAGTAAAGCGCAAAGGTGTGTTACGAGTTATCTGTAAAGAGCCTAAGCACAAGCAGCGTCAAGGTTAGTAAATAACTGAATTAATTTATTGTTGAACATGGGTATTATCTGATATAATTCTCTGTTCACTATTGAAGGATTAGGGTAGCTCAATGGCTCGTATTGCTGGAATTAATGTTCCCGTTCAAAAACATACCGTAATTGGCTTAACAGCTATTTATGGCGTTGGCATCACTCGCGCGCGTAAAATTTGCGCAGCTGCGGGTGTAAAAGAAGATGTCAAGATTCGGGATTTATCAGAACAAGAAGTGGAGTTGCTTCGGACCGAAGTGGCTAAATTCACCGTAGAAGGTGACTTAAGACGTGAAGTGTCTATGGATATTAAACGTCTTAAAGATCTGGGTTGCTATCGTGGAGTACGCCATCGTAGAGGTTTACCTCTTCGCGGCCAAAGAACAAAAACAAATGCAAGGACTCGTAAGGGTCCTCGTAGAATGATTAAGTAAAGAGGCGATTCGATGGCAAATTCAGCAGCACGGCAGCGTAAGCGTGTAAAGAAGAATGTAGTAGACGGGGTAGCTCACGTCCATGCATCATTTAACAACACAATTATTACAATCACTGACAGACAAGGTAATGCGCTTTCGTGGGCAACATCTGGTGGTTGTGGTTTTAGAGGGTCTCGTAAGAGTACGCCTTTCGCAGCACAAGTAGCAGCAGAGAAAGCAGGCCAAGTAGTTAAAGATTTTGGTATGAAAAATCTTGATGTGGAAATTAAAGGTCCTGGACCAGGTCGTGAATCTGCAGTTCGTGCTTTAAATAACCTTGGTTTCAAAATTAATAATATTACAGACGTTACACCAATTCCCCATAATGGTTGTCGTCCGCCGAAACGGCGTAGAGTGTGATTTAGGAGATTCATTATGGCTAGATATATTGGTGCAAAATGTCGTTTGTGTCGTCGAGAAGGCGAAAAGCTTTTCTTGAAAGGCGAAAAATGTCACACATCTAAATGTGCAATGGAAAATAGAGCGTTCCCTCCTGGCCAACATGGTCAGCGTCGTGCGCGTCTGTCTGACTATGCTGCTCAGTTACGTGAAAAACAAAAAATGCGTCGTGTTTATGGCATTTTAGAAAAACAATTCCGTCTTTATTACAAGATGGCTGATAATAAGAAAGGTTCTACTGGTGAGAACTTACTCCAATTATTAGAAAATCGTATTGATAACGTGGTTTATCGTATGGGTTTTGGTGTTTCTCGCAGTGAAGCACGTCAACTTGTTCGTCATAACGCAATCACCGTCAATGGTAAAAAGGTCAATATTCCTTCTTATCAAGTCAGTGCGAATGACGTTATCGCTGTCCGCGAAGCAGGTAAGACGCAAATTCGTATCAAAGCAGCTCTAGAATTAGCTGCACAGCACGGTTTTTCAGACTGGGTTGAAGTTGATGTGGATAAAATGCAAGGTACTTACAAAAATGTGCCTGAGCGTTCTGAACTTCCAGCCGAAATTAACGAGCACTTGATTGTAGAGTTGTACTCGAAATAATTTTAATTAAGCCTACGGTTTATTTAGAGGAAATTGCATGACGACTTATATGAGTCAATTTTTAAAACCACGCATTGTTGATATTAAGAAATATAGCAGTTCGCGCACCCGTTTAGTGCTAGAACCCTTAGAACGTGGTTTTGGTCATACGCTAGGGAACGCCTTGAGAAGAATTCTATTGTCTTCAATGGAAGGAACTGCTGTGGTTGAAGCGCAAATTGATGGTGTGGTACATGAGTACTCTGCAATCGATGGCGTGCAAGAAGATGTGTTAGATATCTTGCTTAATATGAAAGGTATTGCTGTCATCTTGCATGATCAATCCGAAGTGGTATTGACGCTGACTAAACAAGGCGTTGGTCCAGTTACGGCAGGCGATATACAAGTTCCTCATAATGTAGAAGTTGTTAATCCTGAGCATGTGATTGCTAATCTTACTGGTGGTAGCTTGTCTATTACTTTCAGAGTGAAAAAAGGTCGTGGGTATCAGCCCGCATCAACACGTGTTGATAATGAAGATGAAGATCGGGTTATCGGTCAGCTCTATCTTGATGCATCATTCAGCCCCGTCAATATGGTGACATATAATGTTGAAAGCGCTCGTGTTGAAAATCGAACTGATCTCGATAAATTAATCATCGATGTAGATACCGATGGTACGATGGAAGCTGAAGATGCAATTAAATATGCGTCTACAATCTTAAGTGACCAGTTATCATCGTTTGTTGATTTTAAAGTTATTGAAGAACAAGAGGTTGAAAAAGAAGAGCCGACTGTAGATCCTGCTTTATTACAAGCTATTGATGAGCTTGACTTAACAGTTCGTTCAGCAAACTGTCTAAAAGCAGAAAATATCTATTATGTTGGTGACTTAATTCAACGTAGTGAAATGGAACTGCTAAAAACTCCGAATTTGGGTAGAAAATCTCTAACTGAAATCAAAGATGTCTTGGCAACAAAAGGTCTTTCTTTAGGGATGCAGCTAGAAAACTGGCCACCAACTTCACTAGAACAGAAATAATCATACTGAAGCTAATTTAGTATAAAGATATAGGGTAATAACATGCGTCATCGTAATTCTGGTCGTAAATTAAATCGTAATAGCAGCCATAGAAAAGCAATGTTTAAAAACATGGCGGTTTCGTTAATGGAACATGAAGTAATTCGTACAACATTGCCAAAAGCAAAAGAATTGCGTGGTGTTATTGAACCATTAATTACATTAGGTAAAACTGATTCAGTGGCTAATCGTCGTCTGGCTTATTCTAGATTAGACGATCGTCAAGCGGTGACTAAACTATTCAATGATCTTGGCCCCCGTTCGGCATCTCGGCCTGGTGGTTATGTTCGCATTCTTAAAACAGGTTTGCGTGCTGGTGATAAAGCTCCAATGGCAATTGTCGAATTAGTCGATCGCCCAGCTACAGCAGCGGAATAGGTTGTTTTTAAATTAAAAA
>Ga0075495_1189579_pt1 | contig 13437 bp, 1 predicted proteins | sample DEB08_RNA2_11_FD_73454 | JGI IMG/M metagenome (GOLD analysis project Ga0075495, IMG submission 73454) | Aqueous microbial communities from the Delaware River and Bay under freshwater to marine salinity gradient to study organic matter... | ecosystem: Environmental > Aquatic > Marine > Coastal...
CGAAGTCTGATTGTCGCTTAAAACTGGTAATAAGCGAAGCGGTCATAATGACAGAAAAGACACTCCAGAGATCTCCAGAGTTTTTAAAAGCCTAAGCGATTAGTATCGTTTGCTGAGCTAGCGTAGATTTTGGATCATTATGCCAACGGAAAACTAAACCACTGCTGAGCCGGGCCAACACCAGCCTCTTCAAGCTCCGAGAAGTAGCTATGGGACAACGTTTCCGCACCCTCTGGAGGCGACCAACTGCCATTTACATCCCCCAGAAGGACACCGACAAAATTGGCATTAACGGTATCAGGCGAGACAAACGAAAGGCCCTCGGAATCCCACAAGATTTCCTTGTTAGTGAAGTTGTAGGCCCCTACTCCACTATTGGCACTCTCATCCCAAAAACTCTCACCCTCATTAACGAAGAGCCATTCTTGGGGAATTGAGTCGCTCAAGCCCACGGCAATTTTTAGTATTTGTAGTGCGTCGGCACTATTCACTCGGCCGTCTTTATTAACATCAGCCGCAATCATTTGGTAGGGAGAAACCTCCAAACTTTGGTCCCCATTGGGGTTTAAACCAACGGCGATTTTTAACGCTGCCAGTGCATCGGCAGAGGTAATCACTCTACTTATATCGTTGTCTGTAATCTCTTTAGAAGCTGACAGCAGGCGCTCTCCCGGGAGCGTACTGGTGAGTGAAAATTGACCAGAGGTATCAGTTGTGGCTGTTGCTAGCGGGGTGACTTCAGCGTTGAGTTCCTCTGCCAATGTCATAGACACATTGTCAATTAGCGCATGGGATTTCCAGTGATACAGATGGCCAGCTAAGGGAATTGCATCGGAGAGCGACAGGAACAATCCCCCTGCAGTTGCTGCAAGGGGTTCAGCGGTCAAATTATCCGCGGAAGAGGTAAAGGCGACGCTGTTACCTGAGGGGGCAACAGTGCCATTTATAACCCAGTTATTAGCCAACTGACCATTTTGGGAAACCACTTCGGTGCTATCTAAGGTGCGATCATAGACTACCAATTGCTGAGCGCCACTATCACCAGACAGCTCCTGAGAGTAGGTAAGATAGGTACCATATCGGCCGTCTGTGCTAGCTGAAAGAAAAATAGCACCACTATCAAGGTCAGTGCCAGAAGGCTGACTAATGCGTGTTATCTGGCCGCTATTAGCGGCAAAGAAAACATCATTGGATTCATTGTTATCCGTGCCGACAATATTCTCAGCACTGCTGGTAAAGAAATCGCCGGAGTCAGTAATCTGAACATTATTCTCCCTATCAACAAAGCCTGCAGCACGACCATCTGTATCCAGTGACAATAGACGGAATGAGTCGTTACCCTGAAGGCCATTGCCATCAAAAGCTGAGGACCAGACATAAGCATCTGATCTAAAGTTGGCCTCGGAATTAACCTCCTTTGAGTTTATATCTATTTTCGACGGTGAGACAAAAGCAGCATCTGTGACGAAGGCGATTTGAACGCTGCCATCGCTGACATGAATATCCTGTAAATAAGTCGGGTCCGTGACCTCACTGCCACCCACATAGCTGATTCGCGAAACAGTATTAGTCTGCAAATCTAACAGATAGATATCACTTGAATCATTAGTATCTGGCGCATCATCTGCCGCAAGTTGCTCATTGGATGTTTGGACAGCTAAGAAGCGCCCATCATCACTGAGTAAGAAGCGTTCAATTTTAACCTCTAATTGCTCACCTGAAATCGACTGAATCAGATTTGAAGAGACAACTTGCCCATCTAATAAAGAGACTAAGTAGGCATCATTGGTGCCTTTAATTTCGACCAGGGCCACAGCAAACAGATCACTGGAGCTGCCCGAGGTCTGAACTTCAAGAACATCAATTTCCCGGGCATTATCCAATCCAGCAATCTGCTGATTAAAATTGCTAACATATTCTCTGGCCTGAACATCATATAGCCAGAACCCATAGTGCAATCCAAATGAAGCGTCGCCATCATCCGTGTATGTACCGCGCACAACTAGATAGCGCTCATCTGCCGAAAAGCCGAAGCTTTCCAGCAGGCGAAGTACCCCACCGCCCAATGATAAGTTGGTTAAATCCGGCGAGGGAATTTGAAAAAACGCCATATAAGGTTACCTTCTCCAACTATTTATTTAGCGCAGTAACCCAATAGAGGCGCCAGTAATAAAACAATCACCGATTAAATACCAACAAAAACATCACCTGAGGTGAGGCTTCTGCCATTCTCATCTAAGTCGATATTAGCGATGACAGTCGCCTCACCATCACCTGACCCGTCAGCATCAAACATCAACAAGCCCTGTGCAGAGTCAAAGATAAAGTGATCGTTAGTATCCAGCGCCCGGGCACCTGCACCAGTTACAAAGGCGTCCTCACCGACTAAGCCGGAGGACAGCAGTCCCAGAGACTCAGCAGAGATACCATAGGATGCGAGGTCAACAACAATCAAATCCTCTCCTGAATTGAAGTCAGTAATGAGATCGGCACCTACACCTTCGCCATTGCTAGAAATAACGAAGGTATCTGCTCCATCACCACCAGTAAGGGTATCAACGCCACCGGCACCGTCGAGTATGTTGTCCGCCATATTGCCATTGAGCTTGTTGTCCAAGCCATTACCCATGGCAATGGTATCGGCAATACCCACTAAATCCGCATTTTCGATGTCACTCATCAGCACTATATCTAGGTTAGAGCGGATGGTATCTTCGCCGCCTAAATCAATAATGGTGTCCAGAGAATCACTGAGTACATAAATATCATTACCCAGACCACCCTCAAGCCTATCTGCACCCAGCCCACCAGCGAGAATATTGTTGCCGCTGTTGCCAATCAGGTGATTGTCCAGGGAGTTGCCACCAGCTGTGTAGTCACCGCCCTCTTCTAGAGTTAGGTTTTCCACATTTGACGACAAGGTATAACTTGAAGAGGCAATAACCGTATCAACGCCCTGATTAACCTGCTCAACCACGCGGTCAGATTTTGAGCTGACATAGTAGAGGTCATCTCCCTGGCCACCAGCTAGCAGATCAATTCCCGAGCCGCCATCCAGAGTATCGTCACCGGCTTCGCCCAACAGCGTATCTCGGCCAGCCGAGCCGTTGAGGCTGTTGTTTTCATCGTTACCCACAAGAATATTATCTAGGTCATTACCGCTTAGATTAATAGCCCCCGCCGCAGCGGCCTGGAGGTTCTCAATATTGTCTGGAGCAGTCAGCGAGATAGAGGTGACAATTAAGTCCTTACCGCCAGAGCCTCCTGAGATAACTTCAAGAGCAACATCTCCAGCAGTATCCACCAGGTAAATATCATTGCCAGGACCACCGGCCATAAAGTCAGCACCTGTGCCGCCATCCAGATAGTCATTACCTGCAGAGCCATCTAGCTTATCGTCACCACTACCACCTAACACGGTGTCATTGCCGAGGCCACCCAACAGGCGGTCATCACCGGCATTGCCAACCAGCGTATCATTGCCGCCCTTACCATAGAGAATATCGTCGCCAATGCTGCCGTAGAGTTCATCATCGCCGGCAGTGCCAGAGTTAAATTCAGCATCACCCTTAACCTCTAACTGCAAACTCCAATTAGTTGCAGCACCCTCTGCATCAACAGCTTGAATAGAGATTGCGCCAATCGGCCCATTAACATTCTCGTCCAGAGTAAACTGCAACCTCTCCAGTTGATCGAAAGTGACAACTTGATCTATAGACAGAACCTCGCCATCCAAGCTTATCTGACCAAGAGCAGGCAGTTCGCTTATGCGTACTGTGGTTAACACCGATTCAGGGTCCACTGGCAACAACATATCCAAAGTTACAGTGGCTTGTTCAGGGTAATCGATAATCAGCTTGCTCGAATCTGTGGTGAAGCGCGGCGCATCATTCACTGCATCAACAAAAATATGCACTGAAGACTGTGCTGCAACCCCGTCTTCATCCACGGCTTTATAGCGCAGATATCCGGCATCACCATTGGCATCTAATTCAGTTTGATAGAACAGCTCGGTGAAGGCATCAGCAGTGAAAATAGCGCCGACAGAAACCTGATTGCCGGCCTTATCAATAACTGCACCAAAGCCCGGTATCTCAACAATTTCAACGCTTACCTCAGCGCCTTCTGGATCAGTTGGCATACTGAAAGCAAAGCTGACCAAGCCCTCGTCTTCACTGACCACAAGCTCCTTGGGATTATCAAGAGTCGGGGCTTGGTTGTCACCAAACTGCAGCGTCAGAATGTCTGAGGTTGATTCCCCATACTCATCTATAGCTTCAACCTTAAGTTTGATAATGCCTTGGAAATCCGCTGGCGGTACGCCAGAGAATGTGCCGCTATCTGGATCATAGCTCAACCACTCCGGCAGCTCGCCACCGGCCGCATCGCTGACCACTATATCCATTTCGGATGCGGACTCGCCATCGGCGTCAGTAAAGGCATCATCAGGTAACTGATAGTCAATACCCATGCCTTTCTGCAGCTGCACCATGCCCTCAAACACCGATGAATTAGCCACTGGAGGGCGATTGCCGGTGGTACTGGCAAGATTGACCTCACCATCACTGAAGACAATGCGCTCTATGCCCATGAGACTATCAGTGCCATCGTCGCCATTAGAAATTTTGTTATCGACAACCGTAACTGTCTCATTATCTGGATCCCAAGAGACGCTGTATTCGGCGATCAAACCTGCGTAGTAAGCCGTATCCCTTCCAGCGCCACCGATAAGGATGTCGTCTCCCTCACTGCCCTGAAGCAGATCATTGCCAGCACCGGCATTCAAATAGTTGTCGGCGCTATTACCCACTAAGCTATCGTCACCGGAACCGGAAATCGCCCGCTCTATAACAGACCAGCTAGCAATACCGTGACCGGTCGCATTGGCCGCAATCACACCGGCATACAGATCTATGTAGACATCGAACCTGACTGGCGAGGCATTGATCGTGTCGACGCCATATTCATCTTCCAAGATAGAGCCGGCTTGATTGGCAAAACCCTCGTCAGTAAAGACGTAGGTATCATTGCCATCTTCCCGCTCACCAAAGATCCGCAGCGACAAACTCTGAATCGTGCCGGTTTGCTCAGCGCGTAGATCAGTGACCTCAACAGTCCAGGTCCCTGTAGCCTGCTCGCCCCAAAATTGCACGCTGGAGAAGTCCCACAGCAGGTGTGTTGGCACGCCACTGTCTTGACCACTCAAGCCAAAGGGCCGCTCAGAGTTCACCGTGGGTCTATCCATCAAGGTTGAAACGGTGCCATCTGGGGAGGTGAGCGTAATAATCAAATCCCCCAGACGCTGATGACGAAGATCAATGCCCAATTCAACATGTTCCACAGACAGATTACTGTCGATTTCAAAGGCCATTGAATAGGAGGATCCATCGCCATCAGGAATAGACTCGAGCATGCCAAACTGGCGAGCCGAGGCACTGACTTCATTAATTGAGGTATTCACCTCAGTCCAAGTCTTGGCCAGCTGAACGGCAGAGTAGGCATCCACAAGACCAAAGCCAGCCTTGTCGTTGTATTGCAGGCCACCCAAATTCAAGTCACTGGCGCCATTGGTCTTCCAATCCTGCGTATCTGGATGGGTCGTTGCATAGGCCAATATTTTTTGTACATCGCGATAACCCAGATTCGGATTCGCTTCAAGCATCATTGCCACAATGCCCGAGACCAGAGGAGCAGAGGCGGATGTGCCGGTGAAACTAGCATAATCACCCGGAGCGTTTCCCCAGCCCGGCTGATGACGATCCGTGGTAATCATTCCCACACCGTATGTACTGACTAACACATTGGCACCAGGGGTTGAGAAGCCAGCCATAGTGCCGTCGGCATTGGCGGCGCCCACCGTGATCACCTCGCGGGCATTCTGGAAATTGTGATAATTGGTATTATCGCCAACGCCCGCGCTATTGCCCGCAGAGAAGACAAAGTTGGTTCCCAGCCCTTCGCGGCCATCCTCGACACCTTTGCGCAATGCTACCCAACCGAAGGTTAAGCTGGTGCTATTAAAGTTGTCACTAAAGGGGGCAATCGCGCCCCAGCTGTTATTGCTGATATCAAACTGCCATTGCAGACTCAGCGCCTGCACCATCTGCCCCCAAGCCCATTTAACCCGGGTTGAAGCCAGTTCAGCATCTGGTGCCGCACCGCGAATACCGGTTTCATTATTGGCCTCGGCAGCAATAATACCCGCCACTAGGGTACCGTGGTTATCTGGTGGTCCAATCAAATAGGGATATTTAGGTTGACCATCATTGGTATCAAACTGGGTGTCATAGGCCAGCGAGAAATTTAAATTATTTTGCAAGTCTGGGTGAGAGGTATCTATTCCATCATCAACTACACCAACAGTAATACCAGCACCGGTGTACTCCCCATTGAGCTCAAACACACCCGACTCTTCTAAGTACCACTGGGCACTCGCCAGTGGATCCGCAACCCCGCTGTAGAGCTCGCGCACTCGCGTGGTGTAGGTTCCCACTTCGCCGTAATTTGAGGCGATATCTATATAGTAATCACCGCTGACTGCTGGAGTAACTTGCAAGCGAGCATCTCTTCCTGCGCCACTGTTGTCATCAAAGGCAACTTCTTCACCGTTGCCATCGATTAGGCGCAGGGTTGCATCTTTGAGTGTACCGCCAGCACCATTGCCGTCGGCAAGTACGTCTATAACATAGACTTTGCCCGCTTCAAGACTCACCAACATCCAATCATGGTCGCCAGCGGTTTCGATTTCGCCGGTTGCCGGTGCACCAGGTCCCACGGTGACACCAGACTGAGTGTCCGAGGAAATATCATCAACCAGATTCTCGTCACTGCCGCGCAGGCGGGTATCCAGAGTGTAGGTACCAATATTGCCGGGTAAATCTCTTGCCGCGATCTCAAGGAAATAGCGACCATCGGTAAACACAGATACAGCCAGGTCCGTTCGTCCCGTGACCAGATCATAACTGCCGACAGAGACCAGCTGACCAGATTCATTTAACAGACGCAGTTCAGCTTCGGCTAAGGTACCTAAGCCATCGAAATAACCTTTGATCGAGAAGTCATAAATATTGCCCTGAGTGAGATTGATCGCCAGTAGATCTCGATCCCCAGCACTGTCAATCTTGCCCGTAGCATTTTCATTGATCGCCAAAACAGCCTGATCAGAATCCGCATACTCCGCCACTGAATTGGAGTAGTCATCGGCAGCCTGACTACCGAGGTCTATAATACGCAGCTGATAGCGGCCGGTTTGAGTCTCTTCGAGGGGCGCCACATGCAAGCTTAACTTACCGTCAGTGATCGCAGTAAATTCAGCCGAGTCAAAAAATGATGGATTAGTTAAATCCGCCTGGGCTGAAACAATTGTTGCTTCAGTCTCGCCACTGGCAAGCCACTCCATTGTTAGAGCTGCGGAGGATAAGGGTGCAACACTGCTGTCGCGAACCGCCACGGTCTCTATACGATAGCTGTGGCCCTGTTCAAGCATAGCCTCAAAATTATCACTGTCGCCACTCAGTCCAATGGTGGCCACAACAACGCTCTGTTTGATGGTGCCATTATCGGAAAAGCTAAGGCTTACAGGTCCAGCTGAGTCTTCATCTGAGGCGTCGCCTGTAGTCAATTGTAGACTGTAGGCACCAGTTGCCCCGGCACCATCAATAATCCGCGCGTAATAGGTACCATCACTAGCCACTCGAAAAGTCGCCACAGCCAAACCGTTTTCAGTTTCAAGGCCGTCGCCAAAGGCAACTACACGGCCCTGGCTATCAACCACTTCAACCATGGGTCTGCTGAGCAATGAGCCTGCGGCCAATTCAACATTGATCGACAAAATTTGGTCGGCAGTGCCACTAAAGACAAACCAATCCTCATCGAAGTCGGTAGCCAGGCCCACAGAGTCAAATGCCCTGACGCCAAAGGTGCCATCATTCCATTGAATTCCACCGGCAAGGGTTTCATCCAAGGTAATAGCCGTGGCTTCAATCTGGGTATTGCCATGATCGTCTGGCGCACGAGTGATCAGCGTGTAAGTACCTGTATCCTCGGCACCATTAGAGGCTTTGACCACCAGGTAGTAGATACCAGAAGCAATCGGCGTGAAGGCCAGAGCCGGTTCATTGCCGGTGAGCATGTCGTCAACTAACTTGAGTACTTCGCCATTGCTCCCGAGTAATTCCAGCAGCGGATCCACCAGGGAACCGTTGCCACTGGCAGAGGCCTTAGCCCGGAACACATAGCTCTCCCCCGCTTCCAGGGTAATACCAAACCAATCCTGGTCATTCTGGGTCAACAGGTTGCCATTGAAGGAATCTCCCGGATTCAAAATTACCTGAGTGCTGAGATTATTCGGCACATCATCCGGCGGCAGATTTCTCTGGGCCACGGCTAGTTCATAGGTTCCCATGCCGCGATTATTGTTCGACGATACCTCGACGTAGTAGCTGTCAGTAGTCTGTGGCGCAAAATAGAACTTCGCGTCGGTACCTGAACCACCATTATTATTAAAATCAATCAAGCGCCCATCGCTGTTGAACACACGCAGATAGGGGTCGTTCAGGGTCCCGGCAAAGCCGGCAAAACCAGAGGCCTCAAGCAGATAGACCTTGCCCTCTTCTAGGCTAATCTTAAAGACATCTTTATCGCCGGGAATACCTATATCACCTGAGGCGCTGAAACTAAAGTCTTCACCCAGCGACAACGCAGTGGCAGTCTCATCCAACAGCGAACCGTGGTCGTCTTCAGGGGCTAGAGCAACATCGATGGAGTAAGCACCGATATCATATTTAAAGGCACTGCGCGCCTCGACGAAGTAGAGCCCGTCAGAATCTGGGGTAAAGTAAGCGCGCGCATCAAGGGTGCCATTAAAATCATCGGCCCGATAAATAATGTCCCCGGATGCATTGCGAATAATCAGCAGTGGATCAGTCAGCGGGTCCAGTCTTGCGCTATCACTGATATCCCCCTTAAGATCAATAACATAGGTGGTATTAGCGCTCAAACCCAACTGCAGCCAATCACTGTCAGCTATGTAGGAAATTAGGCCATTGGCCTGTTCACCAAGGGTCACCAGACCCTCGGTTAAAATAGAGTTGGCATAGTCATCGGTTAAGGACGAGCCGCGCAACACAAAGGTGCCACGGCCAGCATTACCTGAAGCGCCAGCATCGAGATAATACCAACCACTGTCTGGAGCCGAATAATAGATTTCAGCATCTGAGCCGCCACCACTATTATCATCCTGAGTCAGCAGTCGACCAGTTACCGAACGCAGGCTGAGCTGCGGATCACTCAGAGTCCCGCCCAGTGAAGTGCCATCCATGGTAAAGCTATAGGTAAGACCCTTATCCAGCCATACCTTGAACCAGTCATGGTCCGTGAGCTGATTAATTTCGCTCTCTGCTCTAAAGGTATTTCCCCCACTCCACTCTAATCTTTCAGTGGTGGAGATATTGCCGGCGATGGTATCCAAACTGCCCTGAGTCAGGGTCCAGGAACCGGTATTAATTCCCGCCACATCAGTCACAGCGAGGTAATAGGTACCGGATTCCGTGGGTCTAAACACTATGGCATCATCTGTACCGGCAACATCGGTCGCCTGATCAATACCGCCCTCTATAAGACGCCCAGCGCTATCCAGCAACTGCAGTTTCGGATCCACTAATGTGCCTGAATCAGAGGACTGGCCCTGCAGCCTAAACTCATACTTAGTCCCAGCAATCAGGTCCGTGCGAATCCAGTCCGCATCATTGATATCACCAACATAACCCCGAACTAAACCCTCCTGTGGGTCCATTTCGCCCAGCGTTTCTCTACTGCCGGCATAATCGTCGAGATAGTTAAGGGTGAAGGCGTAGTCTTCAATAGGATTATCATCGGAACCATCGATCCTCGCTTGCACCAGAACCTGACCACCCTGATATGCCTCAAAACCATTATTAGTATTAAAGCCTGGCAACCACTTCTGGTCAGCGGACATCCAGCTGTTATACCCATATTCAATCCAACCATAGACCAAAGATTTAAACTGGAGCTGCTGCCCTGTTTTAACATCATAAAACTCAAACCGCCAACCACTGCCATTGAGTGTCGAAGCCTCTATGGCAAGGGGCGAGTTGGGGGCAAATTGGGCTGAAAACAGGTCCTGATCATAGCGAAAATCAGATTTCGCCGACACCTTTTTGCCATATTCAATAGCCGTAAGGCTGTCAATAAGCTCTGCACTATTGCTTGAATTTAAAAACTGGTAGGCTTCACCGGGGGCATCGTCCAACACCACGGTGGTGTCGGCAAACTGCATATTAAGCACCCCTGACAGGGTATCAGTACCATCCGCAAGGGTTCCACGAGCGTGCTGAACGGTAAGCTGACCGCCATCTCGAACAAAATCATAGTCCGCATAGTTACCGGAAAAAACCGCACTCTGTAGATTGCTGATACCGTCATCGCCACCTGCCCCCTTAAATAGACCTAGGCTGCCACCGTCAAAATAATCATTGCTGGCTGTGCCTATAACCACCCCATCGGCTTTTGTAAATACGGTACCAGTGCCATCTAGGCTCCAACTACCAAACTGCTCCTCTGTGACCACGATTCTTGAATTGCCGTAATACACATTTTCAACATCGACAAGCGTCACCTCAGTGAGGTCATAAAAATTGCCATTGCTCACATCAAAAGTGTCTGACCCAGTGCCACCATCAATGGTCGCTGTTAAGTTTCCCCCCACCTGATGGGATATATAATCATCCCCTGCACCGGCGGTAATCTGATAGTTTTGGTCGCTATTAACCTGAACTCTATCCGCACTGTCACCTAATAGAATGCTGTCAAAATCAGCCTCTATCTGAAAAGAGTAGTTGTTATCACCTGAGCCTAGCGGACTGTTGCTGGCATCAATATCCCCAAAAGAGCCCTGGAGAGATACAGATCGTGCCTTGGTCCCAGCCACCACATTGTCAAAACCTAGATCATCCCCATCACCGGCAATAGTCAGACGAACGGCACTATATACATCATATGAACTAGAAACCGTGGATAGCGCTATCTGATCAAAACTGCTCCAGATGTCGCCACTTAGACTCAGGTTGGCATAGTAATCATCAACCACTTCAAGTGACTCAACACCAGAGACGGTTCCCTCTAAAATCTGATAGGTAGGGTAATATTGGTGATTAAAACCTATGGAAAGCTTGTCCGTTCCCTCACCACCAGCCAATAGATCTCCACTGATTGTTTGATGGTTCTGGGTAAATCCATTGCCGCCCACCAGCAAGAGGTCATCCCCAGCGCCTCCAAGTAGAGTATTTGTTCCCTTGCCGCCAACCAAGGTGTCATTGCCAGCCCCGCCGAACAGATAATCTGCACCGCGACCGCCCAACAATGTATCCGCTGATGCGGAGCCGGTAATAATATCGTCTTTAGCCGAGCCGAGAACGCCCGCTGATCCCAGCAGTTCAGAATCCATATTGGGCAACAAAATAGCCGCGCCCTGAACCAACTGCAAATCGCTGGGCAGGGAGAATTCACTGCTCTCACCGATTAGCTGAACGCTAACCCCTTGAATTTTCTTAAACAGCTGCAACTGTGAGGCAGCCATAATGACAGTGCCAGTGCCGGATAAAACTTCCATCCCGGTTATGTTCGCAGCGGTGAGATCTTGGCCGTCAGAGACCACCAACGTATCTAATCCATCGCCACCGCTCAGCACGTCACTAACGATCAATTTTCCAGAGATATCTAAGCGGTCATCCCCTGCGCCTCCAGATAGCTCGTCGACCCCAGAGCCGGACACTAGGGTGTCGTCACCGGCCTTGCCCTGCAAAATATCGTTGCCAGCATTACCGGTGAGGATATTGTCGGCCATATTGCCCAGCAGCCAATCATCCCCTGAAGAGCCACTAAAACCGGCATAAACAGAGTCTTCTGCCAGTGAAAAGGTACCGGCACTTTCCAGGGACAGAGTGAATTCGGTACTTGCACCTGTAATGATTGTCACCAGATCGCCCAATTCGGCCCACTGGGTTTCACTCATAGACAGGGACTGAGAAGAGACACGTATGGCCTCGATTCCGGTGATGCTGGCGGCTGACAAATCAACATCCGCTCCACGAATGATTAAGCTGTCTTCACCCAGACCACCATCGATAGTATCAACGACCAATGACTTGCCATCGAGAGTAATACTGTCAGCGCCATCACCGCCGCTGACAACCATAGAGCCAGTGCCCAGGTCTATATTGTCGGAACTGGCAGAGCCAATCAGGTTGTAAGCGAGATCATCGCCGATACGCCAATTGTCTATACCCAGGGAATTTATCTGATCAAGATCAAGCGTGCCGCCACCCACTATGGCCACTTGACGCAGTCCCGATGTGGATGACAGGGAGCTTACCTGCTCTACTGAAAGGATAAGCTCTGATGGTGAGGCCCAGAAACGATAAGAATCGTAGCCGGTCACATTCAGAGTTTCTATACCGTCCAATTCGAGTTGGGATAAATCAAGTTTCCATGCAGGACTGTCACTCTGATTCCAGGTATTCCCACCCCAGGCGTGGTAAAAATAACTTTGGGTGAAATCAAGGGTTAACTTATCTTCGCCCAGGCCGCCGTTGAAACGACCTTCAATAAAGTAGGTTTTTGAGGCAATATCTGCTGAGGAAAATGATTTATCCCACTGCTCGTATTGCGAGATCTTCCAAACTAAACTGTCATCGCCCCCCGCTGCAGAAACAATATCAACACCGGAGCCAGTGCCTACATTCTCGTTTGACTGTAAATAAATGATGTTATTACCATCATTTCCAACCAGCTGATCTGATTGATGGGTGCCCCTGAGGTTTATATCGCCGGTCAGATCACTGACATCTAGGACGCCACCATCGCTAAGATTTGGGTCTAGACGAAATTCAATATTTTCGGCACCAACAAAGCCCTTGGCCAATAGTTCTTCGATAGTTAATCCACTAACGCCACCAGAGCCATCGAGTATCTCAACGTTTTCAACGGCAAGGTTATCCCAATTGGTATTGGCTGCAACGCGAAGAGTATCCGTGCCGTCGCCGCCATCGACAGTTGCAGTTGGACTGGGATTCATTTCAGCATAGTTGGTTCCATCGGAAACATCGATCAAGTCATCTCCCAAGCCACCACTGAGAGTATTACTACCCTGATGGTCCCGGAGAATATCGTTCCCCTCTCCACCGCTCAGATTATCGTCGCCAATCCCGCCGACAATTTCTTCATTGGCCGCCGATCCTGTGACACTGTCATTGCCCTCTCTGGCATCAATATAGCCGACGGATTCATCGCCCAAGATACTGTCATCACTGGCAGTGCCGAAGATAACTCGATCAATAATGACACTGTATTCGAGCAAGTCTCCGACGCTAGACTGGTCATTGTAGGCATAGCCCGTAATCTTGATGTCAGCGCGCTGTG
>Ga0075495_1091828_pt1 | contig 13328 bp, 1 predicted proteins | sample DEB08_RNA2_11_FD_73454 | JGI IMG/M metagenome (GOLD analysis project Ga0075495, IMG submission 73454) | Aqueous microbial communities from the Delaware River and Bay under freshwater to marine salinity gradient to study organic matter... | ecosystem: Environmental > Aquatic > Marine > Coastal...
AGCTAATATTGCTTGATTCACTTCTACAAGAGAGTGAAAAATGTGGTGGGGAGGAGGTGGTACAAGTCCGCCCCCTGATGAGGGGGGTGGTGCACCCCCGTTAGATGAACAAACAAGTCCCATACCAATAAGAGGGCGCAGGTCGGAGGGCGACGATACTTCACTCTCCAGCTCCTTCAACTCTAGTTTTGGGAGTCCGAGCTCTGACCTGCGCGACCTTAGGAATATGCGTCACCAGTTTAATGATCAGGAGGAGCTATTGGGGCAAATCCGAGAGGCCCTTCAGACCAGCAATCAAAAACAGCAGGGCACGGAAAAAGAGGACTATGCCAGCCGTCTAGCTCAGATGCGACAAAAGGGAAAGGGTGGGGAGAGGAGAAAAGCTTCCACCCCTATTAAAGTAGAACCTGCTACCTCCAGCAGTGATGCAGGATCTGGAGGTAAGAAGACCCGAGGGGCTAAGATGCAAGTCCTCCGCAAACAGCTTGAGGAAACTAAGGCTAGACAGGAGGCTGAGGCGTCGAGCCGAAAAGACCTTGAGGACATAGTCTCCAATCTGCAGCGGGAGATCTCAAAGAGGGACGGCATGATCGCCTCCCTCCAGCTCTCCTCCGTCAACTCCTCCGTCATCTCGAGTCCGTTCGTGATGTCCCCGGAGGCGCTGTCACCAAACTACAGCCCGGGCTCTACCACCCCTCCGCACAGGGGCCAGTCCGACTACAGGGAGCAGCTCTCCGCCAAGGACAACAAGATCCTGGAGCTGTCCGAACAGGTGGCTGAGCTGGGGAGACAGGTGTTCGACCTGGAGGAGAACATCAAGGAGAAGGACGAGATAATCACAGCCCGGACCAAAGCTGTTGGTCTAGCTGCGGCCTCGGCCTCCGCCAAGGGGAAGAACACGCTGGAGCAGCTGGACGACACGCGGGAACAGCTGAAGCTGCTCCAGGAAACTTGGGCCGGGTCTGAGGCATCTTGGCGCCGGGAGCGCGAGGAGAAGAAGGTCGAGACCCAGGCGCTGGACTACAAGCTCACCAGCGTCACCCAGGAGCGCGATAGGCTGGCCGCCACGCAGACGGAGATGGAGGCACAGGCGCGGGAACATCGGACCGAGATGAACCAGCTGAGAGAGGAGCACGGCGAGCTCAAGTCCAAGATGCGGGAGGAGAGGATCCTGGTGGAGGCCAGGCTGGAGGAGGTGGAGGAGAACCAGACCAAGCTCCAACAGGACCTCAAGCAGAAGGAAGAGATCCACCAAGGCCGCGTCTCCGAGCTGGAGACCCGGCTCAGGGAGGTGCGCGAAGGAAGCGACGGCGGAGACAGGATCACTGAGCTGGAGATATCGTTGGCGGAGCGGGAGGAGGAGAAGGGCAACCTTCAGCTCAGGATTCTTGAGCTTGAGGAGACCATCTCCGCGGAGGGGCGCATGAAGGTCCAGCTGGGCGAGGTGCGCGAGTCGCTGCGCCGGGTCGAAGACGACCTCGAGACCCAGAACAGGACCATGGCTATGCTGGAGTCCGAGAAGCTCGACCTGATGGAGGCCCTCGGCGCCAGGGATGACATGCTAACTGATAGGGTAGAGGAGGTCCAGAGACTCTCTGAACAGGTTGAAGAAGGGAGCAGAGCCAGGGTTGCCCTGGAGATGAGATGCCTTGAGCTTGAGGAAATGGCTGACAAGTGGGAGGGTGTTCGACTCGAAAGCGCCCAGCAGCTTGAGCAGGAGAAGGAGGCCTCAAGGGAAGCCCTGAAACCCCTTGAGCAGCTGAGGCTGGACTTTGATCGTCTGACCAGGGAGCACGACAAGTTCAAGCAGGAGCACGCCGCGGCCCTCGAGAAGAGCAAGCTCTACGACACAGACCTCGGAGACAAATACAGGACAATTAAGGAATTGAAGATTGAAGTGAGCAGCTTATCGAGTATGGTCTCCGAGAAGAACACTGAGCTCGCCGAGTTCTTCCCCTTCATAGAGGAGAAGGACGCCATCATCCAACAACAAAGGTTGGAGCTCGAGGAGACCGCCGCAAACATGGCCGCCAAAGAGGCGGAGCTCGCGGCGCTCAACCTCGTGGTCGCGCAGAGCGGAGACGCGGCGCACCTCGACAATCTCAACGGCCAGATCGGCAGCCTCGAGACCCAGCTTGAACTCGCCAAACAGAACATCGCCGACAACGAGCTCGCCATACAAAGTCTGGAATCCGTGAAAGAGCAGTATATCTCTGATCTTGAAGCCCTAAACCTCGCAAAGTTGGAGTCAGAGCGAAGCTTGGGCGAGCAGTTGGAGGTCCAGCGCAGTCAGCTGGAGGACGCACTGTGTGAGAAGGGTGGGCTGGAGCAGGAGGGCCTCGCCTTCCAGGAGCAGATCATTGAGATCAACAAGACACACGAGACTGAGAGGAGTAGTCTCAAGGAGCAAATCAACACTACGATCGAACAGCATCAAAAGGAACTAAAACTGAAACAGGAAGAAACAGATGACTTAGAAAATGCATTGTCTCAACTAAGAGAGGAGTTTAGCGCAAGGAAGTCCATTCTCGAAAAGGATAATGAAAAAAAGATGCAAGAAAATGAAGATAAGTCTAAAGAATTGGAAAAGATTCAAGTTGAATTGCAGAACACCAAGGAACTCTTGGGAAGCATGGAGAAAGAGTTCAACCAAAAAGAAGAGACAATCAACGCTCAATCTTTCAATCTTGAGAGCTTGAGGCTAGAGATGGACCAACAACTCGAAGCATTGCGCACAGAAAAATCTGAGATGCAGATCAAAAACGACGAACTAGTGAGTTCGCTTCAAGACTTGACAGAAACTCTTGCAGAGCACGAAAGGAGAAGCAAGGAGCTTGAGGAAGAGGTTTCCTTGAAGAACCAGGATTTGAGTGCTGTCAACGAAGATATGGTTGGGAAATACAGAATCATCGAGGATCTACAGAATGAAGTGACCCAACTCCACCAAGAAAAGGACTCTCTGAACTCTGTTTCGTCTGAGCTGGAGGCCTGCAACTCCACCCTCAGAACCCAGCTCACGGAGGAGAGAGCAAACATCGAAAAGGTGCGCCAGGAGTTGTCGAGCAAGGAGTCTGCCATGGAGACTATGCAGACCGTCCTCGACGTACTCAAGTCTGAGTCAGAGTCTGGTTCGAGCGAGTTCTCGGCCCTGGAGGGGAGGATCACGGACCTTCAACAGAACCTCGTCACCAAGGACCAGGAGATAGAGCAGCTCAAGTGCATTCAAGAGTCGGAGGAGAACACTAACAGTGAGCTGCGAGCTGCGGTGTCCGCCCTGGAGAAGGAAACGGCCGACTACTCTGGCTTCACCGACTACATGAACAAGCTCAAGGACGAGTCAAAACAGAAGACCGAGCAGATATCTGGCCTAGAGACTCTCATTCAAACATTGAGGGTTGAGCTTGGAGAGCGTGATGCGTCTATGTCCGTCCTCAACGAGGACATGACCTCCAAGTACAAGATTATCGAGGACCTCCAGAACGAGGTGACCGAGCTGCAGCAGCAGGCAGCCGTTGCCCCGCATGGAGTTGTTGAGACCGACGGAGATATGGTTCGTCTGCAACAGGAGCAAATCATGATGCTCCGATCGCAGCTGCGCGACAAAGCTGAGCTGTTGGAACAGTCCGCCTCTGACGAGAAACTGCGAAGCAGCATAGAACAGCTGCAGGAGGAGCTCGATGTCAAGGTGCAGGAGGTCGAGGACGTCAAGACCCTGCTCCGCAGGACCGAGGTCGCCAAAACGAGCCTGGAGACCAAGGTCGGTGAGCTGGAGCAGTTCAGGCTGGAGCTCGTCAAGGAGTCTAACCAGCATGCGCAGGAGTCTGGGGAGAAGATGCGCGAGCTCAAGCTGCAGCTCGAGAACGACCGGGAGGAGCTCAATGCCACAGCGGCAGAGAGAACACAGCTCAGGTCTAAGCTTGACGACACCCTCAAGTCTCTCCAGAGCTCAGAAGCCAAGCTCCAGAGCACTGAGGCCAAGTACAAAAGTTTGACAGAGCAGGGATCACCTGAGACGACGGAGCTCATCGCTGAGAGGGACGCCCTCAAGGAGAAGAATGACAAGCTTAAGGATATGTGCAAGAAGTACCTCGCAAAACTGAAGCAGCAAGAGATTGTTCTAAAGACGAGCAAGCAGCAAGCTTTGGAGAACGTCTCAGAGTTCGCTCAGCTCAATGCCGATCTCAAAGATAGCTGGTCAACCATTGCAAGCTACGAGTCCGACCTCGCGTCCAATGCCGCCCTTCTCCACGAGAAGGTCCAAACCTGCCGCGAGCTTGAGTCCAACCTAGCGGAGCGGGATCAGATTGTGGCGGCTCGCGACGATCTCATCCGCGACCTCAAGCATAAGCTGGAGGCCGCACCGGAGGATATCACTGTTTCGGTTCCCGTGGCGGAGGACTCTGCACACCAGCAGACCAAGAAGGAGCTGGCTGTCATCAGGGAGAAGTGCAAGAAGCTGATCGTCAAGGTGAAGCAGCAGGACGCACTCCTCAAGAAGGAGAGCGCAAAGCTTCAGGCTCGCTCAGAGAGCGTTGTTAGCTCTGGTGCGGATGATTCGGCGCTCGAGGATCGGACCAAGGAGCTCGACCAGTCTCTCCAACAAAACAAACTACTCGAGGAGCAAAACTCCAAATTTGCTTTGCAACTCGAGGATAATGTTAAGAACCTCGAGCAGGTATCTGCGGAAAACTTAGAACTCAGACTGAGGCTGACAGACTCCGTGGTGACGTCGGAATCCGTTGACTCGCTGAAGGCCAAGGTGGACTCCCTCATTGCCGAGAAGGTCTCGCTCTATGACGTCCAGATAAACCTGAAGGAGGAGATCACCTCGCTGAAGCAGGCCAAGTCTGCAGAGAGCGCCAGGGTGGAGACGCTCCAGGCGGAGATTAAGAAGATCAAGGAGCGAACTATCATCGCCCAGCTGGTGGCTAGTCCGTTGCTACAATCTGTGGCGGAGGCTGAACCCGAGGCAGATGATGGATGGGGAACTCCGGAACCCGGTGCGCTCAGGGTTGAGCCTGGTGCCCTTCGCGCGCCGAGTTCAGCAGTCCTAGCGGAAGACGATGGGCTCATCACTCCGGAACCGGCAGCAGCTTCCATAGCACCAGCTGTTGCGGTCGGCGAACCTACCGTTGGTCAAGAGGAGAATGAATCGGATGGGTGGGGAGGTTTTTGCGCCGAAGAGGTTGAGCCTGCCGCCGGACAGGACGAGCCCGCCGAGCAAGAAGGCGGGTGGGATGATGAGGAGGGTTGGGACGACCAGGGGTCCGGGTGGAACGAGGAGGACGGTTGGGGAGGAGATGCCGTTCTACCTGACACCGACCAACAGGAACAGGAGAAGAGTTCCTTGGAGGCGGCCGGGGAGCGCGAAGCCGACATCGAGGACGGATGGGGTGACGACGCTTGGGGCGGATTCGAGTCCAACCTCGGCGCCGCCGACTTGGCGGCAAACCTCAGGCTTTCCGTCGACAAGGATGGTGACGACGGACAGAGCCAGTCTGGACGCAGCTCCAAGTCCCCAGAGCGGAAACCGACGTCTGATCCATCTCCGAGGAGCCTAGCCCTTCAGTGTAAGGTTGCGGAAAAAGAGGTTGAGTTCGAGTCACTGGAAGAGGAGTTCAGCAGGCTCAGCGCCAGGTTCGCCGACATGCAGGAGGAGCTTATTAAAACTCAGAGCCTGAAGGATGAATCTGAGAAACTGCTCTCCGAAACATTGAGGGGGAAGGAGTCCTTGGAGCAGAGGTTGGAGGACTTGGAGCAGAGGCTGGAGGACAAGATGGCAGAGGTCAGCGAAGGGGCCGATCTCAGCCAGTCAGCCCAGCAGATCAATAACGAACCTGACTCAACCGCGACGGAGTCTGCGCTGAACATGGAGCTAGAGCAGATGAGGAGCGAGGTGGAGACACTCAACCAGGTGGCACTCCAGTTCACAATGCTACAGGAGCGGTATCGACTATCAGGCGAGGAGTTGGCGACAGCGGTCGGCTCCAACGGTGTCCTGGAGACCAGGGTGGGAGCCCTGGAGCAGGAGCTGGAGGAGGAGCGGACCAGGGTCGCCGTGGAGGTCAAGGAGGTCAGGGAGAACAACGCACGTCTAGAGGCGGAGCTCAACCAGGTTAATGATCAACTTGAAGAAACGATGAACGCCAAAACTGATCTAGAGGAGTCCCTCAAACATGTCAACGAACGAAGAAATTCCCTTGATGCACGGGTTGCTGAACTTGAGGACAGTCTAAGCTCGACGGCCTCTGAGAACCAAGAGTTCAAAGAGAAGCTGGTTGGCGCGTCCAACTCCGAGGAGAGGATCGAACTTCAAGATAAAATAAACCAACAGGATGAAGAGCTAGTATCCCTCCGAGAGAAGGTGGCAGAGGTGTCCCAGGAGGTAAAGGAGAAGGAGGAGGCGCTCACCCAGACCCTCAACCAGCTCGAGATCCTCGGGGGAGAACAGGAGCAGCTTAGAGAACAGCTTGAAGCTTCCAGGACGTCAGATGAGCAGCTTAACAAGCAGCTTGCGTCTGCTAAGAATGCAGAAGAACAGCTTATATCACAGCTGGAAGCTGCAAAAACATCCGAGGAGCAGCTCACCTCGCAGCTAGGAGAAGCTCGGCAGTCAGAAGAAGAGCTCTACACCAAACTAGAAGCAGCACAGCAGACCGAGGAGCAGCTTATAGCTCAGCTAGAAGCGTCCAGGCAGACGCATGAAGCTGTCAAAAGAGAGCTGAGCGCGCAAGAAAGTGCCAATGATGCTCAACAGTTGGCGGATAAACTAGATCACCTTCAACAAGAACGAGACACAGTAGATGAGGAGCGAAAGAGTTTAGATAAGGAGGTTGAGAACCTGCGTGGGCTAGTCTCGGAGATGAGCGCGGAGAACGAGAGCCTCCAGACCAACCTGTCCAGGGTGGAGCTGGACCTCAACACTCGGGCCGCCAGGGTCAACCAGCTACAGGAGGAGTTGAGCCGTCTTCAGGAGCCCCGTGCGCTCCCGCCCCAGCCCCAACCGGACGTCACCAACCCAGTCAACAGACCAGACGTCGCGAGGCAGGGGAATGCTGGCGGAGGACAGCAGCCGGACATTATGCCTGGACAAAACCAACCACAGATGGCTGACGTCATCGGCGGTGGACAGATGGCTGACGTCATTGGCGGCCAGATGGGTGACGTCATCGGCGGCGGACAGATGGCTGACGTCATTGGCGGCCAGATGGCTGACGTCATCGTCGGTGGCCAGATGGGCGACGTCATTGGCGGTGGCCAGATGGGCGACGTCATTGGCGGCCAGCTGGACCTCGTCGTCAACGACAATGCCGCCAGCTGGTTCGACAACTTTGGTGACGACGATCAAGGTAATGAATGGAGCGATGGGTGGGCAGGCGAAGGATTTCCAGAGGAACCACAGCTACAGCTTCAACAGCTACAACAGCAACAGCAACCACAACAGCTTCCAGTTCAGGAGAATGCGCAAGCTTTCCAGGAACAGCTTCCACCACAGCTGCTTGCACCTAACGAAGAGCAGCTTGCACTTGACAACGAGAAGCAGCTGCTGCGCTCAGAAGTGGAGCAGCTGGTTGCACAGCTGTCACAGCTGAACAGCGAGATCAACCGGCTCAAACAACAGCTCAGTTGGAGTGAGGGCCGGTTCGGGGTCCTAGAGCGCGACAAGGTCGTCCTGGAACAGGAACAGGCGCAGCTGCTCGCGGACTTCAAGAACCTGTACGAGCAGTGCACCGCACAAGGGAACACCATCTCAACCCTCGAGGATAAAAGCCAACAGGTGGCCGAACTTGAGCAAACGATCGCTTCGCTCCGCGGAGAGATCGAGGAGCAGACGAAGACAACCAAGAGCAGACAGGCGACGAGCAACAGCCAGGAGGAGAACCTGGTCCAGAACCAGCTGTCCTCATTCTTTGGAGGACCTCAGGAATCTGCAGCAGATCCTCTCATCCCCGACCAGACTGATAAAGTCCGAGGGCTTGAGGCGGAAATTGAGACGAAGGCCAAGGAGATCGTGCAGCTGAAGGCCGAGATGGAGAGGGAGGTGGAGACCAAGGTCAGGGAGGCAGAACGACTGCAGTCCGAGCTTGAGAACTGCGCCACCAGGCTGGCACAGACCGAGGGGTTGGTTGCTGCACAAACTCAAAGTTTAACCCAGACTGAACAACTGAACTCCAGCTTGAACCAACAACTGTCAGAGCTAGATTCTTTAATGGCAGAGAAATCCACACTGAAGGACCAGTTGGATCTTCTGTCTGCATCCCTGGTGCAGAAGGATGAGTATCTGGACGAGTTGAGGACGAGCGTGCAGCAAAGGGACGACCAGATACAACAACTAAACACTGATCTTACCAACCTTAGCTCTAAGATTGAGGAGGAGTCTAGAGTTAAACACGAGGAGGTCGAGCAGGAGTCTGTGATCAATCAGTTGGTGGCTCCTGAAGCCCTGCAAGGTCAGTCAACCAGTTACTTTGCCGCGCAGGACACATCCGCGGCATTCAAGGTTGAAAACGTAATGGCCCCGGCGCATGAGCTTCAGACAGCTGCGCAATTCTTTTCAGAAGCTGCTAGTTCTACAGCTGCTCAATTCTTTACAGAAGCAGCTGGATCGACCGCTTCTGGATCAACAGCTGCTCAATTCTTTACGGAAGCAACTGGATCGACAGCTTCTGGGTCTACAGCTGCTCAATTCTTCACGGAAGCAGCTGCCGGATCAACTGCTGCTCAGTTTTTTTCAGTTGCTGCTGAAAATACATCTACCGCTGATTTCTTCGTTGAGGAAACTTTGACTGCTCCCCACCAGCTTCAGGCAGGCTCCCAGTTTTTCGAGGAAGCTGCCCAAGCTGCACCTGCGGACAATACAGCTGCTCAGTTCTTTTCGGAAGAGCAACCCGCTATCCAGAACTTCTTCAATGTTACCAAGCCGGAACCCAAGATTTTTGACCCCTACAGTGAATATCAGGGTGAAAATGTTGCTGAACAGCTTCAGCAAACGCCTGTTGGTGAACATCAGTTGACAGCTGTTGGTGAACATCAGTTCACAGCTGTTTGTCAACAGCAGCTGATGCCAGCTGAAGCTCAGCAGCACCAGCAGCTTGACGAGGAGGCATACAGACAGGAGATTGCAACATATCAGGAGGCCATCGCTGCCTGGCAGGTTTGGGCTGAGGAGAAGGGGGCTGAGCTCGCCACCCTGCAGGAGCACTTCAACGCCACAAACACGGCCTACAACGAGGTCGTCTTCAAGCTCAACACCATGGAGGAGGAGAAGGGCCAGGCGGGCAGGCCGGACGACAAGGTCAACGAGGTCCTCAAGCTCACCAAGATAAAGGACCTGGAGCTGGAGGAGCTGCGGGAGACGATTGACCGGCTGGAGTCCGAGAAGCAGGACCTCGTCGACGAGATGCGGGAGACTAAGGACCAGATGAACCAGCTCGACGCTGCTAGTGAACAGGTTGAGGCCTACAAGAGCGTGCTTGATCAGCTTGAGGACACTAAGGCCAGCTACGACAAGGTGAGGGAGGACGAGCTGAGCGCGAGGTCCGACCTGTCCCGCTTGACGGAGGAGCTGAGCTTGCTGCGGTCCAACTCCGCGCTGGAGGCTAGAACCTTGAATGAAGCGCTCAAGCAGAAGTCGTCGGAGAACAGTATCATGCAGCAGCAGGCAACGTTGAACTCGACGAAGATGCTGGAGCTGGAGAACTCACTCGCCGAGGAGCGGAGGATGCAGGAGGAGGCGGCGGAAGAGTTCGACAGTATGCAGCAGGAGGTGCTCCACACCAGGACCAAGGTGAATGAGCTGAGTTCTCAGCTTGAAACTATGAGGGCGCAGTGTGGGGAAAACGAGGAGGTGGCAAAGGAGGTGGTGTTCCTCAGGCAGCAGTGTGCTGACAATGAGGAGGTGGTCAGGGAACTGGAGGCTCTCCGGAAGCAGTGTGCAGACAAGGAGGTGGTGGTCAGCGAACTGGAGGCTCTCAAACAGCAAGCACTTGATCAGGCGGTTAAACAGTCAGAGAACAAGATTGAAGAGATGTCCAGAGGCAGTGCCGACCATTCTCGTACTGCGCAGCTTGTGGCGGAGTTTGGCGGGAAGCCTGAGGCGGAGCGGACCGCCTACCTCGAGGCGGAGCTGGCCACAAGCCAGCAGCATCTCGCCGACTGGGTTGCCTGGTCAGAAACAAAGACTGGTGAGTACAACCAACTGCTGGAGGCCTACAACCAGTACGTCGAGGCCTACAACACAATGTCCACCGAGTACCATTCTCTCAAGGAGCTCGCAGCTCCAGAGGCGGGCCAAGGGGGACTTCAAGGTCAAGGTCAGGCTGGTCAGCCATCCGACCTCCAAGCAGGTCAGGCCGGTCAACCATCAGACCTCCAGACGGAGCTTCATCAGAAAGACCTTGAGATCGCAAGACTACAGACGGAGCTGGCGACAAAGCAGACGGAGTTAGACTACAAGCAGAAGGAGCTAAGCACCAAGGAGACGGAGCTAGTGGCCAAAACGGGACAGATAGCAAACATGAGCATTAGGACCCACCTGAGCAGCCTGATGGTGCACAAGCAGGAGGAAACCACCCATACCCCGGAACCTAAGGTTTTGTCTCTGCACAAGACTGAGAGCATCTCCCACACCCCGGAGCCGAGGACACTCACTCTGGTCAAGACGGAGGAGGTGAGCGTGGCGCCGGAGGTCGCGCCCACGGAGACAGACTGGACGGAGGGTGAGGGATGGGGCGAGGAGGGCGCCGCGGAGCTGGTCTCCGACCAGGTCAACCAGCTTGAGCTAGAGATTAGCGGCCTCAGACAACAGATCAAGTCGCTGGACGGAGGTAGAGCGGAGGTGGAGTCGGAGCTCACCGCCGCCAAGCTCAAGAACGGCAAGCTCCTCGTCAAGGTCAAGACGCTCACCAAGCAGGTTGAGAACCTGAAGAGGAGCGGGAGTGTGGGGAGCGTCGGCGGCATGTCCGACGACCTGGACCGAGCCCTCGAGGAGGAGATGAACAAACAGATGGACAAATGCAAGGCTGAGGTCCGGGAGATGAAGAAGGAGCTTGACGCCGCGAGGGCGGAGAAGGTCAGCCTGGAGAAGCGACTAGAGACCGTCGAGGGCGGCAACGAACGCATGGTCGAAATGAAGGAGCAGCAGGACCTGGAGGTTGAGTACCTACGCTCGCGCAACAAGGAGCTCAGGGAGCAGCTGGAGGGATTACAGTGGCAGCTGGCGGAGATTGAGGAGCGTTCCAGGGAGGAGCTCTCCAACCTCCAGGTTGCTCTGGCAGCCTATCAGGCCAGCTCGGGCGCCAGCGATGGAAACCTACTGCAGGAGAACGTTAAACTGAAGACCGACCTTGCCAGCTTGTCGAACGAACTTACCATTGCTCAACAAACCGCGGACGCTCTGAGAGAGGAGTTGTCCCTGGTTGGCGCCAGCCTGAAGAGCTACCAGGATGAGGCCGAGGTCTGGAGGTCACAAACCCTCGAGGCCAGGGAGGAGATCGAGTCGCTCAAGCTTCACATCGACGAGCTTCAAAACGAAAAGGGTGGTGCTGAGGAGTACTACGAGGCTATGCTGCTGAACGAGACCCTTGCCAGCGAGGTCAACTCCCTCAAGCTGCTCATCCATGCCGGTCAATCTCCGCAACACATCCAACCAATCCAACAGGACCAGACTGGCGAGCAGCTGCGAGAACGTATCCGACGGGAACAGCAGCTTGTGCTACAGTTGGAGCAGGACCTTCAGAACAGGGATGCTGCACTGCAGCAAGCTCAGGAGGAGCTAGCACAGCTGCGTGGAGCAGCTGCGCACATGCCGCAGCTAGGGCAGCTGCGCAGCAGGAGAGACAGCACCGACAGCAGGCTCTCCATTGACAGGGAGGTCTTCGTAGAACAGGATGAGTTGGTTCGATTGCGCAGTGATTTGGACAGCAGCGTCCGGGAGAACAGGAGACTTAACAGTAGGATTAGGTCCTGGGAGGTGGATTTGAACAGCTCGCTGGTCCTTGATCAGGAGGGCCTCAGGGCCGAGCTCACCAGAGCCATCGAGACCCTGCAGATAAAGGACCACAAGTGTGAGGAGTTGACGGGAGAAAACCTTCGACTGTTGGAGGAACGAGATACCTTGCAGCTCAGACTATCAAACATGATGAGACAGATGGAGAGCGCGGCCAACAGTCGGGCCATGACCCCGGTCCCCGGGGGGAATATCGCCAACATCCCGGTATTCGACCCCACCACCCAGATTCGAGAACTACATAGCAAGTTGGAGGAATTGCGGAGTTTGAACTACGCGCTAGATGTTGAGCTTCAGAGGGAGAGAGATCAGCGAGAAAATATGCAGACTCGTGTGATGGATCCCCGGTCACGTGAAGCTGACCAGATTTTAGCGGCATCAGCTACTGGTCAGAACACTGATAGTCCGGTTAAACACCTGTGATTACTGTTCAGAGCACTGATAGTCCGGTTAAACACCTGTGATTACTGGTCAGAGCACTGATAGTCCGGTTAAACACCTGTGATTACTGGTCAGAGCACTGATAGTCCGGTTAAACACCTGTGATAACTGGTCAGAGCACGATAGTAGTCCGGTTAAACACCTGTGATTACTGGTCAGAGCACTGATAGTCCGGTTAAACACCTGTGATTACTGGTCAGAGCACTGATAGTCCGGTTAAACACCTGTGATTACTGGTCAGAGCACTGATAGTCTGGTCAAAAACGGTCAATGTTTTTCCAAAAGTTGTGAAAGTATTTCTAGTGTTTTTTTTTGCGATATATCAGTGAATACCTGAAATAAGTGATAATGTTTGCAATCAAGGGCGTCCAGAATTAATGTGATTATTTCTGTTTTAAACTGTGTCAAATGGAAATTAATATAATGTCCCAATGAATTTATTATGTACTTTTATCTAGGATACATTTGAATATAGTTTAAAAAATGCGTATTAAAAAAATGTTATTCTTAAATTTTATTGGATTTAATTTTAACAGAATTTCAAAGAAAGTAGGGCTGGGGAGCCAAATTTCTTTCTTTCTTTTTAAGCATTTTTGTTTGAATCTATCTTTGCTATAATTGGATTTGTGATACCATGAGAGAGAGATATTTTCTGCTTTGTTTTCATCTTAATAAACCCAAAAGGAAGGTCTACATATAGAGTCTTTTTAAAGTGTTTCACTAACAATCATTCACGTAGGCCTCCCCGACAATTTTGTATATTTTAAAGTTTTGAAAGTATATAGTTTATAAAAATGTTGTATTGTACCAAGTTACGGAATTTTATATCATTTGATTTTTTACAAAAACTTTGTAAAATATGTTTTATTTATTATGATAA
>Ga0075495_1137274_pt1 | contig 12359 bp, 5 predicted proteins | sample DEB08_RNA2_11_FD_73454 | JGI IMG/M metagenome (GOLD analysis project Ga0075495, IMG submission 73454) | Aqueous microbial communities from the Delaware River and Bay under freshwater to marine salinity gradient to study organic matter... | ecosystem: Environmental > Aquatic > Marine > Coastal...
AAAAAATTAAGCTGAGCAATTTGAGAGCGGAGTTTACATCCTTTAATACAGGTGGTAGTCTTATTACGACTCCTGATAATGAAGATCCTAATTCGAACGCATATCCAAACGAACTAGGATTTGATCATATGCAATCCTATTTTATAGGAGTAGAGGGAAATCCTACTTCTAATATGCGTGCCAATGTGAATTTCAATATTCTTGGAAATGTCGCTGAGAACCCAATTGACGAAATTTTTTATGAAAACACAGGACGTTCATTTGATGTAAATACAGACGATGGAAATGTAACTATTACAGATCCCAACAGAGTTAAAATATACAATGCTGAATTTGATTGGAATGCGAAAGAATTTAATCTAAGAGGGTTTTTTAGAACTGGGCATTACCACTGGGCTTATGAAGGCGATTTCTTTAACTTATATAGAGAAGCTAATTACGGACCCAATTTAGATATTTATAACGGTGAAATTTCAGGTATTGAATTTGATGCCAAAGGTGCTTTAAGTGGTTTAAAAGGTGCTTTTGGTCCTCAACTTTGGTGGGGCGCCAATCCAGCGGTATTATTAAAATATGGCAAAAGATTGGGTAATTGGGATGTCGCTGCTATTTATCACGAAGATATTGATGATGTTGGTAGTGCAGTTACTTCAATTGCCATACCACTTCCAAAAACACGAAGAATCTCTTTAGCTGCCGAAAGACAGATTGGAGCTTTTAAATTTGAAATTGGTGGTTTATGGGGGGGACAGCCTCTAAACGGTCGCGAGTTTCAAATAGCAGAAGGTACGACGGATAACTATATCATTTATACAGACGAAATAAATGAAAAAGATAACTGGGGAGCGAAAGCCAAGTTGTCATATGAAAAAGGGGCTTTTAAGTGGTATGCCCAAGGAGCTAGCATGGGCTTAGTTGCTAACGGTGGATCCGATCAAACACAAACATTCACAGGTTGGAAATTGAAGGATTCTGGAAGCGGAAACCAAAACAACTTCCTCTCTGGGTTTGCATACACATTTGGAGATTTTCAAATCGCACCTAACTTTTTATGGCAAAAGCCAATCGTTGGTGCTATGCCAAATGATTTAAACGGAGGGACTGGTCGTCTTAGAAATGTTCAAGACGATCCATTTGCAGTAAGAGCCAATAGAGAAACTACCGCAGGAGAACTCTTATTTTCTTACGATCCTACACCAGGAACTTGGATGTACGAATGGAACAACGACAGAGCTGAAGACGCAAAATTTGCCTTCAACCTTGGTTTTGTGTACCGTCACCATCCAACAGCACAAGATGCGGCAGTTGGATTTTTGGCAAATCGTACTTCTTTTGCGTTTCCTAACGCCGCCCCAGCACAAGATTTATGGGAAGCTCATTCGCGTATTGTGTCTAAGCTAAGTCCAGATCTTGGATTTATTGCCAACTTGTATGCTGGTAATGCACAAGCAAATGGTAGCGACGAGCGTCTAATAGAAAGATTTGGTGGAGACATTAGATTAATTTATAATAAATTAAAACTCACTCATTCAGTTAAGTTTAACGATTGGGGACCTTTTGATTACCACCGTGATTTTAACTTAACATTTCCTGTTCAAACAATGTTAGACATATCGACTACCTTAGGAAAACCAGATTGGTTCATCCTTCCAAATACACAAGTGGGCATACGAGGGACATGGCGATCACTTAATGAATATTCTCCACGTTACTCTCCAACGTTTATACCTCCCAATACATACCCAGCAGTACCACCTATCAGTGCGGTAGGTTTTCCTGATGGAAGTGAATGGGAAATTAGAACATACATACATATTAATATTGGAAAATAAAAAACTGTAAAAATGAAAAATATAAAATTTATGTATTCAAAAATTACACTGCTCTCAGGATTACTTTTGGTAGTCATGATGAGTTGTGAAAGAGATATCACAGATCAGATAGAATTTGCGCACTTGTCCAAAACAGGTGACATTTTTACAGATTCACCTATTGGACTCGGAACTGACTTTTATTTTCCGTACTCAGGATCAAAGGATAATGCTTGGACAGTAGACGAAAATGAAGGCTATGAAAGTGCTGCTTCCATGCGATTTGATGTGCCAAATGAAAACGATCCTGCAGGGAATTATGCAGGAGCTAGCTTTATAGTGGAAGGATCAGGACGTGACCTTACGGAATTCGATGCTTTAACCTTTTGGGCGAAAGCATCAAGAGGAGTTGCTATTGGAGCCATTGGTTTTGGTCAAGACTTTGGCTTAAACAAATACGAAGTATCTGATACTGGAATTAGTTTAGGCACCAACTGGCAAAAATATGTCATTCCAATTCCTGATGCTTCAAAACTTTTTGATGAAAGAGGAATGTTTTGGTATTCTGCAGGAACTCAAAGTACAGGAGGATCTGGATACACTTTTTGGATTGATGAATTAAAGTTCGAAAAATTAGGAACTATCGGACAACCAAGACCCACTATTGAGAATGGTGAAGATGTTGTTAAAGATGTTTTTGCAGGAATTAGTTTAGAAGTAACAGGCCTCACACAAACCTTCAATTTAGGCTCTGGACTTAATAAGACAATCAATGTAGCACCAAGTTACTTTGACTTTACATCTTCGGTACCGAGTACAGCTCTCGTAAATGAATTTGGAAACATCAGTGTTAGTAGTGGTACTGCTGTTATTACAGCCAGTTTGGGTGGTGTAGAAGCAGATGGATCTTTGACCATTAATGCCGCGGGTCAGTTTGAACTTGCACCAGCACCAACGACAGACCCTAGTAATGTAATTTCTGTTTTCAGTGATACTTATGATAACATTCCTGTAGATTATTTTAATGGCTATTGGCAGCCTTATCAAACCACTCTAGGTGGTGAGATTGTTATAAATGGCGAAAATGTGCTTAAGTATTCGGACTTTAATTTTGTGGGTACTAAACTGACAACACCTTTAGATATTTCGGAAATGACTCATCTTAGTATTGATATATTAATGCCTGTAGTCTTGCCAACAGATATTGATATGCTTATTGTATTGAAGAATGAAAATCCGGCTGCGACAACCTTACAACAGCAGCGAATTGGGGGTCAAACCTACCAATGGTCTGACCAAACAGGGGACATCAATAATACAGATGCCAATGCAACCTTTGAAGTAGGAGGCGTATGGAAAACCATAAAAATTCCTCTTAGACCAACGTCTGAAACTGGTTTGGATAAGACAGGAGTTAATCTCATCATCATTGAAAGAATAAAATCTTCTAACGTGACGGATTTACACATCGATAATATGTATTTCTTTAAAGAACAATAATTAAGAAAATATTAAAACAAGAAAAAATGAAGATAAATAACAAAAAGAAAATACGTACAACAACAATTTTGTTGAAATCGTTTTGCTTAGTAAGCATTCTTACAGTTTTTAGTTGTAATCCAGACGAAACTCAAAAAATCGCTAATTACACAAATTTAGTGATGTCTGATGAGTTTGACGTTGAAGGTGCTCCTGATTCCGAAATTTGGAACTTTGATACAGGAATAGGCCCAAACTCAGATGGCTGGGGAAATAATGAGTTACAATATTATACAAACCGTTCAGAGAATGTAACCGTACAAAATGGACTGTTGATCATTTCTGCGATTGAAGAGGATTATATGGGAGCTTCTTTTACATCAGCTAGACTCCTTACTAAAGGGAAATTCACTCAAGCCTATGGGCGTTTTGAAGCCCGTATCAAAGTACCCGGAGGATCAGGACTTTGGCCAGCATTTTGGCTTTTAGGAGAAAATTTTGATGTCGATGGATGGCCTCAATGTGGAGAAATTGACATTATGGAGTACCGCAGACAAGAACCCACTAAAGTAAGTGGCTCTATTCACGGACCTGGATACTCTGGTGAAACAGATCCTCAAGGTCATGTGACCAAAAGCTATGACTTAGGAAATGACCGTTACGATGCCGGGTTTCATATTTATGGAATTGAGTGGGGACCAGATTACATCAACTATTATGTAGACGATGTGTTGTACAATCAAATCACTCCATCTGACATTGAAATCACGCCTACAGATGCTGTTTATACATTAAACGATGGTGTGGAAGCTGCAGAAGCAACCGAAGACAGTCCAGCCGTAGAAGCCGTTGAACCAACAGACATTACTGGTGATTGGGTTTTTAACAAACCGTTCTATATCATCATCAACTTAGCTGTTGGGGGTAATTTCCCAGGAGATCCAGATAGTGGAGAGGCGTTTCCACAAAACATGCTTATAGATTACGTAAGAGTATATAAATAATAGAAAAAACAAATAATAAAGACAATGAAAAATTTAATCCAAACAATTAAAAAAGTTTCAATTCTCATCTTAGCAATTAGTTTTATGGGCTGTGATGATGACGAAGCTGTTTTACCAAAACTTTCTGCTGGCTTCACACATACTATTGATGTAGCCACAGGAACAGTCACTTTTATCAATACCTCTATAAACGCCTCAACATATGCTTGGGATTTTGGAGATGAAACCAGTTCTGCGCTGATTAACCCTGTAAACGTCTATACAGATGGAACTTATATTGTGGTTCTAAAATCTTCGAATGTTGCTGGAGCTTTTGATATCTATACAGATGAGATCACAATTTCAATTCCTGAAACACCTCAAGTAGCATCCTTACCAATTACCTTTGATGCTGAAAATACCACCTATGATGCAACAGTTTTTGACGGAACAAGTTTTGAAATTCTTACAAACCCAGACCTTTCTGGTACAAACGCCGTAGAATCTAATGTAGGAGCTGTTACAAACAGTGGAGCAACTTACGAAGGTTTATTCTTTGAATTAGGGGCGCCTGTAGATTTCACAACAGACAAGTCCATCAAAATGAACTTCTGGGCAAATACGCCAGTAGATGTTTTATTGAAGCTAGAACAAGGAACTTCAGCAAATATCGAAACATCAGCAAGTCACACAGGTTCTGGTTGGGAAGAAATTATGTTTACATTTAACTCTGCCGCGAGTTATTCGCAACTGACCATGTTTGTTGATGGTGCAGGAACCACAGACGGGACCTTCTATTTTGATGATATTACACAAATACCATCACCTCCAACTCCTTGTACACCAGAAACAGTTGAATCACTTTCAGCTGTTGATTTGAATCTAACATTCATGGCAGATCCAACGGCTAGTATTACAAATGATGGTGCTACATTTGAATGGATAGACAATCCAGATTTTGATAACGCAGTAAATACTTCTTGTAAAGTTGGGAAAATCACAAAATTAGGAAATAATCCATGGGACAACAATCAAATTAACTTAGATGCTAAATTGGACTTTAATACCAACTTAGGTTTAAAAATGAAAGTATGGTCTTCAAGACCCAACACTGAAGTTAGAATTAAACTTGAAGAAGATGGTGTGCCAGCTAATAATGTTGAAAAGTTTGTAACCACAACAGTTACTGATGGATGGGAAGAACTAAACTTTGCTTTTACAAGTGATGATAGTGACCTATACAATAAAGTAGTTCTGTTTTTTGATTTGAATGCAAATAACACAGACACTTATTATTTTGATGATTTGACATTATACGGAACAGGAACAGGCCCTGTAGTTTGTGATCCTGAAACCACTGAATCTTACATTGCTTCAAACCTTAATATGACGTTTCAATCGGATCCATCTGAAGATTTTATATCTGATGGAGCTGGTTTTTCTTGGGTAGACAATCCTGATTTTGACAATACAGTAAACTCTTCTTGTAAAGTAGGAAAAGTTGTTAAAGCCAATAACAATCCATGGGATAATAATCAATATGATTTAGATGCAAAATTAGACTTTAATTCAAATTCGGGCTTAAAAATTAAAGTATGGTCCGCAAGAGCAAATACCGAAGTTCGATTAAAGTTAGAAGAGATTGGAAATGCAGGAAATAACGTTGAGAAATTTTTCACTACTTCAGTTACTAGTGGTTGGGAAGAGTTAACATTTCCTTTCTCAGCAGCTGATAGTGGTAAATTTGACAAAGTCGTAATTTTCTTTGACTTAAATGCAAACAATACCGATACTTACTATTTCGATGACCTAAAACTCTATGGCAACGGCGACGGTGGCGGTGGCGGTGGTGGTAATGGAGATTGTCCTGAGCCTCCAGCTGGAGAATTGTTAGCCAACGGAGATTTTGAAGCAGGTGATGTAGGTTGCTGGCAACTTTTGACTAGTGGAGTTACTATTTCTAATACAGTTAGTAATGGTGGTACATATTCTGCTGAATTACAAGGTTCAACAGGAATTGCTGTAGGTTTAAAAATGGAACGTTTTGGAACAGGTTTAGTAACACCTAATACATCTTACACAGTTTCATTCGATATCATCGCTTCAGATGTATTGGGTGAAGGTGGACTTGTAAAAGCATTTACTTTCTCAGAAGGTGCTGATGGCGGAACAGTACCCGCAACGCAGCACGTTCTAACTGATAATACAACGTCTATATCTACATCAACTTGGGAAACTAAAACATTCACCTTTACAACACCCGGAAATGCAAATCAAGTAGAAGGAGGATTATCTTTTCTTATTGAAATCGTTAATAGTGCAGCCAGATTGAATGTAGATAACATATCCGTAAGACAAACCCCTTAATTTTTAATTTTCAATAGAAGTGAAATAAAACTCAAATAAAAAGGCTAGTAAAATGTTATTTATAACTAGCCTTTTTTATTTTTGAACTTAGAATTTAAGTGTTAAAAACAACCAACTCTAAGTAGTTAAAAGATATTAAAGAACTAAAGAACCTCAAAAAGGATCAATGGGGTCTTATTGAAAAAAATTAAATGACAAAGAAAGCTATTTTTTTAGGAAAAAATAAAGACGTGAATTTGGGTAATGACATCGATGGAACCTTAGTAAACATAGACAACGAAGTCTATTACAAGATTTCGAATAGTGATAAAATGAGACCATTTTTTATGAGCATCGTAAGTGATTCAAATCACTGGATGTTTATTTCTAGTAATGGAAGTCTCACGGCTGGAAGAAAAAACTCTGAATTTGCATTATTTCCGTATTACACAGATGACAAAATCACCGAAGCTGCTGAAATTACAGGCAGTAAATCTATTTTCCAAGTCCTTAAAAATGATACAGTTTATCTATGGGAACCTTTTTCAGATCGTTTTGCTGGAAAGTACAAAACCACTCGAAATTTATACAAGAACGAGTATGGTAATAAAGTGTTGTTCGAAGAAATCAACCACGATTTAGAACTCATCTTTCAGTACCAATGGAATTCTACAAATACTTTCGGATTTATTAAAAAATCAAAGCTTATCAATACAGCATCAACAGCTGTAGAAGTCAATGTATTAGATGGGATTCAAAACATATTACCTTACGGAGTTGGCAGCGATTTACAAAACGCAAGTAGTAATTTAGTTGATGCTTACAAACGAAGTGAATTAGAAAAAAGTTCAGGTTTAGGAATTTATGCTTTAAGTGCAATTATTGTTGATAAAGCAGAGCCTAGTGAAGCCTTAAAAGCCAATATTGTATGGTCTTTAGGTTTAGAGAGTCCTAAACATTTACTCTCGTCCTTACAACTTGATAGCTTTAGAAAACAACATGAAATTCAAGAAGAGACGGATGTCAAAGCTGAAAAAGGTGCGTATTTTGTCAATTCTCAAATAGTATTATCAGCTCAAGAACACAAAGAATGGTTGCTTGTTGCAGAAGTGAATAAAAACCACTCCTCAATAGCAAAACTAATAAACAAGATTAAAGCCAACGATGGATTGTGGGAATTAATTGACGAAAAAATTGAAAAAGGAACCACGCGTTTAATAGCTTTAAATGCTGCTTCAGATGGGTTGCAACTCTCAGCTGACAAATTTAGAGATACGCGTCACTTTGCAAACACCTTATTCAATATTATGAGAGGTGGAATTTTTGATAATAATTATCAAATTGAAAAATGGGATTTTAAAAATTACCTAGCAAAAGCCAATAAAAAAGTAGCTAGAACTACTGAAGATCAGGTTGGGGAACTTCCCGAAATATTTTCTCTTTCAGTTTTACAAGAACTCTCTCATCAAATAAATGATACTAATTTTAGACGCCTTTGTTTTGAATACATGCCGTTAAAATTTAGCCGTCGTCACGGAGATCCGAGTCGTCCTTGGAATAAATTCTCTATCAATACCAAAAGTGAGATTGATGGTTCAAAAATTTTAGATTACGAAGGGAATTGGCGTGATATTTTCCAAAACTGGGAAGCATTAGCACACTCATATCCTGCGTTTATTGAAAGTATGATCCATAAATTCTTAAACGCAACAACATTTGATGGATACAATCCATACCGAGTCACTAAAGGAGGTTTTGATTGGGAAATTATTGAGCCAGACGACCCTTGGTCATACATCGGATATTGGGGAGATCATCAAGTGATCTATTTACTTAAGTTTTTAGAATTTATAGAAAAACATCAACCAAAAAAACTAGCGACTCTTTTTGATAAAGACTTATTTGTATATGCAAATGTACCCTATAAGATAAAAAGTTATGAAGCCTTACTTGAAAACCCAAAAGACACTATTGAATTTGATGAAGCATTAGATCATAAGATTCGAGAACAACGTGTAGAGCTGGGAGCCGACGGTGCTTTACTTCGCGATGAAAATCGTTTTATTGTAAAAGTTAATTTCATTGAAAAAATACTTGCAACGACTTTAGCAAAATTTTCAAACTTTATTCCTGAAGGAGGAATTTGGATGAATACACAACGTCCAGAATGGAACGATGCGAATAATGCTTTAGTGGGAAGTGGTGTTTCTATGGTTACGTTGTATTATTTACGACGTTTTATGAAATTCTTTGATACGATTATAGTTCAATCTAACCTAGAAACGGTAGAAGTGTCCAAAGAGTTAGTAACATTTTTCGATGCTATTTTATCAACCTTTAAGGACCATCAAAAGTCACTTTCAGGACGTATCAATGATACGGAAAGAAAATTAATTTTAGATGCTTTGGGAACAGCAGGGAGCTCTTACAGAAATCAAGTTTACACAAACGCGTTTTCTGGAAGAAAAGAAAACATTTCTATTAGCGATTTAAAAGACTTTATTGCCATTAGTCTTCAATACTTAGAACACTCAATTAGCGTCAACAAACGAGAAGATAGTTTATACCATGCGTATAATTTAATGACAGTTAACGACGACAACAGTGTTTCAATTTCATATTTAGATGAAATGTTGGAAGGTCAAGTTGCGGTATTAAGTTCAAAATATTTATCTAGTGAAGAGTCACTATCCGTACTAAATGCGATGAAAAGCAGTAAACTTTTCCGTCCAGACCAATACAGTTATCTATTATATCCTTATAAAGAATTGAAAGGGTTTATAGAACGAAACACGATTTCAGCTTCCTCTATTTCAACATCAAAATTGTTACAACAATTAGTCGCTGATGAAAACGTACAAATTTTAGAAAAAGATGTCAACGGTGTGTATCATTTCAATGGCAACTTTAAAAACGCGAATGATCTTAAAGCTGCGTTAGAAGAACTTTCTCAATCGTCTTACACAGAATTAATAGATCAGGATACGCCTAGAGTTCTTCAGATTTTTGAGGAAGTATTTAACCACAAAGCATTTACAGGACGATCAGGAACATTTTATGGTTATGAAGGTTTAGGATCTATATACTGGCACATGGTTTCGAAGCTACAATTGGCAGTTTTAGAAACTTGTAATGTAGCAATTGAATCCAACCAGGATGCAGCAATTGTTGGGAGTCTATTAGAACATTATTACGAAATCAATGCTGGTATTGGGGTTCATAAGTCACCAAAATTATATGGTGCTTTTCCAACCGATCCATATTCACACACACCAGCAGGTAAAGGGGCTCAGCAACCCGGAATGACAGGTCAAGTTAAAGAAGATGTTTTATCGCGTTTTGGAGAACTAGGTGTGACTGTTTCCGACGGAAAACTAGGGTTTAATCCTTGTTTATTGCGTAAAAATGAATTTTTAAAAGAAAGTAAAATATTTCAATATATCGCTCTACCCAAAAAACAAGATAGTATTTTAATTTCCGAAAACTCGTTATGTTTTACCTATTGTCAAGTTCCTGTAATATATACGATTGCAGAAGAAAATGGTTTAACAGTTAACTTGAATAATGGAAAAACAAAAACATTTGAAACCTTAAGTCTTGATACAGAAACAAGCGAACAAATATTTAGCCGTAATGGTGAAATCATCCAAATAAATGTACATCTTAAAAACACCCGTTTAAAATAATGTTTACAAGGTATTATGAGAAAAACAACATTCATATTAAATTTAATGCTGCTTGTTTTTCTTGTAATGTCCTGTAAAAAAAGTCAGCCAACAAAACACATATCAATCAATCAAATACAAAAAGAAGTGACCGCTAAAAATATATTAGGAAATTCAGACTATTTGGCTATTTCTTATGGAGGCTATCGAAAATCATCTAGAGATTTTCAGCCTACTATTCGAGAACTCAAAGAAGACATGAAAATTCTTCATGCTATGAATATTCGAATATTAAGAACATATAATGTTCAATTGGCCCACACTTCAAACATTTTGAAAGCGATACGCGAATTGAAAAATGAAGACCCCAACTTTGAAATGTATTTAATGTTAGGGGCTTGGATAGATTGTTTAAATGCTTGGACTGACAGGCCTGTAAACCATAATGTCGAAAGCGCACAAAATGCTGAAGAAATTGCTCGTGCGGTAGCATTGGCAAATGAATATCCAGATATTGTAAAAGTTATTGCTGTTGGAAACGAGGCCATGGTAAAATGGGCAACATCCTATTTTGTACAACCTAATGTGATTTTAAAGTGGGTTTCACATTTGCAATCCCTAAAACAAACAGGAAAATTGCCAAAAGACATTTGGATTACTAGTTCAGATAACTTTGCATCATGGGGTGGAGGAGATCCACAATACCATACAGAAGATCTTACAAAATTAATAAAAGCTGTGGATTATGTATCTATACATACCTATCCGATGCACGACACACATTACAATCCTGTTTTTTGGGGTGTTTTTGGAGATGAAACCGAACTATCTAGTTTGAAACGAATTGATATTGCTATGAATCGCGCAAAAAATTATGCCATCTCCCAATATGACAGTGTAGCCAGCTATATCAAAAGTTTAAGCATTCAAAAACCAATCCATGTAGGCGAAACAGGTTGGGCAAGTGCTTCGAATGGATACTATGGTTCTAAAGGTTCAAAAGCCACCGATGAGTACAAGGAAGCCATTTTTTATGGCAGTATGCGTCAATGGACAAATCAAAGTAATATGTCATGTTTCTATTTTGAAGCCTTTGATGAACCTTGGAAAGATGCTCATAACAAAGGGGGGTCTGAAAACTTCTTTGGTTTATTCACGGTTGATGGCAAAGCCAAATATGTGCTTTGGGACTTAGTAGATCAAGGAGTTTTTGACGGACTGACTCGTAACGGAAAACCAATTACAAAAACCTATAATGGCAATAAAGACGCCTTATTACTCGAGGTTGAATTACCACCAACAAAATCAGAATTTCTAAATATTAATTAATATGAAACATTTAAAACCTAATTATATTTTAATTTTATTAGTAATGCTCACAGCGTGTACCTCCAAAAAATCATTAGAAGTTACAGTATATGAAACCTCTGTTAATGGAAATAAGTTATCTGAGATTTCAGAATTTGAAACTTCTGAACACCCTTCTAAAATCCAATTGAATCCTGAAAAAACATTTCAAACTATTACTGGTTTCGGAGGCTCATTCACAGAGTCTTCTGCGCATTTACTAAATCGTTTGAGTAAAAAAAATAGAGACACCATACTCAACGCTTACTTTAGCGAAGATGGGGCCAACTATACGCTCACCCGTACTCATATCAGTTCTTGTGATTTTTCATTAAACAATTACACCTATGCGCCAATCGCCGACGATATAGAGCTAAAACATTTTAGTATTGAAGAAGACAAAGACGATCTAATCCCAATGATCAAAGATGCAATGGCCATCTCTAAAGAGGGCTTTAACATCATAGCATCGCCTTGGACCGCCCCGCCTTGGATGAAAGATAACAAAAAGTATGTTGGTGGTAAATTACTTCCAGAATACTACGGCTCCTTTGCCTTGTTTTTTTCTAAGTATTTGGAAGCCTACAAAAACGAGGGTATTGATATTTGGGGATTAACACCCGTAAATGAACCTCACGGAAATGGTAACAACTGGGAGAGCATGCATTTTTCTCCAGAAGAAGAAACAGATTTTGTTCAAAATTATTTAGGACCAAAATTAGAAGAAC
>Ga0075495_1588770_pt1 | contig 12091 bp, 14 predicted proteins | sample DEB08_RNA2_11_FD_73454 | JGI IMG/M metagenome (GOLD analysis project Ga0075495, IMG submission 73454) | Aqueous microbial communities from the Delaware River and Bay under freshwater to marine salinity gradient to study organic matter... | ecosystem: Environmental > Aquatic > Marine > Coastal...
GCTACTTCTAAAATCATTTTTTTTAGTTTTTGGTTGATAGTTTTTGATTGCTGGCTATAAACCAACAACTAAAAACCAATAACCATATTTCTTGGTTTATACTTTCCTGCAATGTTCGCAATCACCTTAATATGGTCCGGGCTTGTCCCACAACAACCTCCAATAATATTGATCAAATCTTTCTTCAAATATTCTTCTATTTGTTCTCCCATTTCTTCTGGAGTTTCATCATATTCTCCAAAAGCATTTGGCAGTCCTGCATTTGGATGCGCAGAAATAGCAAAAGTTGTTTTATTGGCAATGGCTTCTAAATGTGGTTGTAATAAATTAGCTCCTAAAGCACAATTGAATCCAACAGATAATAGTGGAATATGAGAAATAGAGATTAAAAATGCTTCTGCCGTTTGCCCAGATAATGTTCTTCCTGAAGCATCTGTAATCGTACCACTTAACATTACTGGAATGTCTATATTTCTTTCTTCTTTGACCTCTTCTATCGCAAACAAAGCTGCCTTTGCGTTTAAAGTATCAAACACCGTTTCTACCAATAATAAATCTACTCCCCCATCTACCAGCGCTTCTGCTTGTTGTTTGTATGCTATTCTTAAATCCTCAAAAGTAACCGCTCTATAACCAGGATCATTTACGTCTGGAGACATACTTGCCGTTCTATTTGTTGGGCCTATTGCTCCAGCTACGAAACGAGGTTTGTGTGGTTCTTTTGCTGTAAATTCTGCTGCAACTTCTTTCGCTATTTTTGCTGATTCATAGTTTAGTTCATACACCAAATCTTCCATTTGATAATCTGCCATCGCAATTGTTGTTCCCGAAAAGGTATTGGTTTCAACAATATCTGCACCTGCTTCAAAATATTTTCCATGAATGGTTTTGATAGCCTCTGGTTGTGTAATTGTCAACAAATCATTATTCCCTTGTAGCGGGGATGGATATTCTTTAAAACGTTCTCCTCTAAAATCTTCTTCTGTAAATTTATAGGCTTGTAGCATGGTACCCATAGCACCATCTAAAATTAAAATTCGTTCTTGTAAAGTTTTATATATGTTTGACATTGTTTGATATTTTTATCAATATGTCATCAGGAAAGGTAAATTTTTCACTGTTATCTGTCAGATCTTGAAATTAATTCAACACACATCTGTAGAATGTAGCACCTTCTATTTCTTAGAGAAATGGGTTGCTAAGGCCTCAACAGGTCTAATCCCTCTGCCTTTCGTGATAACGTATTAATAAGTTTATGAACTGTACTACAAATTAACGTAATCTTTTTTTATTTGTAGAATTATATACTATAAATATTGATGGAATTTCTAGTTACTCATTTCACTAATTAGGTTTTTTTTAAAATAATAACAAAAATGAATCTAATTTTCAAAATTTGTGAAATTTGGTCGCTTTTTTTTACTCTTTCTCGAATAATGTTGATGATAAATACCGATCTCCTCGATCACAAATAATTGCAACGACAACGCCTTTATCAATACTATGCGCCACTTTCAAAGCACTTGCAACAGAACCTCCACTACTCATTCCTGCAAAAATACCTTCTTCTTCAGCCAGTCGTTGTGTCATCGCTTTCGCTTCTTTTTCGTCCACTTCTAAAACTTGGTCTACTTTTTTTCTATTAAAAATAGCAGGCAAATATTCTTCTGGCCATTTTCTAATTCCTGGAATTTTTGAATCGCCGTCTGGCTGAACTCCTACAATAGTAATGTCTTTATTTTGCTCTTTTAAATAATCCGAAACCCCCATAATAGTTCCTGTAGTACCCATCGTACAAACAAAATGAGTCACTTCACCTTCTGTATCTCTCCAGATTTCTGGACCTGTAGTTTTGTAATGTGCCTTAGAATTGTCGGTATTATCAAACTGGTTCAATCGATAATACCCTTTTTTATATTTTAGTTTTAAAGCATAATCTCTAGAACCTTCCATACCTACTTCCTTTGGAGTTAAAATAACTTTGGCTCCGTATGCACGCATTGTTTTTACACGTTCCTCTGTAGAATTTTCTGGCATAACTAATACCATATTTACCCCTAAAACCTTTGCCATTAAAGCCAAAGCAATACCTGTATTTCCACTTGTAGCTTCTACTAAAGTATCTCCTTTTCTGATGTTTTTCCTTTTGATAGCTTCAGAAATCATATTGTAAGCAGCTCTGTCTTTCACACTTCCTCCAGGATTATTCCCTTCTAACTTCAACAATAATGTAACTCCTTCTTTTTTAAAAATATTTTGTACTTCTACCAAGGGCGTATTTCCAACAAAATCGATGATACTTTTTGTTTTCATATGTTTATTTTTAATTTTTTTTTAGAAAAATATTGTTTTCTGACTGCACGGTTACCACCGAGTTTTCTGGGATTGACTCTGTAACACACACATTTGCTCCAATAATAGAATTTTCTCCGATAATAACATCACCTCCTAAAATAGTCGCATTTGCATAAATAACAACACCGCTTTGTATCGTTGGATGCCTTTTTGTGGATGCCAAACTCTTCTTTACCTGAATTCCACCTAAGGTTACTCCTTGAAAAATTTGCACACGATCTTTAATAATCGTCGTTTCTCCAATAACAATTCCTGTAGCGTGATCTATAAAAAATGAATCTCCAATTACTGCACCCGGATGTATATCTGTCCCCGTTGTACAATGTGCAAATTCACTCATTATTCTTGGTAACACTGGAATACCTAACTTTAATAATTGATGACTCAAGCGATATACAGCAACTGCATAAAAACCAGGATACGCTAAATAAACTTCTTCCAAACTTTTTGCAGCAGGATCATTTTTTTCTGTAGCAATCGCATCTAAATCTAATTTTTTTCTAATTGCAACAAACGAATTTTCAAAATCATTCCACAAATTTTCTCCATTTCCTAGTGATAATCTCTCTAGTATTTTCAAAAAATTCAGTCTCGTTTGTTCTCCGTTTTCAGACAAATGATTCGCATCAAACAAATTATTAATCAATAGTTTGGTAAAAACGCCTACTGCATCTCTTAGACACATACTGTAGTTTTTAAACACTATTATTTGAGCTGTTTCTTTCATTTTGGAATTTAAATTTCTGGCGCTAATTCTACTTCTAAACCATCCATTGCTGGCGTCATTTGTATTTGACATCCTAACCTACTGTTCTCTTCTACATGAAAAGCTTCTGCTAACATTGCATCTTCATCATCTGTCATTTCTGGCAATTCTTGGTCAGATTTTACATAACATTGACAGGAAGCACACATCGCCATTCCTCCACAAACACCAATAGTTCCCTCTTCAGCCAATTCGTAAGAACGAACGACTTCCATCAGATTCATTGCCATATCTGTAGGTGCTACAACATCATGTGTTACACCATTTCTATCTGTTATTTTAATATTGATGTCTTGCATCATTTAGGTATTAGGGTTTAGCAATTAGTTTGTAAAATAATTACTATATTATTTTAATAAACCAAATAGCATTTTAGCTATTTTATTCGATTTTTCTATCAATACTTTAAAAAATTCGTCGTAAATAAATATTTAATATTACTACTAAATAGCGCATTGAACGAGTTTCACTATTTGACGACAAAGATATATATAAAAATCTTTTGAAATCAGGATTTGTATTTACTACTAAACTAATTACTCAATCGCTTTCACAACTGCCTTTGGAGCTTCTTTTTTTGTTCCATCAAAACCCTCTACACCACCAACTGTTGTATATTTCATGACGTACTTTTTATCTGGAAATATTCTTTTGTATGCACTTTGACACATTAAAGTTGCTTCGTGAAAACCACACAATATCAATTTTAATTTCCCCGGATATGTATTGACATCTCCAATCGCATAGATTCCTGGAATGTTTGTTTGATAATCTAGCGCATTGTCTACTTTAATCGCGTTTTTCTCAATTTCTAGCCCCCAATTACCTATGGGACCTAGTTTTGGAGACAATCCAAAAAGCGGAATAAAATGATCTGTATCAACAATAAAAGCATCTTCTCCTTTTCTCTCAACAGCAACGCCTGTTACTTTATCAGTTCCAATAATTCCTTTAACTTCTGCAGGAGTAATCATTCTTATTTTTCCTAAATTCTTTAATTCTTGTACTTTTTCAACAGAATCTAAAGCACCTCTAAATTCATTTCTCCTGTGAATTAAAGTTACCTCTGAAGCGATCTTAGATAAGAAAATAGCCCAATCTAAAGCAGAATCTCCTCCTCCAGAAATCACTACTTTTTTATCGCGATAGAATTCTGGCTCTTTAATAATGTATTCAACACCTTTGTCTTCAAAGTTTGCAATATTGGGTATCAGAGGTTTTCTTGGTTCAAAAGACCCTAATCCTCCTGCAATTGCAACAATTTTAGCATGATGTTTTGTGCCCTTATTTGTCGTAACAATAAAAGTACCATCCTCTTGTTTGTCTATCGTTTCAGCTCTTTCTCCTAATGTAAAACCAGGTTTAAACTGCTTACTTTGTTCTATTAATTTGCGAGTCAAGTCTCCAGCTAAAATTTCTGGATAAGCAGGAATATCATAAATTGGTTTCTTTGGATAAATCTCAGAACATTGTCCTCCAGCTTGTGGCAATGCATCTATTAAATGACATTTTAATTTTAATAACCCTGCTTCAAAAACCGTAAATAATCCTGTGGGCCCTGCTCCAATAATTAGGATGTCTGTTGTAATCATTTTCTTATTTATTTTACTATTCACTTTTTGCGATTCGTTTTCAATAAATTACTAAAATCGAACCCCCTTTTATTCAATTAAACTTTTTGTAAATTCGTTTAACTTTTCTACTTTCTCTTCAAAGTTTCCTTTGATCGTTTTTCTATATTCATTCAAATTCTTTACAAAATCATCAATGTTTTCTGGAATAACATCCTCAAAAAATTGACGCAATCTTTTGGCTGTTGTTGGTGATTTTCCATTCGTTGAAATTGATTTTTATATTTCCTTTGGTTACAATTCCTCCCATATAAAAATCACAGTAGGGTGGATTATCCGCTACATTAACTAATTTTGCTTCCGCTCTACAGTCTTTCCAAACCTGAACATTCACTTCAGGAATATCTGTAGTTGCAACAACCATATGCCTTCCTTGTAGATAGGCTTTATTATAAATATCTTCAACAAGTGTAACACATCCTTTTTTTGCCAAATTAATGGTACCTTCTCTAAACATAGGCGAGACCATAGTAACATGTGCATCTGGACTCGACTTTAGCAAGAACGTTAATTTTTCCTCAGCAACATTTCCTCCACCAACAATAAGCACATTTAAATTGCTAGTTTTAAGAAAAATAGGATATAAATTATTTCTTTCCATCAAATTACCCGTTTAACTCGTTTGTATATTGATGTTGAATCTCTAAAATTGTTTGACGGTGTTTTACAACTTCACCTAACACAATAATTGCAGGATTGCTTAATCCCATTTCAAAAACAATATTTTCTATCGTACCAACAGTTCCGATTCCTATTTTCTCATTAACAGTTGTTCCTTCTTGAATGATTGCTATTGGCAAATCATTTTTACCTTCTCGTTGAAATAACTGAACAATTTGAGGCAATTTACTCATCCCCATTAACACCACTACTGTTGCGTTTGACTTTGCAGCCAATTCAATATCATTCGATATTTTATGTTCTTTTGTGGTTCCTGTAATTACCCAAAAACTTTCTGCACTTCCACGTTTTGTTAGGGGAATATTTTGATAGGCAGCAACTGCTATGGAAGATGAAATTCCTGGCACAACTGCGACTTCTAAACCAAAACTTGCTGCATATTCCATTTCCTCTGCACCTCTTCCAAAAATAAAGGGATCTCCACCTTTTAAACGGACTACATGTCCATTCGTTTTTGCTTGAGCTACGATCAATTCATTAATTTGCTCTTGTTGATATTTATAACATCCGCTCCGTTTTCCTACAAAAATTTGTGTTGCATCAGGGTTTATAAAATCTAACAATGCTGAATTAACCAAAGCATCATACAAAACAACATCTGCTGTTTTCAATACTTTTATTGCCTTTACTGTGATTAATTCTACATCTCCAGGGCCAGCTCCAATAACTGTTAATTTTGGTGTTTTCATACCGCTGCTATTAAATATTTTGCCTTTTAAGAAATCTCAAGGGCTCTGAAAGCTCTTACTTTTTGTAATATCCTACCTGCATCTTTAATATATTTCTCCGCAAATTCTTTTGTGGGTGCAAATTTATTAATTTGATAAATCAAATCCGAAAAAGAAGTACCAAGATCTATCTTTCCTCCCAAAATAAAAACTTCATCAAATTGAGAAATAATACTTGAATGTGTATTCGTTTTCTTATTTTCTGCTAATAATGATGCTTTTGCAGAATTCACAATCGACTGATACGCATAATAAATAGCACCCGAATAAACACCGTTTTCAAAAGCTTCGTTTGCATTTTCAATTTTCTCATCACTTTCTAAAAACAAAGTGGCAATCAGATCGATAACGACTCCTGCACATTCTCCAATTCCTATTTCTTTTACATATTTTTCTTCTTCTCCCCAATCAATAAAATCTTCCTGAGTTAAGTTAGAAACATCTTGCAAGTCATTTAAGAAATCATAGAAATATTTTTCCCCTTTCTCTTTATAATATATTGCAAACTCTTTTCCGTTTGCATTTGCTTCAAAATCGTTTAAAATTCTACGTAAAGCTTCAGGTCCTCTTTTACTTGGTACTTTCACTACTTTATCTGCAAAAGCGCCATTTCCATTACCAAAGTTACCGCCTCCCAATAAGACTTGCAACGCTGGCGCTACAAGTTTTTCTGGTGTTCTTACTGTCATCCCCTGGAAACCAATATTTGCCATATTGTGTTGCCCACAAGCATTCATACATCCACTTATTTTTATAACTAAATCTTCGTTTTTTAAATACTGTGGGTATTCAGCTGCGATGACTTTTTCTAGTTCTTCTGCAATTCCTGTACTGCTAGAAATCCCTAAATTACAAGTATCTGTTCCTGGACATGCGGTAATATCTACGGCTTTATTATAACCCGCTTCAACAAATTCTAATTTTTCTAATTCTGTATAGAAAAGTGGTATTAAATCCTCCTTCACAAAAGGAATTACAATATTCTGACGCAATGTTAAACGGATTTCTCCAGCAGCATATTTATCTACTAAATCGGCTAATAATCGTGCTTTATCTGTATAGAAATCGCCTAATAAAACCTTAATTCCAATAGCAACATATCCTTCTTGTTTTTGCGGAATCAAATTTGTTGATTTCCATAAATCAAAAGCAACTTGGTCTTTAATTTCTACTTGTGGTGCTTCAACAGAAACAGGTTTTGATGGAATATAAGCCGCTGCATCAATAGCAACACTTTTAAATTCAATTGCATTTTGCTCTTGTTCAATTAATTCTTTGAAAGCTTCTAAACCGATATCTTTTAATAAAAATTTCATTCTTGCTTTGGCCCTACTTTTACGCTCTCCAAAACGATCAAAAATTCTTAAAACGCCTTCCATTACTGGAATAATTCTATCTGAAGGTAAGAAGTCATATAAAACTTCTGCATGACGTGGCTGAGAACCTAACCCTCCAGCAACCATTACTTTAAAACCTCTAACTCCATTTTCTATTTTAGCAATGTACCCTAAATCATGCAAGTAAGACAACCCTGTATCTTCATCTGTAGAAGAAAAGGAGACTTTAAATTTACGTCCCATTTCTTGACAAATTGGGTTTCGTAAAAAGAATTTAAATAAGGCATCTGCATACGGGGAAACATCAAAAGGTTCGTCGATATCTATACCAGCAGTTTCTGATGCCGTTACATTTCTAACAACATTTCCACAAGCTTCACGTAATGTAACATCATTTTTCTCTAACTCTGCCCAAAGCTCAGGTGTTCTATCTAAATCTACATAGTGAATTTGAATATCTTGGCGTGTTGTAATGTGTAATCTTCCTTTAGAATACTCATCAGAAACCGCAGAAATTCTTCGCAATTGATTACTCAATACTTTACCATAAGGCAATTTGATTCGAATCATTTGTACACCTGCTTGACGCTGACCGTAAACTCCTCTTGCCAAACGTAAACTTCTAAATTTTTCTTCGTCTATTTGTAGATTCTTAAACTGAGCAATTTTATCTGCTAATTCAATAATATCTCTTTCTACAACTGGATTTTCTATTTCTGTTTCAAAACTCTTCATTGTTCTATCTTTTATATGTTAAAAGTTGACACTTTAAACTCTCTGCTTTTAACTTTTTTATACGCTACTTTATAAAACCGACACCAACGGTATTGTTTGTTTTCGGGTTGATTAAAATAAAAGACCCATTCGATTTATTGTCTTTGTAAGAATCAAATAATAAAGGTTTACTTAATTTTAATTGTATGTCTCCGATTTGATTTAATGCCAATTCTGATGGATTTTCTTCAATCCCAGAAAAATCAGTTTTAATGATGCTTGCCAATCGTGTAATTTTTGCCTGCGCATCGTTTACACCATGTCTGATATAATATTTTTGAGAGACTTCCAAAGGAGCAATGTCCATCCAACAAATAGTTGCATCAATTTGCTTGGCTATTGTTGGTACTTCATTTACTTTCACCAACATATCTCCTCTACTAACATTTACGTTATCTTCTAGAGTGATGGTAACAGAACTTCCTCTTTTTGCGCTTGTATATTCTTTATCAAAGAAATTAATACTCTTAATTTTCGATTTTGTCTGAGAAGGCAACACAGCCACTTCATCTCCAACAACTAAATCTCCACCATAAATTTTACCTGCATACCCTCTAAAATCATGGTAAGCTGACGTTTTTGGTCTAATAACAGTTTGTACAGGAAAACGTGCTTGAGAAATATCACTAATATCATCAGTATCTAAATTTTCTAGATGATGCATTAATGTTTCCCCTTTATACCAAGGCATTTTTTCCGACTTATGAACCACATTATCCCCTTGCAAAGCAGACATCGGAATAAAAGTCAAATTCTGATCTTTGTACTCGCTTTTACTTGCTAAATATTCAATTTCTCCTTTAATTACATTGTATTTTTCTTCTGAAAAATCAACTAAATCCATTTTATTAATCGCAATTACGACGTCTTTTATTCTCAATAAATTATTGATAAAAAAGTGTCGGTATGTTTGCTCAATAACACCGTTTCTAGCATCAATTAAAACAATAGAAACTTGCGCTGTTGAAGCACCAGTAACCATGTTTCTTGTATATTCAATATGACCTGGAGTATCTGCAATAATGAAACTCTTTGAAGGTGTAGAAAAATAAATATGTGCTACATCAATTGTAATTCCTTGCTCTCGTTCTGCAACTAAACCGTCTGTGGCTAAAGAAAAATCTAGATAGTCAAAACCACGTTGCCTACTTTTTTCTTCAATAGCTTCTAATTTATCGTCAGTCAAAGACTTGGTGTCATACAAAACACGACCAATTAAGGTGCTTTTACCATCGTCTACACTTCCTGCTGTTGCTATTTTTAGTACTTTCATTTTTTTGTTTTGTTGTTGGTTTTTGGTTTATTGCTAGCAACCAAAAACTAATTACTATCAACTAATTTTTAGAAATACCCTTGTTGTTTTCTTTTTTCCATTGCTGCTTCGGAACGCTTATCATCAATTCTTGCGCCTCTTTCTGAAATTGAAGAATCTCTAATTTCTTCAACTACTTTTGCAATGTCTACTGCATCAGATAAAACGGCTGCTGTACAACTCATATCGCCTACAGTTCTGAAACGAACCATTCTTTCTAACACTTCTTCTTCTTTATCTCTAAAGACAACTTCATCGTCTGCAGACCAAATCATCCCATCTCTAACAAATGTTTTTCTTTTGTGCGCAAAATAGATCGAAGGAATTTCAATATCTTCTTCTTCTATATAAGACCAAACATCTAATTCGGTCCAATTTGAAATTGGAAAAACACGTACGTTTTGCCCTAGGTCAATGCGTCCGTTTAACATATCAAATACTTCTGGTCGTTGGTTTTTTTCATCCCATTGTCCAAAATCATCTCTTACAGAAAAAATTCTTTCTTTCGCCCTTGCCTTTTCTTCATCTCTTCTCGCTCCACCAATACAGGAGTCAAAACCAAACTCTTCAATAGCGTCTAACAACGTTTCTGTTTGCAACATATTTCTACTTGCATATCGACCCGTTTCTTCTTTTACACGACCACTATCGATGTTATCTTGTACATCTCGCACGATTAACTCAACCCCTAATTCTTCAACTAATCGATCTCTAAATTCAATTGTTTCAGGAAAATTATGCCCGGTATCAATATGCATTAATGGAAAAGGAATTTTTGCAGGATAAAACGCTTTTTGCGCTAAACGCACTAATGTGATACTGTCTTTTCCTCCAGAAAACAATAGCACAGGTTTTTCAAATTGCGCTACGACTTCTCTAAAAATATAAATTGCTTCACTTTCTAAAGCATCTACTTGTATTATTCTTTGACTCATATATTCTGTTTTTAGATATGTAAACCACATTCGCGGTTACTTTCTACTTTTGTTGGATCAAATAAGTGAATTCATTTGGCAAATTTTCTGCTTCTAAATAAGCATCCAATGCTGCATCTGTCCAGTTGTAAAATGGACTTACTTTTATAATTCCGTCTTTGCTTTGAGAAACAATATCAATACTATTTCTAAAAGCGGTTTGCCCTTTTCTTAAGTTTGTAAACCAAACATCTGGTTGATGTTCCTTCATTGCTCTTGTAAAGGGTTCTAATTTTACTTGCTCTGTAAAAACTACATGTTTTGGATCTTCTATAGAAGGAACTCCTAGCACGACATTCCTATGAGCAGCAGTTTGCTTTGGAGTATATAAATGAATATTTAAATTCAATTTTTGACTAATTTCTTCTGCGTGTTTATAGGTTTGTACTGTATTGTACCCTGTATCACACCAAATTACTTTAATGTCTTTTTGCACGTCAGTAACTGCTTTTAAAATGGCTACTTCATACGGTCTAAAGTTGGTCGTAATTACTGGATTTTTACCAAAAGAAATTGCCCAAGCTATAATTTCTGCTGGACTTTTAGTTTTTAGTGTTTCGTTAATCTCTACTATGTTTATACCCATTACTTTCCCCATTTTATTTTATTCCATATTCTTTCATGAAAGAAGTATAAAACTAATTTTGTTAAAAAATCTACGGAGGCAATTGATGTTGCCAACCCAATTTGACCTGTTAAAAAATAAGACACTATCAAAGTATCTAAAGTTCCAACGACCCTCCAGCTTAATGCTTTTAAGACACTTCGCATAGGTTTCTCAGAAGTTTTATCTTCTTCAAAATTGCTACTTTGTCCTTTTTTACTATAAATGATTTGGTTTAAAATCATAAAAAAAATATTTCAAATAATTAGCCTACTATATTAATAGGGTATGCAAACATACTCCAAAAATTTTGACTACATCGACAAATAATGTAAATAATTTCAAAAACCCTACAAAATTAGTAGATTAATAACAAAACCACAAATAGCTTGAGGATTTGAAATTATTTTTAGTTTTTTGTCAGCAGCCTCTTTTTTATAAAAACCTTTAAAAACAAGTTGTTTCATCAGCAATTACACAAATCTGCTAAAGTCGTGTTTTTAAATATTTTCAATGAACTGTCTCTAACTTGCGCCATTAACTTATGAACAGCACAGGCATTTTCGTCTGGGCAATCTTCACATTTTTCATAAAAATTTAGACTTACGCAAGGAATCATAGAAATAGGACCTTCTAAAATTCTCATCACTGCAGCCATTTGAATATCTTTTGGTTCTTTTAAGATGTAATAACCACCACCTTTTCCTTTTTTAGAACCCAAAAAATCATTTTTACGAAGTGTTAATAGAATGCTTTCTAAAAATTTTAAGGAAATGTTTTCGCTTTTAGATATGGTCGCAATTTGAACAGGAGTTCTATTTTCCTGTCTCGCTAGATACGTAAGCGCTTTGATTCCGTATTTGGTTTTTTTTGAAAGCATGCACAAATATAGAAATAAAAAATAGAATTCCTACTAACTTAGTAGGGAT
>Ga0075495_1175704_pt1 | contig 12081 bp, 7 predicted proteins | sample DEB08_RNA2_11_FD_73454 | JGI IMG/M metagenome (GOLD analysis project Ga0075495, IMG submission 73454) | Aqueous microbial communities from the Delaware River and Bay under freshwater to marine salinity gradient to study organic matter... | ecosystem: Environmental > Aquatic > Marine > Coastal...
GACAATGTAAAAATGGACGTAACCTTAATCGCACCGATTGCGATGGAAGATGGATTACGTTTTGCTATTCGTGAAGGCGGCCGCACCGTGGGTGCTGGTGTCGTTAGTAAAATCACAGAGTAGAAAGAATGCCTTAGCCGGGCACTTTGGAAGTTCGGCTAAATTTTCGGCATATATGTTAGGCCAGTAGCTCAATTGGCAGAGCGACGGTCTCCAAAACCGTAGGTTGGGGGTTCGATTCCCTCCTGGCCTGCCATTTTTGTCTTTTTCGCGATTATATAAGATAACGAATAAGCATGGCAGATAATATCAAATTAAGTGTCGCAGTCATCATGATGGTGATTGCGATTACTTTGTTTTACACCTACTCAGAGTATTCAACTTTACTCAGAGTACTTGGGCTACTTGCTGTAGTAGGATTGGCGGTGTTTATTGCATCGCGTACAGCAGTGGGCGGGAATGTATTTGGATACATAGGTGCAACACAAACAGAAGTACGTAAAGTCGTTTGGCCTACACGCCAAGAAACATTGCAAACCACATTAATCGTCTTAGTGATGGTGATATTGGTTGCTTTGATGCTGTGGGCTTTTGACTCGCTATTAGGCTGGGCTGTGCGCTCGCTAATGCTATAAGGAAGATATTGAATATGAGTAAACGCTGGTATGTGATTCAAGCTTTTTCTGGCTATGAAGGGCAAGTGAAACGATCATTAGAAGAACGTATAGAGCGTTTTGGTCTAGAAGAAAAGTTTGGCGAAGTCTTGGTTCCAACGGAAGAAGTTGTCGAAATGCGTGAAGGTCAAAAACGTAAAAGTGAACGTAAATTCTTTCCGGGCTATGTATTGGTCAGTATGGAAATGGATGACGAAACTTGGCATGTGGTCAATGATATTCCGCGCGTCCTACGCTTTATTGGTGGCTCAGGCGATCGTCCAGCACCTATTACTGAAGCAGAAGCAAACCAAATATTACAACGTGTTCAAGAAGGGGTGGAAAGCCCTCGTCCGAAAGTCTTATTTGAACCAGGTGAAGTGGTTCGAGTGACTGATGGGCCGTTTAATGACTTTACAGCTGTCGTTGAAGAAGTGAATTACGAGAAAAGTAAAATTCGTGTTGAAGTGGTTATTTTTGGCCGCTCAACACCGGTTGAACTCGAGTTCAGCCAAATCGCAAAAGGTTAATTTATCCAGCTAAAGCTGGTTCTAAGTAGGGGAGCTGAAAGGCGCTTGTACCCATTGAGGAGAAATGAATGGCTAAGAAAATTGATGCCTATATTAAGTTGCAGGTGCCAGCAGGCGCTGCAAACCCAAGTCCACCAGTAGGCCCAGCATTAGGCCAACACGGTGTGAACATCATGGAGTTCTGTAAAGCATTTAATGCTAAGACACAGAGCATGGAATCAGGTCTACCTATTCCTGTCGTCATCTCAGTATTTAATGACAAAAGCTTTACGTTTATTACAAAAACACCACCCGCATCTGTTTTGCTTAAGAAAGCTGCAGGCTTGAAAAGTGGTAGTGGCCGTCCAAACACAGAGAAAGTAGGTGCAGTAAATCGTGCGCAGCTAGAAGATATTGCGACAACGAAAATGCCAGACTTATCTGCAAATGATATGGATGCAGCCGTGAGAACCATTGCAGGTACTGCGCGTAGCATGGGCTTAGATACAGAGGGCGTAGAATAATGGCGACAATAGGAAAAAGAACTCGTGCTATCCGCGAGAAATTGGAAGAAGGCAAGTTATATGCAGTGGGAGATGCTTTGACGTTTGTTAAAGACAATGCATCAGCAAAATTTGTTGAATCTATTGATGTGGCTATCAACCTAGGTGTTGACTCTCGTAAGTCTGACCAAGTGGTTCGTAGCTCAACAGTATTGCCAAACGGTACTGGTAAAACAGTACGTGTTGCCGTATTTGCACAAGGTAAGAATGCTGATGCTGCTAAAGAAGCCGGTGCTGATATTGTAGGTTTCGAAGATTTAGCTGAGTCAATTAAAGCTGGCAATATGGACTTTGATGTTGTTATCGCTTCTCCTGATGCGATGCGCGTTGTCGGTACACTAGGTCAAGTGTTAGGCCCACGTGGTTTAATGCCTAACCCTAAAGTTGGTACTGTGACACCGAATGTTGCTCAAGCGGTTATAAACGCTAAAGCAGGTCAAGTACGTTACCGTACAGACAAAGCCGGAATCATTCACTGCCCAATTGGCAATGCAAGCTTTGAAATAGCTGCATTACAACAAAACTTGACGGCACTGATTGAAGACTTAAATAAGCTAAAGCCTAGCTCTGCAAAAGGTATTTATCTAAAGCGTATCAGTGTTTCTAGCACCATGGGTGCCAGCGTGACATTGGATAAGTCTTTCTTAGATATTAAGTAAAGCAAGTTTTAAAAGAATTTGGACAGCCTGGTTTCGGCCAGGTCGTCTAAGACCGTAGGTATAACAATTTAATTGATCACTTCGAGTGATTGGCCTACGCAGACGGGTTCAGCTGCAGAATATTTCAGCGTTGAACACCGTAAATGGTGGAAGAGGCAACTCTTCTTTTTATTAGCAAGATCACTATCGTTAGTTAGGTAGTGACCTAAGGAGGTACTTAGGTGGCTTTAAATCTGGAAGGAAAAAAAGCTGTCGTTGCTGAGGTCGCAGAAATAGCGTCTACAGCATACTCTGCAGTTGCTGCAGAATATGATGGATTGACTGTTTCTGACATGACAACATTACGTAATGCCGCACGTGAACAAAATGTTCATATTCGTGTCATTCGTAATACGTTAGCACGTCGTGCCGTTGAAGGAACTGATTTCGCCTGCATGCAGGAAGGAATGACTGGACCTTTGGTATTTGGATTTTCTATGGAAGATCCAGGTGCTGTAGCACGTGTCATGGGTGAGTTTTCGAAAGAAAACGAAAAGTTAGAAGTTAAAATGGTGTCTTTAGGTGGCAAATTATTGCCAGCAACAGATATCACTAGACTTGCCAAAATGCCTACTAAGGATCAATCAATTAGTATTCTTATGGGCACGATGAAGGCACCAATTGAGAAATTGGTTCGGACTTTGGTTGCACCGACTAGCAAGATGGTTCGTACGCTCGCGGCTGTTCGCGATGCGAAAGAGGCAGCTTAGTCCATAGTGGATTGAGGTGTTTTATATTAATTCTGTAAGCTTGAAAATAGGAAAATAACATGGCTGTATCTAAAGACGATATCTTGGAAGCGATTTCCAATATGACAGTTGTTGAGGTCGTAGACTTGATCGAAGCAATGGAAGAAAAATTTGGCGTAACTGCCGCAGCTCCAGTAGCTGCAGCAGCAGCTGCTGATGCAGGTGGCGCAGCCGCTGAAGAACAAACTGAATTTGATGTTGTAATGACAAGCTTTGGTGCTAACAAAGTTAGCGTCATCAAAGCAGTACGTGCTATCACAGGTCTTGGCTTAAAAGAAGCTAAAGACATGGTTGAAGGCGTACCTGCAACTATCAAAGAAGCTGCTGAAAAAGCCGAAGCTGAGGAAGTTGTGAAAACACTGACTGAAGCGGGTGCAACTGCTGAACTTAAATAGGTTCGCATTCCATCGTCGTGACTTTTTGTCGCTACGATAAAGAGATTGGCTGGTGATATATATCACCGGCCTTTTTCCGTTACTGGCTGATCGCAATAGATTGGCTGACTGAATAAATACAAATATGACATTCCGACTTAGCCTTTGCTAAGTGAAGGGTGTTACTTGAGGTGTAATAGATGGCTTATACGTTTACCGAGAAAAAACGGATTCGTAAGGATTTTGGAAAGCGTCCAAGTGTTTTGAACGTGCCTAATTTGCTTGCAACCCAGGTTAATTCGTATCAGGACTTTTTGCAACAGAGCGTTGCAGCCGATGATCGTTCATCTAAAGGACTGCATGCTGCGTTTGATTCTGTCTTTCCAATTAAAAGTCATACCGGCATGGCTGAGCTACAATATGTAAGCTATCGCCTCGGTACACCTTCTTTTGACGTCAAAGAATGTCAATTACGTGGTGTGACTTATGCTGCGCCATTACGCGTAAAAATGCGTCTTGTTATTTATGATAAAGAAGCCCCTGCAAAGTCAAAAGTTGTTAAAGACATAAAAGAGCAGGAAGTTTATATGGGAGAAATCCCACTGATGACAGAGAAAGGTAATTTTGTCATCAACGGTACTGAGCGCGTCATCGTATCTCAGCTTCACCGGTCCCCAGGTGTGTTCTTTGATAGTGATAAAGGTAAAACGCATTCATCGGGTAAAATCTTATTTAATGCACGGGTTATTCCTTACCGTGGTTCATGGTTGGATTTCGAATTCGATCCTAAAGACGCTGTCTTTGTCCGTATTGATCGCCGCCGTAAGTTACCTGCGACGATCTTGTTACGTGCTTTGGATTACAACAATGAACAGATTCTTGAGATGTTCTTTGAGCATGAAACGTTCCACAAGAATAAAAAAGGTGATGACTATTCACTAGAATTAGTGCCACAACGTCTTCGTGGTCAAACAGTGCCGTTCGAGATTACTGATTCAAAAGGTGAAGTGCTTGTTGAAGCTGATCGCCAAATAACAGGCCGTCATATCCGTAAAATGGAAAAAATGGGCATGGACACTTTGACAGTGCCAGCTAGCCATTTACTGGGTAAAGTTGTCGCTAAAGACATGATGGACACTGATACCGGTGAATTGTTTGTCTCTGCTAATGATGAAATTACTGAAGAAGTGTTGGAAGCGTTTGTCCGTATGGATGTGCAAACGATTGAAACCATCTATTCTAACGATTTAGACAGTGGTCCTTACATTTCAGATACCTTACGATTAGATGAAACGACTACACCGCTTGAAGCGAAAGTCGAAATTTATCGCATGATGCGTCCTGGTGAGCCACCAACCCAAGATTCATCACAAAACTTATTTAACAACTTATTCTTTGCTACTGAACGCTATGACTTGTCTGGCGTAGGCCGGATGAAATTTAACCGCCGTCTAGGTCGCGAAGAAATGGAAGGCGAAGGCGTGCTGTCTCAACAAGATATTGTTGACGTCGTCAAAGAATTAGTTGGTATTCGTAATGGCCATGGTGTCGTAGATGATATCGATCACTTAGGTAACCGTCGTGTCAGAAGCGTTGGTGAAATGGCTGAAAACCAATTTCGTGTTGGTTTAGTACGTGTTGAGCGTGCTGTCCGTGAACGTTTAAGTATCGCTGAATCTGAAGGCTTAATGCCACAACAGCTGATCAATGCTAAACCGGTTGCTGCTGCTATCAAAGAGTTCTTCGGTTCAAGCCAACTGTCACAATTTATGGATCAAAACAATCCATTATCAGAAGTGACACATAAACGTCGTGTATCAGCGTTAGGTCCTGGTGGCTTGACACGTGAACGTGCAGGTTTTGAAGTACGTGATGTACATCCAACGCATTATGGTCGTGTTTGTCCTATCGAAACACCAGAGGGTCCAAACATTGGTTTGATCAACTCTTTGGCCGTGTATGCACGTACCAATGAATATGGCTTCATTGAGACACCTTACCGTAAGGTTGTTGAAGGTAAAGCAACATTAGATATCGAGTATTTATCTGCTATTGATGAAGGCGAGTACAAAATCGCCCAAGCAACAATCAATCTAGATAAGAAAGGCATGATCCAAGATAACTTGGTGCCATGTCGTCACAAAAATGAATTTTCATTGATGCCTGCAGATCAAGTGCAATTTATGGACGTGTCACCACGCCAAGTTGTCTCGGTTGCTGCATCATTGATTCCATTCTTAGAGCACGATGATGCTAACCGGGCCTTGATGGGTTCGAACATGCAACGTCAAGCGGTTCCTACATTACGTGCTGAAAAACCAATCGTTGGTACCGGTATGGAACGTGTTGTTGCTATCGATTCAGGCGTCATGGTGACGGCTAATCGTGGCGGTACAGTCGATTCGGTTGATGCGAGACGTATCGTTATTCGTGTCAATGATAATGAAGCAGATGACGCAGATTCTGGTGTTGATATTTATACCTTAATCAAATACGCACGCTCTAATCAAAGTACTTGTATCAATCAAACGCCACTCGTTAAACCGGGTGATGTTATTGCGAAAGGTGATGTGCTGGCTGACGGCCCATCAACCGATAAAGGTGAGTTGGCCTTAGGTCAAAACATTCTTATCGCGTTTATGCCTTGGAATGGTTACAACTATGAGGATTCAATCTTAGTTTCTGAACGTGTGGTTGAAGAAGATCGTTTCACAACCATTCATATTCAAGAACTAAACTGTTTAGCGCGTGATACTAAACTGGGTACAGAGGAAATCACTAGTGATATTCCCAACGTCAGTGAAAGTGCATTATCTAAACTAGATGAATCAGGTATTGTTTACGTCGGTGCTGAAGTGAAACCGGGTGATATCTTGGTCGGTAAAGTGACACCAAAAGGTGAGTCACAATTAACGCCAGAAGAAAAATTACTCCGAGCTATCTTTGGTGAAAAGGCTGCAGATGTAAAAGATTCGTCTTTACGTGTGCCTTCAAGTGTTTTTGGTACCGTTATCGATGTTCAAGTCTTTACCCGCGATGGTGTTGATAAAGACGAACGTGCTTTAGCTATTGAAACAGCCGAGCTTGAAAAAGTCCGTGCAGATTTAAAAGATCAACATCGTATTATTGTTGACGATGTCTTTGCTCGTCTTGAAAGAGCATTGAACGGTAAAGTGGCGAAAACGGGTCCTGGTTTAGATAAAGGTGCCAAGGTCACTAAAGCGTATTTGAAGAAATTAGAGCATGCCAAATGGTTTGAGCTCAATATGGAGTCAGAAACGTTAAATACCCAACTTGAACATTCTCAAGAACAAATCAAACAATATCGTAAAGATATGGATGATCAGTTTGAAGTGAAGAAACAAAAGCTAATATCAGGTCATGATTTAGCACCAGGCGTCCAACGCATGGTTAAAGTGTTCCTAGCTGTAAAACGTCGCATTCAACCAGGTGACAAAATGGCGGGTCGTCATGGTAATAAGGGTGTTATCTCAAACATCGTTCCGGTTGAAGATATGCCTTACACGGCAGATGGTCGTCCTGTTGATATCGTATTAAACCCACTAGGTGTTCCGTCGCGAATGAACATCGGGCAGGTGCTCGAGATTCATTTAGGCTGGGCTGCTAAAGGTGTCGGTTATAAGATTGCTGAGATGTTAGAGCAACAAAAAGAAGTGGCTGAACTAAGAGAATTCTTAGGTAAAGTCTACAACACCAGTGGTAAACAAGAAGATTTGGATTCACTAACGGATGATGAAATCATCGAGTTGGCCGGCAATTTAAAAGAAGGTGTGCCAATGGCAACACCTGTATTTGATGGCGCAGCTGAAAGCGAAATTAAAGACATGTTGGAATTAGCAGGCTTGCCACGTAGTGGCCAAGCAACGTTGTTGGATGGTCGTACGGGCGATGAGTTTGAACGTCCAGTGACGGTCGGCTATATGCATATGTTGAAACTAAATCACTTAGTCGATGACAAAATGCACGCACGTTCAACCGGTCCTTATAGTTTGGTTACGCAACAACCGTTGGGTGGTAAAGCACAATTCGGTGGACAACGATTTGGTGAGATGGAAGTTTGGGCACTACAAGCATACGGTGCGGCTTATACCTTACAAGAAATGTTGACTGTGAAATCTGATGATGTGAATGGTCGGACTCGAATCTATAAAAATATTGTGGATGGTGATTATCGTATGGATGCAGGCATGCCTGAATCCTTCAAAGTATTGACGCGTGAGATTCGCTCGTTGGGTATTGATATCGACTTGGTTAGTGACTAAGTCGTCCTCTCACACCCTTAAAAATACTGATAATCGAATATTTGTCGTGATACGACAAGCGGAGAAACAAAAATGAAAGATTTGCTTAATCTGTTAAAGCAACAATCCCAAACTGAAGAGTTTGATGCCATCCGAATTGCACTGGCCTCACCTAAAATGGTGCGTTCATGGTCTTTTGGTGAAGTCAAAAAACCAGAAACCATTAACTACAGAACATTTAAACCAGAACGTGAAGGTCTGTTCTGTTGCAAAATTTTTGGCCCAGTCAAAGATTACGAATGCCTATGTGGTAAATATAAGCGTTTAAAACATCGCGGTGTTATCTGTGAGAAGTGTGGTGTTGAAGTCACGATTGCTAAAGTACGTCGTGAGCGCATGGCGCATATCGAATTAGCGAGCCCAGTAGCCCATATTTGGTTCTTAAAATCATTGCCATCACGAATCTCATTATTCTTAGATATGACATTGCGTGATCTTGAGCGGGTTTTATATTTCGAAGCGTTCATCGTGGTCGATCCAGGTATGACACCGCTTGAAAAAGGCCAGTTACTATCTGATGAAACTTACTTAAACGTCATTGAAGAATATGGCGATGAGTTTGATGCCAGAATGGGTGCAGAAGCCGTTCAAGAGTTATTGCGTAATATCGATATTCCTCAAGAAATCGGTACGATCCGCGAAGACATTGATGGTACGAACTCTGAAACCAAAATCAAGAAGTTAACAAAACGTTTAAAATTAATGGAAGCTTTCCTAGAATCAGGTAATAAACCTGAATGGATGGTGATGGAAGTATTACCGGTACTACCGCCTGATTTGCGTCCTTTAGTACCGCTTGATGGCGGTCGTTTTGCAACATCAGATTTGAACGATTTATACCGTCGCGTTATTAACCGTAACAACCGTCTAAAACGTTTATTAGATCTTAGCGCGCCAGACATTATCGTCCGTAATGAAAAACGGATGTTACAAGAATCTGTTGATGCCTTATTAGATAATGGTCGTCGTGGACGTGCGATTACCGGTACTAACCGTATGCCGTTGAAATCTTTGGCTGATATGATCAAAGGTAAGCAAGGTCGTTTCCGTCAAAACTTACTCGGTAAACGTGTCGATTATTCTGGTCGTTCAGTTATCGTTGTAGGCCCATACCTTAAATTGCATCAATGTGGCTTACCTAAGAAAATGGCTTTGGAATTATTCAAACCTTTTATCTACGGTAAATTAGAGCGTGCTGGCTTAGCCACTACGATCAAAGCTGCTAAGAAAATGGTAGAGCGTGAAGGGACTGAAGTTTGGGATATCCTTGAAGATGTTATTCGCGAACATCCAATCATGCTTAACCGGGCACCGACATTACATAGGTTAGGTATTCAAGCATTCGAGCCTTTATTAATTGAAGGCAAGGCGATTCAGCTTCATCCGCTCGTTTGTGGTGCATTTAATGCTGATTTCGATGGTGATCAAATGGCGGTACACGTACCATTGTCACTAGAAGCGCAATTAGAAGCACGTTCACTGATGATGGCGACAAATAATATTTTGTCTCCAGCAAATGGTGAGCCCGTGATCATCCCATCACAAGATGTGGTGTTGGGCTTGTATTACATGTCACGTGAACTGATAAATGCGAAAGGTGAAGGTATTCGTTTTGCTGACACTGCGGAATTGAAACGCGCCTACGACAATGATCAAGTATCACTACATGCCAAGATTACAGTGCGTATTGACGAAACCGATGTCACTTTGCCAGAACCAGAGCAAAATAGACGTATCCGCGTTGACACAACAGTCGGCCGTGCATTGCTATTTACGATTGTGCCTAAAGGTCTACCGTTCTCAGTAGTTGATCGGACAATGACGAAGAAAGCGATTGGTGATTTAATCAACATCAGCTACCGTCGCTTGGGTTTGAAAGACACGGTTATCTTTGCTGATCAATTAATGTATATGGGTTTCACCCAGGCCACTAAATCAGGCGCCTCAGTCGGTGTTGATGATATGGCAATTCCTGAATCTAAAGCAGAGATTTTGGCGGCTGCGGAAGCAGAAGTTGAAGAAATTGCGATGCAATATGCTTCTGGTTTGGTTACAGATGGTGAGCGTTATAATAAGATCATCGATATTTGGTCTCGTACCAATGACCAAATCGCTAAAGCGATGATGGATGGTTTGGGTTCAGATACCGTGATTGATGCTGAAGGTAATGAAGTAGAACAGCAATCGATGAACTCTATCTATATGATGGCTGATTCGGGCGCACGTGGTTCTGCAGCTCAGATTCGTCAGTTAGCAGGTATGCGTGGTTTGATGGCGAAACCAGATGGTTCTATCATCGAAACTCCTATCACAGCGAACTTCCGTGAAGGACTCGATGTACTGCAATACTTTATCTCTACTCATGGTGCGCGTAAAGGTTTGGCCGATACTGCATTGAAGACAGCGAACTCGGGTTACTTAACACGTCGTTTAGTAGACGTAGCTCAAGATTTAGTGGTCGTAGAAGAAGATTGTGGCACCAAAGCCGGTATCAACATGATGCCGATTATCGATGGTGGTGATGTGGTTGAACCGCTCGGAGAGCGTGTGCTAGGCCGTGTTATTGCTGAAGATGTCGTGAATCCTAAGAGTAATGAAGTCGTACTTGAAGCGGGTGTCCTTATGGACGAAGGAATGGTGCTATTGCTTGAAGAAAAAGGGATTGATGAAGTTCTTGTTCGTTCAGCAATCACCTGCCAATCACGTTATGGCGTATGTGCTTCTTGTTATGGCCGAGATTTAGGCCGTGGTCATCAAATCAATGTCGGCGAAGCAGTCGGTGTTATTGCAGCACAATCCATCGGTGAGCCAGGAACACAGCTAACGATGCGTACTTTCCATATCGGTGGTGCGGCATCTAGAACAGCGGCAGATAACTCTGTTGCCTTGAAATTCAAAGGTAATATTCGTTTCCACAATATTAAGTCAGTGAAACATGCCAGTGGTAAATTTATTGCGGTATCACGTTCAGGTGAATTACATCTGATTGATGAAAACGGCCGTGAGCGTGAACGTTATAAGATACCTTATGGTGCTGAAATCAGCGTTGCTGATAATGATGTGGTTGAATCGGGGCAAGTGGTAGCAACATGGGACCCACATACGCATCCGGTTGTTACCGAAATGACGGGTACAGTACAAATTAAAGACCTTGTAGAGGGTGTGACAGTCGACAAACAAGTCGATGACGTGACAGGTTTAACAAGTTTAATTGTGCGTGATCCGAAACAGCGTAGTGCATCATCTAAAGATATGCGTCCTATGGTTAAGTTAGTGGATAGTGATGGTAATGATGTCTTTATCGTCGGCACAGATATTCCAGCACAGTACTTCTTACCAGGTGGCGCGATTGTACGTGTTACTGATGGTGCAGAAGTCAGTATTGGTGACGTCTTAGCGCGTATTCCACAAGAAAGTAGTAAAACCAGAGATATTACCGGTGGACTACCACGTGTTGCTGATTTGTTCGAGGCACGTAAACCGAAAGATCCTGCACTGATGGCTGAAATTTCAGGCACAATCAGCTTCGGTAAAGAAACCAAAGGTAAGCAACGTCTAATCATTACACCTCAAGAAGGTGAGCCACATGAAGAGCTGATTCCAAAATGGCGCCATGTTTCAGTGTTCGAGGGTGAGCACATCGAAAAAGGTGAGTTATTGGTAGATGGCCCTGAAGATCCACATGATATTCTGCGTCTAAAAGGTGTGCTGCCACTCGCTAACTATATGTCTAACGAAGTGCAGGAAGTCTATCGCTTACAAGGCGTGAAAATCAATGATAAGCACATCGAAGTGATTGTGCGTCAAATGTTACGTAAGGTTGAAATCAACTCGGCTGGCGAGACTAAGTTCTTGAAAGGCGAACAAGTTGATCACGATCGTTTATTGGATGCCAATGATAAAGTGGTGGCGGATGATAAGTTGCCAGCGACATTTAACTATATGTTACTAGGTATAACCAAAGCATCACTAGCGACTGATTCGTTTATTTCAGCGGCCTCGTTCCAAGAAACAACGCGTGTCTTAACCGATGCAGCTGTGACAGGTAAGCGTGATCCATTACGTGGCTTGAAAGAAAACGTTATTGTGGGCCGTTTAATCCCAGCAGGAACGGGCTTGGCATATCATAAAGAGCGTTACCGTCAACGCCATGGTGAGCCAGAAGCTGTTGTTGCTGCGAAGCCAAAAGCTATCATTGAAGTTGAGATCAAAG
>Ga0075495_1122184_pt1 | contig 12067 bp, 8 predicted proteins | sample DEB08_RNA2_11_FD_73454 | JGI IMG/M metagenome (GOLD analysis project Ga0075495, IMG submission 73454) | Aqueous microbial communities from the Delaware River and Bay under freshwater to marine salinity gradient to study organic matter... | ecosystem: Environmental > Aquatic > Marine > Coastal...
CAAACGAATACATGCCGTTGAAGACATTCGTCTATTCATGGAGCAACATGTTTTTGCCGTTTGGGATTTTATGTCATTGGTAAAAAAGTTGCAAGTCGAATTGACCTGTACACAACTCCCTTGGCGCCCCTCTGCACATCCAACTGCTGGGCGTTTGATCAATGAAATTGTGTGGGGAGAGGAAACCGATCTTAACAAAGACGGTGAAATCATGAGTCATTTTGAAATGTACTTGCAGTCCATGGAAGAAGTTGGTGCCAACACTGCACCAATCAAAGACTTTATAGCCCAACTTGATCAAGGTACAGCTATTGAAGAATTAATTGCTTCTGCATCCTTACCCGATTATGTCAGCGATTTCATGAGCTTTACTTTTTCAACAATAAAAGAAAACAAACTTCATATAATTGCTGCTGTATTTACTTTTGGACGTGAAGATTTGATTCCCGACATGTTTATTGAGATGGTGAAAAATCTTCGCAATGAAGGTGTCAGTTTGCATCATCTAATTTATTATCTTGACAGACATATTGAAGTAGATGGAGATGAACACGGCCCAATGGCGCTAAAAATGATGGAAGAACTTTGTGAGGGAGACCCAATCAAAATTCAAGAAGCCATTGAAGCTGCTAAAAAAGCCCTAGAGATGCGTATCCTATTGTGGGATGGTATTTTGTCTCAACTCCCGTCTACCGTTCTAATTTAATCGTTCAACAATGAAACACTTTATTACATTTGCCCTGATTTTTTCTTCCGCATTAAGTTTTGCACAATATGAGGAAGCCCAACCTTTCGCCGAATCAATCGATCGTCAAGATTTAAAAGAATTGCTTTATGTCTATGCCTCTGACTTTTTCCAAGGAAGAGAAACAGGAACCTTAGGACAAAAGAGAGCAGTAACCTTCTTAAAAGAATTTTACCAAACACGTGGAATTGCTGCGGCAAAAGGAACAGAAGATTACTTCCAAAAAATGGAATTGACCATCAAAGGAGAAGCTGTTTCGACTGAAAATGTAGTCGCTATTATTGAAGGAAGTACTATGCCCGAAGAATATGTGGTGATTTCTTCTCACTTAGACCATGAAGGAATCAAAAAAGGAGAGATATACAATGGTGCAGACGATGATGGTTCTGGTTCTGTAGCCCTCTTGGAAATTGCTGAAGCCTTTCAAAAAGCAGCTGAAGCGGGCAAAGGTCCTCAACGTTCTGTAATCTTCCTACATGTATCTGGAGAAGAAAAAGGCCTGCTTGGATCAAAATACTATACTGACAATCCTCTCTATCCACTTGCCAACACTATCGCCAACTTTAATATTGACATGGTAGGGCGTACCGATCCAAAGCGCGATAGCGAAAACCGAAATTATATCTATCTCATTGGTAGTGACCGTTTAAGTACCGAATTGCACGAAATTTCTGAGGCGGCCAATAAAGCCACAACTAAAATTGAATTGGATTACACCTTCAATGCAGAAGACGATCCAAATCGTTTTTACTTTAGAAGTGACCATTACAACTTTGCCAAAAATAATATTCCTGTTATTTTTTATTTCAACGGAACTCATGCCGATTATCACAAACCCTCTGATACTGTAGAAAAAATTCAGTTTGATTTATTGGAAGAACGTGCCCGCCTAGTCTTTTATACAGCTTGGGAAGTGGCCAACCGAAAAGATCGCATAGTTGTAGACAAGAAAGAATAAGTATATCCACATTTTGACATTAAAATTTAATTCTATGAAAAATATATTGTTCACTATATTTATCATTTCTTCCATGTTTGTCCTCGCACAAGAGGTAGAAAAAGATGTTGAAACCCTTGATTCACTGGAATTACCCTCAATCAATCGCATTGCCATTGGTGTTAAATTCGGGGTACCAAACATTGCTGGACTTTCTTTAGAAGGAGTTACTCCCCTCTTAGGTAACCGCATTGCTCCTTTCTTTGACTACAGCAGTTTTGATGTCAATCCAGACGAGGTTGAAGTTGGATTGACCTATACTGAATTTGGATCAAATATTTATTTTGGAAACAAAGGAAAAGGAGTCTATGCTGGAATTGGATTCGGTTCCTTGGATACTGATTTGGTTTTCACCGATATTGAACTCACAGACGACAATGGAAACAGTGGAAACGGAACTGCATCCATTTCCCAAAACTTGAATACTACAAACATTAAATTGGGGATCAAAACTGGAGGACGTTTTTACTTCCGCTTAGAATTAGGCTACGGAATTGGTGATATCCCAGAAACGATTGATGTTACCGGAACCTTTAGCTATACCGAAAACGGACAAACCATTACAGGAAGTGGATCCCAAACAGAAGAATTTCCTACAATCCCTGGCGTTGGTACCAGTGGAATACTCATTGGAAACTTTGGATTTGGGATAGCCTTCTAGGCTATTCCAAATCGTCTAGTGTTTTTTGTTTGGTTTTAAAATAACCGTAGGATAGGTCTACTTAGCCTATTTTATGTTATTTTTACTTATGACTGATGCTATTTTTATGGGACAAACAAACACGATAAATCATGAATCTCCTGGTAAATTTCAAGAAGCCCGTTTTGAAAAAATTCACAATCTAAGCTATTCTTCAGCTACCGAATCTTCTAAATTGGTTGCCAACGAAATAGCGCATCTTATTAAAACAACTGTCGATCGAAAGTTTGTACTTGGGCTTGCTACTGGATCTTCACCCATTGACGTTTACAAAGAATTGGTTTGGCTTCATCAAAACGAGAATTTAAGTTTTAAAAACGTAGTCACTTTTAATCTGGATGAATATTATCCAATTTCTCCCAAAGAAGCACAAAGTTATCATCATTTTATGCGGGTCCATTTATTTGACCATATTGATATTCCTAAAGATCAGATAAATATTCCTAAGGGGAACTTAACTCCTGATGAAATAAGAGATTATTGCAAAATGTATGAAAACAAAATTGCCTCCTTAGGGGGCTTAGATTATCAACTCTTAGGGATTGGAAGAACTGCTCATATTGGGTTTAATGAACCAGGCTCCCATCGAAATTCTGTCACACGATTGGTAACCCTTGATCCATTGACTTTAAATGATGCTGCAAAAGACTTTAATGGAGTAGAAAAAGTTCCCAAAAAAGCAATTACCATGGGGATTAATACCATAATGAATGCTAAAAGAATTGTTTTACTCGCATGGGGAAGTCACAAAGCAAGTGTTGTTGCCAAAACAATTGAAGGGCCGATAAGTGAAGTTGCTCCTGCATCCTTTCTCCAGGAACATCCTAATGTAACTTTTATACTTGACAAAGAAGCAAGTTCTGATTTAACCAGAATCAATACACCATGGCTAGTTTTGGACTGTGAGTGGACAGAAGTATTAACAAAAAAAGCGGTTTTTTGGTTATGTAAACGAGTCTCAAAATCCATATTAAAACTTACCCCAAGAGATTATTTTGAGAATGGTTTATCTGGTTTGATTAACACCTACGGATCTGTATATGATTTAAATATTTGGATGTTTAATCAAGTTCAAAAAACAATTACAGGTTGGCCGGGTGGGAAACCAAAATTTTCAGATGAAAATCGTCCTGAGAGGGCAAACCCTTCTTCCAAAAGAAGTTTGATTTTTAGTCCCCATCCTGTTGATGATATAATCAGTATGGGTGGAACGATTTCTAGGTTAATAGAGCAAGGACATCAGGTACATATAGCCTACCAAACCTCTGGAAGCAGAGGTGTTTCAAATGAACATGCTTTGAGATACATTGAAGTGTACTTACAAATTGAACCCGATCAATTAAATTTTCAACAATTAAAGAATGAGATTTTAAACACCAAAGAAGGCCATATAGACTCTGTCGCCTTAAGGGAATTAAAGGGTTTTATTCGTGTCAGTGAATCACTAGAATCAGCTCGGTTGCTAAACCTCCCCAAAGAAAATGTTCATTTTTTAAATCTGCCTTTTTATGAAAATGGAATCACAAAAAAAAATAACCCCAATAAGAAGGACCTAGAAATCATTTCCTCACTCATTCAAAAGATCAAGCCTCATCAGATTTTTGCTGCAGGTAATTTAGGTGACCCACATTCAACTCAACGCCTTTGTTGGGAAATTCTTTTATCCTCCATAAATGAACTTCAATCGGAACCCTTTATGAAAGATTGCTGGGTTTGGATGTATAAGGGTGGGTTGGAGCATTGGGATCTGCAAGATATCGATATGGCCGTACCAATGAGTCCATCTCAAGTCAACCATAAAATCTCTTTAATTCACAAACATCAATCTCAGATTGATCAATTGCTTGTGTTGGAAGAAGACAATAACAGTATTTTACTAAGAACCTCTGACCTGAATAGGTCAATCGCAAAAGAATATAATTTTTTAGGCATGTCTGAATATGAGGCAATAGAGACCTTTAAACGATTTTATTTTTAGATTGATGGCTCTTCTAATTCAATCAATTTGAATTTTATCCCCCTGCTTTAAAATATAATATCGCTTTTTTAGTGCTGGTGAGAGTTGACTCATCACTTCTCGGTGGTATCCTTTAGCCCAGAAAAAAGTACTTTCGTTGACGACAACTGTAGAGTGATGTTGTGGTAAAATGTATTTTGGCTTTAATTCATTAATTAAAGTTAAGCTGTTTTTAATGTGCATATTGTGTTCAGTAGGTGAAAAGAAAAGCACATCAATATTCTTTTCCATGAGATGATCCTCTAAAAGGAAACTGTCTCCTGGCTGAAGAAATCGTTTTCCACCCACTTCTAAAACATAACCACAATCTTCAAGGTTTGCCTTATAATATATCGCGAAATTTGAATTTCCATGGATGGCTCTAAGTGGAGAAACTTTTACCCCTAAAACCTCAAAAGGTGCTCTAGGCTTAGCAACGATGATCCGCTCTGGTGGAATATTCAATTCTTTTGCGATAGCGATACAGCTCTGAGGAATTACAAAAATACAACTTGATTTTTCAAGTAGAGTTTTAGAAATACTTCTGGCAAAATGATCTTTATGGCCATGGGTAATAAAAGAAACGTCCAATATTTCGGCTAATTCTTCTTCGCTAATTGGCGGAGACTGTTTTCTTTTGTCATAGTTTAGAAGGATATCTGTAGAAATAACCAAGCCGTTAGATTTAATGATCCAACCATTGTGACCTGCCCACCATAGTCCCACTCCATCGGTATGGGATTCTATTTGTTGTTTAAGGGAAGAATTGTTTTGTCCCCATAAGGAAATAGACCACAAAAAGAGAATAATCAGCCCGTTTCTCTTAAATAAAATACGCTTATTTCTTTTCTTCATTTAACCAATATTCTAACCAAGGTATGCTGTAAAAATGTGTCCAACCAAACACACGTAAACCTTGCAATGGATTCCAATTGGAAATAAATCTCCCACTGGGTTTGGTAAGCACACCATTGTCGGGAAGTCTAGAAGCCTTTAACAAGGCATCTCCTAGCGATTTTTGTGTGTCATAACTATATAAGTCCTTTTCAACTGAATCAGATTGAAGCAATTCAGAACGCATTTTAGCTACCGTTAAAAAGCTCTCCTCTTTTGTAAGCTCATACCCTACTAACAAACTGTGAATGGTGGAGAGTAAAGACTCATATTCATGATTGTAGGGTGGATTATCCCTTACCGCTCTAGCGTGTCTAATAAGCCCTTGTTTAACAGCATTATCTTTTGTTAATTGATAATATTTATACAACCCATGGGATACATAAACCTGAGAATACCCATAGCGATCAATCACAAAGCTATCGTATTGATCAGCACCATTTTGTAAATAAAGCATTCGCTCTACACGGTCTTCTAAATCTTTTAAGTATTTAGGGTCTTTGGTTGCATCCCAAGCTTCTACGAGATTCCATACAGACAAATACAATCTTCTCCCTGTTAATCCATGATTTCCCCATTGTCTGCGTAAATAGGAATCAGCCGTTAATCGTGCAATTTCAAGACCTCGATGATACCCTGTTAAATAATAAGAAGCTATCCAGCCTTGATTCCAAACATGTGCGCTGAGGAGTGCAGACCAATGTTGAGAAGCATGTCTTCTTCCTATTCCCAAATAAGGGGATGCCTTTGAAGCAGTGGAAGTAGCATTATCGATTTCCCAAAAATCAATCGCATCATTTGTATCACCATAATATTCGGGGTCTTTGGGCCAATGTACGTTATCTACATCCATGGTGTGTCTACTCATTGCTTCTGCAGCGCGATAGTAAACGGGGTCACCTGTCCGCATAAATTGCATCCAATACATAAAATCAATCGCTGGTTCGTTATTTTCCCATCGAATCCATTGGTCTTTAAAGAATATATTTTTTTGATCTCCGTAGTCAAACATTCCATACCAAGGTTCCCAATCTTGATTAAAATTTTGCCAATGAAATTTGTAATCTATCGAGCGTTCGTAACCGCTATTTGCATCACTTCTGGGAGAAAATTTTCCATACACCTCGCTATGTGAATAAACAGATGGGGCAGCACTAGCCACAGGAGGATTCAAGAAATAGGCCATGGTAGCCTTCAACTCATTTCTATCAACACTAGCTTTGTGAAAGTGATATACCAGTTCGCTGGTCTTAGTAATTCCCTCAGCGAAATTAGCAATCATACCTTGGTCTGGCTTTAAGTCAGAGCGTTCAAAACTCATCGGTGATGCATTTGGCGACCACAAATAAGCGATGGCCTCTTGTTCTAAATCATTGTATAGAATTTCTTTTGGGTATTCTTTGAGAAAATTCTTTATTCCAATGCTAATTCCCCATTTGTTATCACTTATGTTTGCCCAACCTTCTCCACGTTGAATTTGTTTTTTTAAAACAGGTCCCACATGGATTTTTGCATTAAAACCTGTAATTCTCTTTTCTGGTGAACTATTGTTCTCTCGGGTAAGTTTTGGCCCTCCTTGAAAAATGGAAACACTGCTTTTACTTTTTAAAGTATCGATAAAAATCTGCTCGATCCCTTCATCACTCCAATTGCCAAGTTTGTAAGCAGTAGTAAATTTTTTATTCGCTGAAAGGTTGTGTTTTAAATTTAAACCCATTGATTGAATCTGATCGTTTGGTATAATCCAACCCTTATCTTCCGTTTTTTTATTGTCATTAAATGAATTTGAATAGCCTGTGGCGATATTATCATAATTGGAGGAAGATTGATCGTGCATATCAGCCACACCGGTATAAGTCATGGTGTGGAGAACTTTGATATACGATTTACCGGCATAGGCATGAACTCGAATTATGAATGGGGAATTTCTATTATCTTTTCTGCCATAAGAATACTCGCCTTCAATCCGAATGATCGAATGGAGTGGACCAGACCCTTTTTCTCTAACCGTTCTGTTTACTGTCGCTGTAGATGGATCGATACCCTGCGCATCTAAAAGATCCAAAAAAGATCCTCTACCATTAACAGATGTCGCAATTTCATCTGTTTCGTTGAAACCATCACCATCCACATCAAAAAGCACATTGTCAATAAATCCACCTTTACCTTTTAAAATATTAAACTGTAATGGTCCCGTATTGACTATGGTCGTTTGTCCTTTACGCTGTGCGTTTTTTATTTTTATAATTGGTCCATCTAAAGGTGCTTTAGATACTCCTTCCCCAAATTCTACTTGATAGTTTTGATCACCGGTTGAAAAGAAAAAAACCCATACCCATTTAATACTATCATCGACAGGAGCCCAAGAAGTAACCTCTGTTGTTTGACAAGGAATTTCTTTACCATTCTTATCCAACAAACGAATATTATCTGGTGAAAACAACTCCCCTTGAGCGAAAGGTATGCCAATTGTAATTGGCGCTCCTGCAATGTTTTTACTAATTTTTATGGGTTTGATTTCTGCGCCATAAATTAGGTTACTTGCTAAAAAACAAAAAGCAAAAGCTAAAAAAAAGAGGGAAGTTTTAATGAATTTCATTGTATAAGAATTAGTTTATTGATAACATAAAGCTGCTGCTCCTTTTACGGCAATATCTGAGTCATCAGAAACAACAATTTTTAAATTAGATATAGAATTTTGAAAGGCAAATTGTTCAAGACTTGAATAAATGCCATCCTTAAAAAAAGAATAGGCTTTGCTAACTGAACCACCAAGTATAATCAACTCAGGATCATATGTATATAAAACTTGGCTGATTAAATTCCCAAGATGCTTTCCGAAATTAGTATACATTGAGAGAGCAGCCAAGTCACCCGAATTCGCTTTTTCAAATGCCTCTTGGCCAGTAATGGAATGAATGTTTTCAAAGAACTGACCGCTGCAATAATATTCAAAGTTTTGTTCTAAATATGGTAGCATGCCAAATTCGCCTGCTCCCGTATTAAAGCCATTGTAAAGTTTATTGTCAATGATTATTCCCCCAGCAATACCTGTTCCTATGGTTAAACCAATAAAAGAATTTGCCTCTTTTCCTGCACCAAAAAATAACTCCCCCAAGGAAAAACAATTTGCATCGTTGTTCACATAAACCGGACATCCAAAATGGACTTCAAGTAATTTCTTAAGATATACTTTTTTCCAGGAGGGAATATTTTGAACGTCGTAAACTATCCCCAATTGTTGATCAACTAAACTAGGTACGCCAATTCCAATGGCAACAACATCCTGATCAATCACTTGTGTAATCGCATCAATGATGACATGCAATACTTCTTGCTCAGTTCCGTTTTTGGGGATTAGTAAACGGCAAGCCTTTTGAGATGATAGTTCATCAATTTTGGCCGCGTGAACTTTTGTCCCCCCTAAATCAACACCGATATAAGCCATAAATAATTAATTACTTTTCATCTTTCTCGATGAATACCTAAAAGTTTCATTGGTAATAAGTGGCTTTGACCAGAATCCAATGGATAGAATAAATAAAAGTGTTGAAAAAAGAAAAACCATTCCGATACGAAGGCCATATACATCCCCTAATGCACCAACAATAAAAGGAATGACAGCGCCCCCTACGATCCCAGTAACTAAAATCCCTGAAAAAGAGCCATGTGCTTCAGCAACAGAATTTAGCGCTAAAGAAATAATAATTGACCACATGGTCGCAATAAAAAATCCAATGGCAGGAAAAGCAATCAACGCCTGCGAACTATTTCCAAAGAGTCCTATAAAGAGGGCAACAATAGAAGCAACAGATGTAACAATTAGTACTTTTCTACTATCCAAAAATTTAAGTAGCACGAGTCCAAGTAATGTTCCTAGCGTCATCATTCCCCAAAAGTTAGAGATTGTTTTTGCTCCTTGCGTTTGAGGGTCTATATCGTGGTATACAGATAAAAACTGTGAAATCCAATTTGCAATCCCTTGTTCTGTACCAACATAACAAAAAATAGCAAAGAAATAAAGCAATACCATGGGTTGTTTGAGCAACATAAGGTGGGTTGCTAAAGCTCCAGCTTTTTCATCTTCTTTGCGTTCTACCATAGGAAATTTAACCATCAAGAGGACCAACACCATCAATAAAGAAATAATAGCAAAAATCCAATACAAGGAAATCCATTCAAAATTTGGAATTGTAATCTTCTGAAGAAGCTGCGTTATCCAACTTGAATCTTGAACAGAATCTGACGAATTGATGACTACGTATGAATAAACCAATGGACTTAAAAAAGAAGCTAGCCCAAAAAACAATTGTCCCAACACAGAATTGAAAGCAAAATCTTTCTCGCCTCCAATTGCTCTAAGTAAGGGATTGATCGCTACTTGTAACATCGCCATACCAGTACCAATAAAAAAAAGAGATACCAAGTAAAAAATATAATGTGCGTTTAAAGCGAATAAAAAAGCGCCTAGAGAAGAGATCAAAAAGGCAAAAACCATTACTTTTTTCTCACCATACATTTCAATCAGTATTCCCGAGGGAATGGACATCACTCCATAAGCAACAAAGAAAGCAAATGGAAGGAATGCAGCCATTGTTAGGCTTAGACCAAAACTTTGGATGATATCTGGGACGAGTGGTCCTATAATATTTGTCAAAAAAGAAATGACAAAAAAGATAATCAAAATTAAACCTACAAGTATGGTGCTTTTTTTCATTGGGGAAAAATTATTTTTTCAACATTGGGAAAAATGCACGCAACTCCTCATCAGAGGGTTGCATTCCATATTCAGCCACTTCAAAAGATTCAACATATTTCACTTTTTTAGCCGCATCTTTTCCGTACCATTTAACGAGGGTTGCTAGCTTTTCTGGAGAAATCGACCCTGATCTATTTTTGGTTCGTTCTGCCAACCAAGCCCGTCTTTCTTTTGGTGAAGTAGGAATTTTCGCTACACTGGCATCTCCCCCATTGGTCCAAGGAAGCCATTCGTACATTTGCGATGTATGTGCATGTAGTCCATCTATTTTTAATTCAATCGTTTCATCAATTGCAACAACAACATCTGCTTGGTGTGGATAGGGTTTTTCAAAGCGATCTTGCATGTAAAGGAAAAGTGGATTTTTTGATAAAGGTGGTGTGTCGGGGCAGACATTTGGAACAATTACCATGTAGGATGCATCGACAACTACCTTTCCAGCATTTCTGTGATCCGGATGGTAATCATTTGGGCGAAGACCCAAAACGATATCAGCATCCCATTCTCGAATTGCACGTATAACTTGGTGTCTTACAGCTAGAGAAGGTAACAATTCACCATCATGATTATCAAGCGTTTGGTAGGCTGCAATTCCTAATGCTTTGCCCGCATTTTTAGCTTCTTCACGACGTCTATTGCCCAATGCTCCTCCCCCTTCAGACTGGTGACCAGCATCTCCACTGGTCAAAGCTAAAAACTTTACGTTATGCCCCATTTTTGCAAACAATGCTGCAGTACCTCCAAATTTACTGTCGCAATCATCTGGATGCGCCCCTATGGCAATAATATTTAATTTTCTCTCTTGTGCATTGACCATTGAAAAAGTAACAAGGGTGAACAGTACTAGTGCTATATTTTTCATCATTTATTATATAAGTATTAATTAAAAAAAGGCATCATTTAAAAATGATGCCTTAATAAGTTTAGGAATTAATATCCTGAATTTTGGGAGAAATTAGAATTTAAGTCTAATTCTCTCTGAGGAATTGCATATAACAATCTACCTTTGATGTTTTTACCTTGGGCAGCCATCACAGATTCTGCTTTATTCATTCGAAGTAAATCTGGCCATCTGTGGTTTTCAAAGGCCATCTCAACTCTTCTTTCATGAAGAAGCTTATCCACAAAAGTTCCTGGAGTAGTTGCATCTATAGGAGCCAAGCCTGCTCTATTTCTCACTTGGTTTATGTATCCATAGGCCTCATCACTTTCTCCAATGGCTTCTGCAAGCATTAATAAAACATCTGCATATCTAAATACTGGCCAATTATTTGGAGCGTCATCATCATTATAAGGGTTAGTTGTTCCAAACTTGATTGTATAACCAGTACTTACACCCTCAACCACCCCATCAATAGATGCGGCAAAACGTAAGTCTCCAGCTTCATAGGCGTCGATTAGATCTTGCTCGGGTATATTCCGTTGACCTGAAGTAACAGCCTGAGACAGGATACCGTGAAATTGGTTCGTAAATTGATTCCCTTGATTACTCAAACCGCCTTGAAAATCAACCTCAAAAATAGACTCGCTATTGTATTCATTTTCAACTCCCCACAGAAGACTATAATCATTTACTAACGTATATCCGTATGTTAAAACACGACGTAAAGCTGTCTCTGCATTTGATGCTTCTCCATTGGCTAAATAAACTTTAGCCAATAAAGTAGCAGCTGCTCCTTTTGTTGCTCTTCCATTTGTTGCCGTAGCTTTGGAAGGAAGACCTGCTTCTGCTTCAATCAAATCAGTAACAATTTGGCTATATACTGCAGCGGCCGCCACTTGTCTGTGCTCGTTCCCCTCTGTCACAGATGCAGTTTCGTTTAGTATCAAAGGAATATTTCCAAAAAGTACTGCCAAATTATAGTAATAAAAGGAGCGTAAAAATAAAGCTTCTCCCTTAAGACGAGACTTTAAAGAAGCGTCCATATCTATATCTTCAATACGATTTAAAACAATGTTAGCTCTTGAAATACCTA
>Ga0075495_1204788_pt1 | contig 12024 bp, 1 predicted proteins | sample DEB08_RNA2_11_FD_73454 | JGI IMG/M metagenome (GOLD analysis project Ga0075495, IMG submission 73454) | Aqueous microbial communities from the Delaware River and Bay under freshwater to marine salinity gradient to study organic matter... | ecosystem: Environmental > Aquatic > Marine > Coastal...
AACACATTCATAGAGATAAGCATCATAATATCCAACCATGTTTACAGTACACAATCAACTTGTAAACTATATGTATGTATATATAAGGTCAATAACAAAATAAATTACAATAATTTAGGGTGAGGGTGATCTTGGGCCGATTTTGACTCCTGTTCTGATGTATGTACGTATTTTTGAAAAGAGGGGATAGTCTTTGTCTGAGTTCACAGTGTTACACTAGATATTGTTCACTATATTCTTCTTGTCTCTGCTCGACAAACATTTGGTGAAAATTCTTTAAATCCAAACTTGTCTCCTCTGAGCAACGGATACAGTATGGTTTGTAGAATATGTACAATAGGTACTTGATTTACTTTCTCAGTGCTTGTATCAGTTCATCTAAGCTAACTTCTCCGTCCTTATCATGATCTGCAAGGGCAAAGATAGTTTGAATGTCTTGGTCAGAAAAACTTGCTTGTCTCAGGGCAGAGGACAGTTCTTGGAATGAAATTGAGCCGTCTCGGTTTGTGTCAATAAAGTTGAAAGCAACTCCGACACAGAAATTGTAAAACTTTTCAACAGATCCTCCAGAGGTTGTGTTGTTGCTGAGCATACTCACAAACTCTGACAAACTCACTTCTCCGTCACAGTCCTTGTCAGCAATGGCAAAACATGTTTCTACTTCTTGTTCTGTGAATTGGATGCCTGAACAGCTGAGTCCGGCTTTTAGTTCATCGAAAGAAATTGCACCATCCTTGTTTGTGTCAAAGCGTCTGAAGGCTGCCTCAATTTCAGACCTGTTTCTAAAGCATTTTTTGAGCTTGGCTATCCTTTCTCCAGCACTTGGAATCATAATCTGTGAAAATTCAGAAAAGTCAATTTGACCATTATTGTCCTTGTCCCCAAGGACAAACAGGATGTCAACCTCTGCCGAGGACAGCTTGAGCCCTGAAGAAGTCATACCCTGGAGAATTTCTTGCTTTGAAATTTGACCATCCTTATCGATATCAAACTTTTGGAAATTTTGTCTCAGGGTAGGAATATTTTTGAAACATTTCCAGAACTTTTGAAGAACATCATTGGCAGCAGGCATCATTATCTTAGCAAACTCAAGGAAGCTGATTTGACCATCCTGATCTGTATCTCCCATGGCAAAAATTGCATTTATTTCATTGGCAGTGTATTCACCTCCCATTCCAGTAATGAGTTCATCATGACTGATTTCATCGTCTCCATCAATGTCGAATGCATCAAAGGCATCCTTTGCATTTTTAATAGAGATATGAGATTTCCTGAATTTTGCTAGAGCAGAAGCAGCTGCTGGAAACATCATACCAACAAACTCAGGGTAATTTATTTCGCCATCAGAATTAATGTCTGCCATGGCAAACACTGAGTTAACTTCTTCAACAGTGAATTGTTTTCCAAAGGAATTCATTCCTTCCAATAATTCCTTATTTGTGAGAGCCCCATCTCCATTCAGATCCATGGATCGGAAGGCAGATATAACATCTTCAATATTCCTGAAGCAGTTTCTAAACCTTGATAAAGCTGATGCAGCACTAGGGCACATAACTCGGATGAATTCGCCAACATTGATTTCACCATCACCATCAAGATCTCCTACACAAAAGATGATGTCAAGGTCATCATCTCCTAATCTCATTCCATTTCTCAGTTCATCTCTGCTGATTTGGCCATCATTGTTGACATCATACTTTTTGAAAGCTGACTTCGCATCAGTGACTGATCTAAACTGTGAAGCAATCTTCTTTAACACCTCAGGGGCATTCGCAAGCATCATGACTGCAAATTCTTGGTAGTCAATACAACCAGATGCATCAGCATCTCCCAAAGCAAAGACGGCATCAACTTCAATTTCTGAAAACAAAGACATAACCTGTCTAAGCTCTGCTCGAGATATGTGACCATCACCATCAATGTCAAACTTTCTGAATGCTGTTTTCACCTCGGAGATATTTTTAAATGATCTCTGAAGTTTTGAAAGGGCTTCACTTGAGAGGGGGAACATGAGTTTAATGAATTCTTGCAAGTCAATTTTACCATCATTGTCTAGATCTCCCTTTTTAAACAGTGTATCAACTTCCTTGTCTGAAGGGTTCTTGCCTGTAGCAGCAAGCATCTTCTTGAGTTCTCCTTTGTCAATGCTTCCATCATTATTTGAATCAAACCTATAGAAAGCAGACTTGATATCTTCAATTCTTCCAAAGGAAGGAGAAGTTCCAAGCAAGTTTTCAAACTCTGAAAGACTGATTTCTCCATCTCCATCCAAATCAGCAACCTCAAAAATAGTTTCTATCTCTACATCAGTAAACTTCATGCCATTTAATCTCAATCCTTTCTTTAGTTCTTCCTTGGATATCTTTCCATCATTATTGATGTCAAACTTCTTAAAGGCTTCCTCGACTTTATTTGCAGATCCTAGAGACTTCTTCAGTTCACATATTTTTTCCTCGGCAGATGGTATAACCATCTTAGCAAACTCGATGAAACTGATATTGCCATCACAATCTACATCTCCTACAGCAAAAACTGCTTTTAATTCTCCATCAGACAGAGTAACCACAGACGTCATGCCATTCTTGAATTCTTGGTATGTTATTCCGCCATCTCCGTCAGCATCAATTTTTCTGAAGGCGTCCTTCACACTTTTTATTGTCTTCAATACATTTTTGATTTTGGATAATCCATCAGATGCTACAGGGAATAAGGCTGAAACGAACTCTGTGAAGTTAACTTCACCATCCTGATTAACATCAGCCAACGCGAATATACCTCTTGCCTCATTTGAGCTAAAATTCATTCTTGATTCCCTCATACCGTTGACTAACTCTTGCAGGGATAGAGCTCCATCATTATTGGTATCAAACCTTTTGAATGCAGCAACAATTTCTTGGATGTTCCTGAAAGCATTGCGGAACTTTGACAATCCACTTTGTGCGGCTGGACACATCAAGCGAACAAACTCAGAGAGGCTAATTTCTCCATCTTGGTCGATGTCACCAAGAGTAAAGACAACATCAAGCTCCTTGTCATTAAGGCTCATTCCAGTTTTCATTTCAGTCTTACAAATGGCTCCATCACCATTGGTGTCAATTTTTTTGAAACCCTCCATGACTTCCTGGAAAGATTGGAATTTGGAAGAAATTTTTCTCAAGATAGATCCAGAATCAGGTATCATCATGGCGATGAATTCAACAAAGTCAATTCCCCCAGACTTATCCTGGTCTCCTATAGCAAATACAGCTTCAACTTCCTCGCCTGAAAAACCAGCCATCATTGATCTAAGCTCTTCAATTGATATATGTCCATCACCATCTGAATCACACTTCCTGAAAGCAACCTTTATATCATTTACACTTTTGAATGATGATTGTAATTTACTGAGGGCATTAGCAGACTTGGGAAACATCAACTTGACAAATTCCTGCATATCGATCTGTCCATCTCCATCCAGGTCACCCTGCTTGAATATAGCATCTACCTCATTGGCGGAAACTTGCTTTCCTGAAGCAGAGGACATCATTTGTTTCATTTCATCCTTATCCATTACTCCATCCCCATTTGTGTCAAACTTCCTAAATGCCGCCTTTGAGTCAGCTACACTGCCAAATGTCATACCAACAGAGCAGTAAGAAGTAGTTTTAGAGGAAGAGAAGGAGGAAGATGTTATTGATGTAATCTGAGAAGATTGGAAGCTTTGAGAAGACTGGAAACTCTGAGAAAAAGAGCTGCTTATTCCGGTCGTAGGAATCATAACAGCCAAAAATTCTCCAAGATCAATTTCCCCGTCTTTATTTTCATCTCCAAGTTCAAATATAGCATTGACTTCCATACAGCTAAGTCTCACATTACCAGGGAGAACCCCTTTAGCCATCTCATCCTTGCTTATGAGACCATCTTTGTTGATGTCAAACATCTTGAAAGCTTCTTCTGCTCCTGCCTTATCCTTAAACATTTGTGATATCTTGAATACTACAGCTGATGCAGAAGGACACAATACAGCAATAAACTCCTCAATATCTATTTCTCCATCATTGTTGCTATCCCCTAATGCAAATATTGCATTTACTTCTTGTTCATTAAGACCCTCTTGGGCCATCTCACTCTTGCTAATCTGGCCATCATTATTCTTGTCAAGCTTTTTGAATCCAGCTTTAATTTCTTCCAGAGTTTTGTAATTCTTGCTTAATCTTCCTACAACAGTAGAGGCAGAAGGACACATAACTCCAACAAATTCACTGAGGTCAATTTCGCCATCATTGTTGATGTCACCGATAGCAAAGATGGCCTCAATTTCCTGGGAGTTGAATTTACTTCCACAAGATCTCATCTCTTCCTGACTAATAAGACCGTCTCCATTTTTGTCCAAAACTCTAAACAGCTGTTGGGCTTCTTCAATGTTTTTAACATTCCTTGTGAGCCTGCAAATTGCCATAGCAGCTTGAGGGCACATAAGTCCAACAAACTCCTCTAAGTCAATATCTCCATCTTGATTGAGATCGCCAAGAATGAAAATGGCATCTACTTCTTGAATGTTAAATTTGCCAGAATCAACAATTTCTTGCCTGCTCAATACTCCATCCTTATTAATATCAAGTCCCAAGAAAGCCTTCTTGACCTCATTAATGTTTTTGTATTTGAGCCTGTGTCTTGAAATAATGGTGATAGCAGATGGACTCATCACTGAGATGAACTCATTGATATCTAGCACTCCATCATCATTGACATCACCAAGAGCAAATATGGCTTCAACTTGTGATGCATTGAATTGGTGGCCAGAGCTCCTCATCTCCTGCATTGATATTTGCCCATCACCATCCTTGTCGAGCAGTTTGAAGGCTGCTTTGATGTCATCAATAGTTTTAAAGTTGATGCTTATTTGAGTTGCCACATCGAGAGCAGATGGAAACATTATACCAATGAATTCTGTTATATCAATCTCTCCATCACCATTAACATCTCCCAGCTCAAAGATTGCATCCACTTCTTCCTTATCAAACTTATTCCCAGAGGATTCCATCATTTCTTGTTTGCTCAATAATCCATCGTTATTGGCATCAATTTTCTTGAAAGCTTCTTTTACATCATTCAGATTTTTAAAAGACTTGCTAATCTTTTGAACAACCTGGGAAGCTGAAGGGCTCATCAAGATAATAAACTCTTCAAGAGTAATCTCTCCATCTCCGTCAGCGTCTCCCAAGGAAAATATTGCATCTATCTCAATGTCAGTATAAGAATCTCCAGAACTTTTCATCGCTCTAGACAACTCATCCTTTGACAGAGCTTGGTCTCCATTGGAATCAAACCTCTTGAAGGCAGATATGACATCATTAAGGTTCTTGTACTTTGACCTGAACTTTTCAATGACATCTGAAGCGGACGGACACATGAGGGCAATGAACTCTTCATAATCAATTTCCCCATTTCCATCAATGTCAGCCGCATCAAAGATAACATCAACTTCGTGCTTTGTGAAGCTACTTCCGGAACTTGTTAGTGCAGAAACAAGCTCGTTCCTGTCAATTGATCCATCTCCATTTTTGTCAAACTGTTTGAATGACACTTGAACATCTTTAACAGTTTTTCTGACTGACCTGAATTTAGACACAACATCTGAGGTTGTCGGAAGCATCATCCGCATGAACTCTTCTAGGTCAATCTCGCCATTTTGATCCATATCCCCAATAACAAAGATGGAGCTAATTTCTTCATCAGATAAACGCTGGCCGGTTCTTTGAACAGCTGATTTCAACTCTTGGAAGGAGATTTGTCCATCTTTGTCGGTATCCCAGCTATTGAAGGCAGCAACCACATCACTCTCCGTGGCAAAGTTTTGTTTAAGCCTTGAGATTAGTTCTCCGGCCGCTGGGAACATCAATTGAACAAACTCTCCAATATCAATTTCACCGTTTCCATCAGTATCAGCGAGGTCAAATATCAGGCTGCATTCCTGGGCGGAGAACTGACCAGATCGACCCAGCCCTGCAGCCAACTCAGTCCTGTCAATGTTCCCGTCGTGGTTTGCGTCATACATGTTGAAGGCGGAGCGCACGTCGTCGATAGTCATGTACTGCGATCGGAACTTAGCAATCAGTGCATTCGAGTTGCCTTCAGTGGCAGAGCTGGATGGAGGACACAGCAGCTGGACAAACTCGTTCAAGGAGACCTGCCCATCACCATCCTGGTCAGCAACAGCGAATATAGTCTCAATTTCCTGAACTGTCAATAGAACTCCAGAGTTCTTCAGTCCATTGTTCATCTCGTTGAAGTCAATAGCTCCGTCGCCATTGGCATCAAACTTCCTGAAGGCGGCTTCCACCTCAGTCTTGGTTGAATAAACATGCCTTAGCTTTGAGATCCTCTCAGGCGCAGAAGGAATCATAATAAGGGCAAACTCAGAGAATTCAATCTGGCCGTTGTTGTCCCTATCAGCCAGAATAAAGAGGGCGTCTATTTCTTCCATTGTAAAGTTTCTATTTGATTTTGTCATTCCATCCATGATTTCTTTTCTGCTGATAGAGCCGTCATTGTCGGTGTCAAATTGTTTGAAAGCTTGGCGAATTACTTTCAGATCTCTGAAACACTTCCAGAACTTTGAAAGAGCATCTGTTGCGGCTGGGACCATAATTTTGGCAAACTCAAGGAAATTGATTTTTCCATCTTGGTCAGTATCTCCGAGTGCAAAAACAGCTTTGACCTCATTGGAAGAAAAGCTGCTTCCCATTCCGGAAGAGAGTTCCTCAAAAGATATTTCTTCATCACCATCAGCATCAAATCTAATAAATGCCTCTTGAGCATTCTTTACATTTGTAAAGCATTTCCTGAATTTGTTGAGTGCATCCCCAGCAGAAGGAATCATAAGGCTGATAAACTCAGTGTAGTTAATTTCTCCATCTGCATTGATATCGGAGGCAGAGAAGATGGCATTTGTTTCTTCATTACTGAAGCTCATTCTAAGGCTTCTCATTCCAGCAGAGAGTTCCTGGATGGAGATTGAACCATCATTGTTCTCATCAAACTTTCTGAAAGCTGCAACAAGTTCGTAGATATCTTTGAAGCAGTTTCTGAATCTATTTACAGCATTTCCAGCCACTGGACTCATGATTCTGACAAATTCACTCAAAGAAATTTCACCGTCTCCATCCAAATCTCCCAGGGCAAAGACAATATCAAGGTCAGCATCAGACAACTTCATTCCAGCTTTCAGTTCACCTCTGCTGATCTGACCATCCTTGTTGATGTCGTACTTTTTAAAGCATTCTTTAATGTTAGTAATTGACCTGAAGCTTAATGCCAGTCTAGCAATTACAGCTGGGGCAGATGGAAGCATTAAGCCAATAAACTCCTGAACATCAATACCTCCAGATTTATCCTTATCTCCAAGAGCAAAGATGGCATCTACTTCAACTGCACTGAAACCAGACATTACTTGCCTTAGTTCATCTTTGTTTACATGGCCATCTCCATCTGCATCAAAGCGTTTGAAAGCTGATTTTACATCATTCAGATTTTTGAAGGATTTTTGTAGCTTTTGCAGGGCTTGAGCTGATGCCGGGAACATATACTTGATCAGTTCTTGATAGTCAACTTTTCCATCACCATCCGTATCTGCCTGTCTAAATATTTCATCAACCTGAGCATCAGCATTTTTAGAACTTGTTGCCAAAAGTAGCTGGCGGAACTCATTTCTGTCCAAATGCCCATCGTTATTAACATCAAACCTCCTGAAAGCAATTTTGACGTCATCAATTGACTTGAAGCTGATTGCTGTATTTTGAGTTGAAGCTGCATTTTCAGTAACACCCATAAGTGTCATGAACTCAGTATTACATATCTCACCATCCCCGTCAAGATCAGCAATAGCAAAAATTGTATTTACTTCTTGGTCACTTAATTTGAGTCCTGATGAGAGCAGCCCATTCCTCAGCTCTTCGCAGGATATTTTGCCATCCTTGTTGGTATCATACTTCTGGAAGGCCATCTTTACTGCCTGTTCATTGTTAAAAGATCTTCTGAGAATTCCAACTTTTTCCCTAGCAGAAGGGAGGACTAGCTGAGCAAATTCAGAGAAACTAATCTGACCATTTTGGTCTGAATCACCAAGGGCAAATACAGCTGATATTTCTCCGGAAGAGAACCCAGATCCAGCTCCATTTTTCAGTTCCATAACAGATATAGAGCCATCACCATCTGCATCAAACCTTTTAAAGGCAACTTTGACATCAGTAATAGCTCCAAGCCTAGATCTAAATTTTGCCAAGCCATCAGCTGCTGCTGGAAAAAGAGCACTAACAAACTCAATATAGTTTATTTCTCCATTCTTATCTGCATCAACCATGGCAAATATGCTGGTTGCCTCTTGTGGGGTAAACTGTAAGCCAAGGCTCCCTATTCCACCCATCAGCTCTTGTTCAGAGAGAGATCCATCCTTGTTAGTATCAAACTTCTTGAATGCAATTATGACATCAGAGATATTTTTGAAAGAATTCCTGAGCCTTGTCATTCCTGAAGAAGCAGAAGGGGACATCAGTCGAATGAATTCTCCAAGACTAATCTCTCCATCTTGGTCAATATCTCCAATTGCAAAAATAACATCAAGGTCATTGTCTGCTAGTTGAAGGCCACTCCTTAACTCCTGCCTACTGATGGAACCATCTCCATTGGCATCAATTCTCTTAAATCCATCCTTAATTTGGTTGACCGAGGAGAACTGAGAAGCTACCCTCTTGAGAATAGCAGCAGAGCTCGGAATCATCATAGAGACAAATTCTTGATAGTCAATTCCTCCTGATTGATCCTTATCACCAAGGGCAAAAATGGAATCAACTTCACCTTCAGAGAATGAAGACATGACACCTCTTAACTCGCTCCTACTTATATGACCATCACCATCAGTATCATACTTCCTGAAGGCAGCTTTAACATCATTCATACTTTTGAACGACTGCTGTAGCTTTTTAAGAGTTGCATTAGCTACTGGGAACATGAGTTTAACAAACTCCTGAATATCAATGAGTCCATCCCCATCAACATCTCCCTGTCGAAAGAGTAACTCAAGTTCTTGATCAGACACTTTTTTTCCACTGTTGATCAAAAGAGATTTTAATTCATTTTTGTCAAGATGACCATCCCCATTTTTATCAAACTTTCTGAAGGCTTGTTTAACCTCACCCGCATTTGAGAAGGATACAGAAAGAGTGGTTGATGTATATGTTGTTGTAGATGAGTATGATTGCGAGCTTGAAGAGGAAACTTGCAGGGAAGAAGATTGTTGGAAAGAAGAAGAGGAAGAAGACATTTGCATCAGTTGGGTGTTAGAACTTGTGTGGAACGCCTCTGCGAATCCAGCAGAAGGACACATCACTCCTATAAATTCTTCCAAATCAATTGCACCGTCCTTGTTAATGTCTCCAAGAGAAAATATAGCATCTACTTCAATTGGATTCAGTTTAGATCCACAGCCAAACACTGCATTTCTCATCTCATCAACACTAATATTTCCATCATTGTCGACATCAATCTTCTTAAAGGCTTCAACAATCTGATCTCGTCCATTAAAGTTTTTGCTAATCTTTCTCACAACAGCGGAGGCAGAGGGGCACATGACAGTTATCAACTCTCTCAGGTCAATTTCACCATCATTGTTTGTGTCTCCAAGAGTAAACACAGCATTGATTTCTTGTTCATTCATCCCTGAACCTCTCATTTCTTTTTTGCTGACAAGTCCATCTTTGTTTTTGTCTAGCTTATTGAACAATGCTTTTATGTCATCCAAAGACTTAAAAGATTTACTTATCCTTGAAACAAGAGTTGCAACTGAAGGACAAATGACAGCCACAAACTCACACATGTCAATTTCTCCGTCATTATTAATGTCCCCAATGGCAAAAATTGCATCCAGCTCCTTAGAGTTGAATTTTTGGCCTGAATTTCTCATTTCTTCCATGCTGATCATACCGTCTCCATTCATGTCCAACATCTTAAAGAGCTGCTGAGCTTCATTAATATTCTTAACACATTTAGACAGCTTTGCAACAGCAATAGCAGCAGAGGGACACATCAAGCCAATGAACTCCTCCAAATCAATCTCTCCATCACCATTAACATCTCCAAGGATGAATATGGCGTCCACCTCATGATCATCAAAGTCTCCACTGCCTGACATCTCCTGCCTGCTTATAAGGCCATCCTTGTTAATATCAATTTTCATGAAAGTCTTCTTGACTTCAACAATAGTTTTAAACTTTTGTTTGATTCTAGAAATTACAAGCTCAGCAGAAGGACACATCACTCCAATGTATTCCTCAAGATCAATGGCCCCATCGTCATTGATGTCTCCCAGAGCAAAGATAGACTCAATTTGTTCTTTGGTGAACTTATGTCCAGAAGCAGCCATTTCTTGCCTTGAGATTGAGCCATCTCCATCTGCATCCAGAAGCTTGAAGGATGCTTTGACATCATCAATGTTCTTAAAGTTAGAACTGAGCTTAGAAACCAGCTCAGCTGCAGCTGGATACATAAGGCCAATAAATTCTCCCATATCGATCTCTCCGTCTCCATTGACATCTCCAAGTTCAAATATGGCATCAACCTCTTCTTTGTCAAATTTATTGGCAGGAGATGACAGTACTTCTTGTTTGCTGAGAAGGCCATCATTATTAGCATCCATTGCCTTGAATGCAGATCTTACCTCAGAAATATTCTTGTATTGTTTTTTAATTGTTGACAAAACCTCATTAGCAGTTGGGCTCATGAGTGTCACAAACTCATTCATTGTTATTTCTCCATCGCCATCAGCATCTCCTAGGCTAAAGATGGCATTTACCTCCATGTCAGAAAAGGACTGGCCACAACTCTTCAGTGCAGAAGATAGTTCCTGTTTGTCAAGAGCACCATCACCATTTCGGTCAAACCTCTTAAACGCAGCCCTCACATCTTCAATGTGAACGTACTGACTTCTGAACTTCCTTACAATGTCTGCAGCCGAGGGGCACATGAGACAAATAAACTCCTCGTAGTCAACAGTCCCGTCCTTGTTTACATCGGCTGCATTGAAAATTGCATTAATTTCTTGCTGAGTGAAGGACTGACCTGAGCCTCCCAGTGCTTGAGTCAATTCCTCTCTGTCAATGGAACCGTCACCATTGAGGTCAAACCGTTTAAAGGCCTCCTGGACATCCTTTGTAGTCTTGTGAACAGCTCTGAATTTGGTCACAACATCTGAAGTTGTTGGCATCATCAGCCGAGTAAACTCATCCAGATCTATCGCTCCATTTTGGTCCACGTCTCCAATAACAAAAATTGCATTCATTTCCTCTTCTGACAGCTTCTGTCCAGACTTAGCAACAGCAGACTGGAGCTCAGTAAAGGAAATGGCACCGTCACCATCTAGATCCCAGGACCTGAACACCCGTTCCACATCCTCCATGGTCTTGAACCCTCTCCTCAGGTTGGAAACAATTTCAGCAGCTGTTGGGAACATGACCTGGACAAACTCCCCGATGTCAATCTCCCCGTCCCCGTTGATGTCAGCAATTTCAAAGGCAGCTCGAGCATCGTCAAAAGAAAACTCTCCGGACTGAACCATCCCATCCTCGAGCTCCTGCTTTGAGATATTCCCGTCCTTGTTCACGTCGTACAAGCAGAACACAGCTTTCACCTGTTCAATGGTGGTGTAGAAGCTGCGAAACTTCCCAACCACGCTGGAAGACATTTCGTACCCACCGATACAACCAAACTCAAGCTGGATCTTTTCTCTTCCCCACGGTGTAGGGGTCGGCTGCATCCAGGCCCGCTCGTTGGTTATCTTGAACTTTGGCGTTTTGATTGTTCCCGCCGTTAGATCGCACTTGGTGTACCCGGGACGAAAACGAACTGGTTCTTCTTCGCTCGCCATTCTCAGGGTTTACAGGAAATGTTCTTCTCAAGGAAATCTGGATCAATTGAATAGATTTTATTTCTTCTCTTCTAGCAGCCAGCAAGAAAATCTACCATTCTTGAAACAATTGTCTTAGATCTAAA
>Ga0075495_1152743_pt1 | contig 11841 bp, 8 predicted proteins | sample DEB08_RNA2_11_FD_73454 | JGI IMG/M metagenome (GOLD analysis project Ga0075495, IMG submission 73454) | Aqueous microbial communities from the Delaware River and Bay under freshwater to marine salinity gradient to study organic matter... | ecosystem: Environmental > Aquatic > Marine > Coastal...
CTCCAACACCAAGTCACTTTGCTGTTAAAGAAGCAGTAATGCCGTTTAACCGCTTTCCAGGTGTAGATGCTTTATTAGGACCAGAAATGCGTTCCACAGGTGAAGTGATGGGTTTAGACAAAACCTTTGAAAGAGCCTTTTGGAAGTCACAATTAGGGGCATCAACTCCACTTCCAACCTCAGGTACAGTATTTATCTCTGTTAAAGAAGATGACAAAAATAGCACAATTCTTGAAGCTGCAAATATTTTATTAAAGCAAGGATTCAATATTTTGGCTACGGGTGGCACCTCATCTTGGCTAAATGATAATGGAGTAAATAATACGCGGGTAAAGAAAGTTTATGAAGGTCAGCCAAATATAGTTGATGCGTTAAAAAACGCTGAAATAAATTTGATTTTTAATACCACACAAGGAAGTCAAAGCTTGAAAGATAGTCGAGCCATTCGTGCCGCTGCTTTATCTAATAAGATTTGTTACTACACTACTGCAGCAGCATCCAATGCAGCAGCAAAAGCGATCAAAGACACCCAAAATAGTGAAGTTGAAGTAAACGCACTTCAAAATTATTAAGTGCATAAAAAAGGGCCTATAGCAAAAGTTTTAACCTAACATAAAGTATTTATTGATTGTTCAGTTATTGTGCATTTTTTTGTAAACTTTAAAATATAAACAGTTATAATCTAAAAATATAAACCCCTTTTCAAACAACGAAATAAGTGGATATGAAATGAAAAGCTTCAAAAAAATTCTCATAGCTAACCGAGGTGAAATTGCAATTCGCATAATGCGAGCAGCAAATGAAATGGGCAAACGAACTGTTGCAATCTATGCCGAAGAAGACAAATTAGGATTACATAGGTTCAAAGCTGACGAAGCATATCGAATTGGTAAGGGTATGGGTCCAGTAGCAGCTTATCTATCAATTCCAGAGATTATTCGCGTTGCTAAAATGTGTGGTGCAGATGCAATTCATCCGGGATATGGCCTTCTATCTGAAAATCCAGATTTTGTTGATGCGTGTGAAGAGGCTGGCATTAAATTTATTGGCCCAAAAGCTGAAACAATGCGAAAGTTGGGTGATAAAGCTTCAGCTAGGCGTGTTGCAATGGAGGCAGGTGTGCCTGTGGTACCCGCAACGGACGTTTTACCTGATGACATGAATAAAGTCCGCCAAATGGCAGAAGAAGTTGGTTATCCATTTATGCTTAAAGCTTCTTGGGGTGGCGGTGGACGTGGAATGCGTCCAATTATGGATGCTAGCGAATTAGAAGAAAAAGTTCTTGAAGGCCGTCGAGAAGCTGAAGCTGCATTTGGAAATGGTGAAGGATATCTAGAAAGACTTGTTGAGAGAGCTCGTCATGTTGAAGTCCAAATTTTAGGTGATAGCTTTGGTGAGATTTATCATTTATATGAGCGTGATTGTTCTGTTCAAAGACGCAATCAAAAAGTTGTCGAACGAGCCCCTGCACCATATCTCACAGAAGAACAACGATCAGAAATCTGTAGTTTAGGGCGTAAAATTTGCGCTCACGTTGGCTATGAATGTGCCGGCACTGTTGAGTTTCTCATGGATATGGATACTGAAGAATTTTTCTTTATTGAGGTAAATCCTCGTGTTCAAGTAGAGCATACTGTTACAGAAGAAGTGACTGGAATAGATATTGTTCGTGCGCAAATAAAAATTGCAGAAGGTAAAACTTTAGCCCGCTCTACGGGTGCAAATTCTCAAGCAGACATAAAATTAAATGGTCACGCCTTACAAACTCGCATTACAACTGAAGATCCACAAAATAATTTTATACCAGATTATGGACGGATTTCTGCATATAGATCTGCTACCGGCCTTGGCATTAGACTAGATGGTGGAACAGCTTATTCAGGAGCAGTAATTACCCGTTATTATGACAGCTTACTCGTCAAAATTACAGCCAAAGCATCAAGCCCAGAGAATGCTATTGCAAGAATGGATAGAGCATTACGTGAGTTTAGAATCCGCGGAGTTTCTACTAATATCGCATTTGTCATTAATTTACTAAAACACCCTACATTCTTAGATAATTCTTATACAACTAAATTTATCGATAACACGGACGAACTTTTTGATTTTAAACCTCGCCGAGATCGTGCAACAAAAATCTTAAATTATATTGCAGATATAACGGTTAATGGTCACCCTGATGTTCAAGGCAGACCAGTACCTGATATTAATACAAGAGCAATTAAAGTACCTAATAATTTAAATACTCAACCGGCATATGGGACGCGCAATTTACTTGAAGAAAAAGGACCACAAGCAGTTGCTAATTGGATGGCTGATCAGAAGCAACTACTTATAACTGATACTACAATGCGTGATGGGCACCAGTCTTTACTTGCTACTCGTATGCGCAGTTATGACATGATTAAAATCGCAGATACTTATGCACATAATATTCCTCAATTATTATCAATGGAATGTTGGGGTGGAGCAACCTTTGATGTCGCCTATCGGTTTTTACAAGAATGCCCATGGCAACGCCTAAGAGATCTTCGTAAAAAAATGCCAAATCTAATGACACAAATGTTGCTTAGAGCCAGTAATGGTGTTGGTTACACAAATTATCCAGATAACGTTGTACAAGAATTTGTTAGACAAGCTGCTGAAACTGGGATTGATATGTTCAGGGTTTTTGACAGCTTAAATTGGGTTGAGAATATGCGTGTGGCTATGGATGCAGTCATTGAAAATGGTAAAATATGTGAAGGTTCTATTTGTTATACCGGCGATATACTAAACCCCGATCGTGCTAAATATAATTTAAACTATTACGTAAAAATGGGAAAAGAACTTAAATCTTCTGGTGCACATATACTTGGATTAAAAGATATGGCTGGATTATTAAAACCAGCAGCCGCCAAAATATTAATTAAAGCTTTAAAGGAAGAGGTAGGTTTACCAATACACTTCCATACACATGATACATCAGGAATATCTGGTGCAACTATCTTAGCTGCTGCTGACGCAGGTGTTGACGCAGTAGATGTAGCTATGGATGCATTCTCTGGCGGCACATCCCAACCGTGCCTCGGATCAGTTGTTGAAAGCTTACGCCATACTGACAGAGATACTGGTATTGATATGGAAGCAGTTCGAGGTATTAACGAATATTGGGAAGGTGTGCGTGAACAATATGTTGCTTTTGAAAGTGGCATATCAGCTCCCGCTTCTGAAGTGTATTTACATGAAATGCCTGGGGGACAGTTTACCAATTTGAAGGCACAAGCAAGGTCACTTGGCATTGAAGATAGATGGCCAGAAGTTGCTCATACCTATGCGGATGTAAACCAAATGTTTGGAGATATCGTAAAAGTTACGCCTTCATCAAAAGTTGTAGGTGATATGGCTCTGATGATGGTTACTCAAGATTTATCAAGGAATGAAGTAGAAAACCCAGAAACTGAAGTCGCATTCCCTGAAAGTGTTGTAGACATGATGCGGGGTAATTTGGGGCAACCTGAAGGAGGGTTTCCAAATGCTATTTTATCAAAAGTGCTTAAAGGTGAAACACCTGTCACTTCAAGACCTGGTGAACACTTAAAACCCCTAGATCTGATTGTTGAAAAAACTCAATTGGAAAAACTATTAAATGGAGCGCATGTCGATAGTGAGGATTTAAATGGGTATTTAATGTACCCTAAAGTGTTTTTAGATTATAAAGGGCGTCACAAAGAATATGGACCCGTTAGAACTTTACCAACAAATACTTTTTTCTATGGCATGAAATCTCGTGACGAAATTAGTGTGGAAATTGATCCTGGAAAAACATTAGAAATACAGCTTATAGCAGTTGGAGATGCTGATGAAGAAGGTGTAGTTCGAGTATTTTTTGAATTGAATGGACAACCTAGAACGGCAAGAGTTGTTGATAGATCAAAAGCTGCAACCACTATAAAGCGGCCAGTGGCTGAGCCAGGAAATATCGCACATATTGGTGCGCCAATGCCTGGGGTCATTAGTTCAGTAGTCGCTTCAGTTGGTCAAAAAGTAAACGCAGGAGATTTACTATGCACTATAGAAGCCATGAAGATGGAAACGGGAATAAGTGCTGAAATTGATGGTATTGTTAAAACCATACATTCTCCTGCAGGATCTCAAGTGGATGCAAAAGACTTGCTAATAGAATTTGAAAGTTAAATTTTTGGTGTGGGAGAAGTTCCCACACTTTTTATTTTTGTGCAAAAATTAACTTAGCAGCCAATGAAATAAATATAACCCCAGAAAAACGGTTCATCCATAACATTGCACTCTGAGAATTATTTAACCACTTTCCTAAAGAGCCCGCAGTTATAGCTATCAGTGAAAATATTAGAATAGTTGCTAAAATCATCAATGCACCAAACTGGAAAAATTGAGGCACTATTGCACCCAATTTTGAATCTACAAATTGAGGTAAAAACGCCAAGAAAAAAATGGTTACTTTTGGATTAGTAATATTCATTATTAATCCACGCTTATATAGTACCAATAAATTTTCTTTTGGCGTCTTTGTATTTCCTAATTTTTTATTAGCTGCACGAAATGATTTATACGCAAGGTATGCTAGATAAAATGCACCAATATATTTTAATACATTAAAAGCAAATTGAGAAGTTTCAAAAATTGCAGCTACACCAAAAGCAACTGCAGCAGTATGGAATATTAATCCTGTCGATAAGCCTAAAGTAACAAATATTCCAGACAAGCGGCCAAATAGTGCAGACTGTGTCATTACAAATATATTATCAGGTCCAGGCACTAAAGCTAATGCCAACGCAAATCCAAAAAATGTAAATGCAATATCTAATGATATCATCTTGATGCCCGTGCAATTATGGCAACAGCAATCATACCAACTAAAATAACAATAATCGATGCTCCTGATGCACCCTCAATATTTTCTAGAGATGCAGCATTATAAATTTGTGTGGATAAGGTCTCGAATCCAAAAGGGCGCAACAATAATGTCGCAGGTAATTCTTTAATGCTATCAACAAACACCAGCAGGAGTGCAATTAACATAGATGACCAGATCATTGGAATGTGAACTCTTGATAATGCTTGAGAAGGACTCAATCCTAAAGATCTAGCTGCATGCCCAATGTTAGGTGAAAATCGACCCATTGCACTATCAATTGACCCAAACGCCAAAGCAAAAAATCTTACACTATATGCAAATATAACTGCAGTAGCAGATCCTGTGAGGAGTAGACCTATATCTAATCCTAAAAAATTTTCAATTACATCGGCTAGGAATCTGTCAAAGTAAGCCATGGGCAATAAAATACCTAAAGCTAGAACTGCGCCTGGCGCAGCGTATCCTATTGTTGCAATTGGAGCCATAATTCTTGGCAAAATAGAATTTGATGATCGGACACCAAACACTAAAATTAAAGCTGCTGCTACAGTAAATATTGCAGCAAAAAGACCAACCCAAATAGAAGTCCATGTTGCACGCAAAAATGTTGCGTTTGTCCATAAGTCTTCCACATGAAGCGCGTGGTTTAGCATAATCAAAAATGGCATTATAAACCCAAACAAAACTGGCAGTGAGCATAGTTTAGCAACTAATATACCTTTCCAAAATGAGAGAACATCCCTTGTAGGTGCCATCGATTGATTATCTCTTTGGTGTACTCGCATCTTACGCCGACTAAAACGTTCGAGTACAACTAAAATAATTACTAGAATAAATATAACCATTGCAATTTGGGCTGCTCCACCAACATTTGAAGCCTCAAGCCAAACTGTAAATATTCCTGTTGTAAGTGTTTGAACAGCAAAAAATTCCACAGCACCAAAATCATTTAATGCTTCCATCATAACCAAAGCTGTGCCGATAGCTATAGCGGGCCGAGCAAGAGGTAATGATACCAACCAAAATGCCCTCCACGGGCCAGCACCTAGCGCTCTTGACACTTCAAAAGTTCGGCTAGATTGATCGCGGAATGCTGCTCGTGCTAACAAATATACATATGGATACAATGACATAGAAATTACAAAAATTGCTGCCCCAATTGAACGAACTTGAGGAAAGTAATAATCTTTAGAGTTTTCCCACCCAAAAAAATCACGAAGAGCCGTTTGAGCCGGTCCTGCATATTCCCAAAAATCAACAAAACTATATGCACCAATATACGCAGGAATGGCGAGTGGGAATAACAAAACCCACTCCAATATGCGGCGTAATGGAAAATCTTTTGTTACAATCAACCAAGCACACCCTGTTCCAACTACGCATGAAATTATTGCAACAGAACTCATTATGATCAACGAATTTGATAAATATCTAGGTAAGCTAGTTGCAAATAAATGTGGCCAAATATTTTCAACTGGGAAAAAAGCCATCCAAACAACTGATATTATTGGCAATAGAACAAGTGCAGATATTAAAATCGCAAATATGCCCCATCTGTCCCAAGTTAACATATGTCTGAGGTCTATTTTTTTTAGATCTAAATTTCTTTCCATGTTTTATCGCATAACTTATGGACAATTGCATGTCTAGCAATTGAGATATTTTAAAATTTAAACAATGTATTAAAAGATTGAACTTTTTTTGTAAAATTTAATTCTACTTACATTCCTAGTGCTTCTTTATATAGCTCAAGCACTGCTTCTTCCTCTGAAATTTCTTGTGGCTCACGTTTTCGCAGTCCTACAATCTTTCTAAGAACTTTTGTGTCGTACCCACGGCCTTTAGCTTAAGACATAACTTCTTTTTGTTGATCAGAAATATCTTTTTTTTCTGCATCTAGACGTTCAAAACGTTCAATAAAAGCGCGTAATTCATCTGATGCAACACGATACGATGATTGGCTTGTTTCTTCATTCATTGGAATACCTATTTTTTATTAAATATCTGAGTACTTTGCCCTTGCCGCATCTGCAAGGGCTGGGTTATTAAAAATGATGTTTTTTATGAATTAATTAATATTAGGAAATCAAATCATGATAATATCTGGTGCAATAATTACAATAATTGGCTTAACAGGTTTGATCTATTGCATCCTTAAAGCATTAATAGCTAAAAATGCGGGTTTGAAAGGTGAAGAGCTTTCCAACGAATTAAAAAAACTTCTACCAATTAATTTAATATCTCTCTTTTTTTCCGCTATCGGGCTTGGCTTGGTAATTGTGGGTATATTACTCTAATAGGTATTAAATGAATGATTATATTTTCTGACTAATTATTGAACTTATAGAATTACAGATTAGTTCCAAACACTTCTCACTAGAGAACCTGTGATCAGCATTTTTAACAACTGTTAACTCCACATCAGATCCATTGATATGATCTATAAGGTCTAATGAAACATCTATTTTTACATCTTGGTCAGCAGAACCATGAAAAAGACGCACAGGGAATGGTATCTCTAGTAAATCACGCATCACAAGATTGTTTCGGCCATCGTCAATCAGTTTTTTTGTTATGGGATAAGGTTCTCCATAGTCATTTTGAATATATACGACCTTGGATCTCGTTAATGTTGCTCGCATCATATCATCCATTTTATTCCAAATGATATCTTCGGTAAAATCTGGGGCTGCAGCAATGCCAATAATTCCCAAAATATGATTTGGAATACGTTTAGCCATCAAGAATGCTATCCACCCACCCATTGATGATCCAACTAAAATTTGTGGCTCAGATGTTAAATGGGATATTATTTCAAATGCATCTTCTGCCCAATCTCCGATTGATCCATCAATAAACTTTTCTGAACTTTGACCATGTCCTGAATAATCAAATCTAATAAAAGGTCGTCCATTTTCTTTCGCCCAATTCTCCAGACGAATGGCTTTGCTTCCTTCCATATCAGATGAAAATCCGCCCAAGAAAACAATACCTACACCTTTACCTTTTGTTTGGTGATATGCAATTTTACGTCCTTGTCCTGTTATTAGAATCTCAGGTTTCATAGTGCTCGCCTTATTTATCTTATCCCCAGCTTTATCGCAAAAAAATATTTTAGTCATTAGTCAGAAAAATAAAAATTGCATGGACTTAAGCTTGTGTAACTTGACAATATATTCATTTCTGGCAAAAGCATTTTTACATAACTTCAACCGAGCGTTCAGTAGGCGCTAAAACGAAAGAATTGACCTAATGTCACAAATTTCAATTACACTTCCTGATGGTAACGTTCGCGAATATGCAGCCGGTATTACAGGAATGGATATAGCTAAAGATATTTCAACTTCACTTGCTAAAAAAGCTATTAGCTGTTCAATAAACGGTAACCATTGTGATTTGTCACAAGTAATAGAAAACGATGTTGAATTTGCAATATTTACAATGCGGGATAATGATCAAGCATTAGAACTTATTCGCCATGATTGTGCACATATTATGGCACGTGCAGTACAAGAAATTTGGCCTGACGTTCAAGTAACGATTGGGCCAGTTATTGATAATGGGTGGTATTATGATTTTGATCGCAAAGAACCATTTACACCGGAAGACTTATCGATAATTGAAAAAAAAATGCGCGAAATTATTAATTTAAAAGACCCAGTTCGAAGAGAAGTTTGGAATCGTGAACGTGCAATTAAACATTACACTGACACTAATGAACCTTATAAAGTAGAGCTCATTAATAGTATTCCAGGCGATGAAGATTTATCTATGTATTGGCATGGGTACTGGCAAGATTTATGCCGTGGGCCACATTTAGTACATACTGCACAAGTTCCAGGTGATAGTTTTAAATTAATGTCAGTTGCAGGTGCTTATTGGCGAGGTGATAGTAACAATGCCATGCTACAAAGAATCTATGGCGTAGCCTTTCAAAATAAAAATGATCTTAAAGCACATTTAACAATGCTTGAAGAAGCCGCCTTACGTGATCATAGAAAATTAGGTCGTGAAATGGATTTATTTCACATGCAAGAAGAAGCACCTGGACAAATATTTTGGCACCCGAATGGATGGAAAATTTATACTGCTTTACAGGACTATATGCGCCGGATGCAGGACAAAAATGGCTATGTTGAAGTCAATACTCCACAAGTAGTGGATCGTAAACTTTGGGAAGCCTCTGGCCATTGGGAAAAATATCAAGAAAACATGTTCATAGTTGAAGTAGATGAGGACCATGCACGAGAAAAAGCTGTAAATGCACTCAAACCAATGAATTGTCCATGTCATGTGCAGATTTTTAACCAAGGCTTAAAATCTTACAGGGATCTTCCGCTGCGAATGGCAGAATTTGGATCGTGTAATAGATATGAACCATCTGGTGCATTGCATGGAATTATGCGTGTACGTGGTTTCACTCAAGACGATGGTCATATTTTCTGTAGTGAAGAGCAAATTGAGTCAGAGACAAAAATTTACATAGATTTTCTTTCAAATGTTTATAAAGATCTTGGCTTTAATGAATTCAAGGTTAAATTCTCAGATCGACCAGAAAAACGCTCTGGATCTGATGAAGTGTGGGACAAAGCTGAAAAAGCATTGCTCTCTGCTACACGTGCTGCTGGAATTGAACCAGAATTAAATATTGGTGAAGGTGCTTTCTATGGGCCGAAACTAGAGTTTGTCTTAACTGATGCCATTGGTCGTGATTGGCAATGTGGCACTCACCAAGTGGATTTTGTTTTACCAGAGCGTCTAGATGCTTCTTATATAGGTAAAGATGGAGATAAGCACCGCCCTGTAATGTTACACCGAGCAACATTGGGTTCATTTGAGCGTTTTATAGGCATATTAATTGAAAGCCATGCAGGTAAATTACCATTTTGGCTTGCTCCAAGACAAGTTGTAGTTGCATCAATTGTGAGTGATGCAAATGACTACGTATTAGAAAAAGTTGCAGCACTTAACGCTGCAGGCATTAGGGCTGAAGCAGACATTCGAAACGAAAAAATAAATTATAAAGTTCGTGAGCATTCTTTAGGAAAAGTACCCGTTATTTTAGCAGTTGGTGCTCGGGAAGTTGAAGAAGATACAGTAACCGTTCGACGCTTGGGGCAAAAACAAACTGAAGTTAATCAATTTAATGACATAATTGCAATTCTCAGCTCAGAATCAACACCACCTGATTTAAGAAAATAGAATTTGCGCTCAATATATTTTTTGAGCGCAAAAAGTTAAATGATATGAACATTTTTTGGAATATAGTTTATTCTGTTAAATTTAGTTTTAATCGTTCTCTAAAATCATTTAACCCAACAAGTAAGTTATTTGAAATGTCAGATTTTTCCATATGATTTCTTAGTGTTTGGTTTAACCCACCTGAAGTATTTAGAGTGTCTATAGCGCCATTTAAATCTATAGAATTGCTTTTGGAAATACTACAAAGGTATTCACCTAACATTTCTAAAATATAGGCCTCTGAACTATCTTTATCTTGGGTAAACTGAGATAACCATTTACTTGATATTTTTGCTTGAGATAAAATAACCGAAGACATGGCAGTTACAGCAAAATGCGCATTTAATCCTCTTTCAGAATTAACGACAAATATTCTATTATTTTTACCTAACACTTCAGATACTGTTAAACCTGTTGGGTAACATGGCAACGGACAATTGCCATTTGCAATGAACGGTAAAGGTATTGTTATTTCTATATTGTTAGCTGGATTACAAAGAGTATTCAAATCAGCAACTGAAATATCCACCATTACAGATATTATTTTTTGATATTTTCTAAAATTTAACTTAGGCAAAACTTTTTTTGCAGTATTTTTGAGAAGACATAGAATAATAATATCAGACTTATCAATTAAATCCTGATTGTTCGTTATTTGGACGTCACTTAGAAGTGATAATTTAGCTGCATATTGTTTCCCACGATTAGACACGTAAATTTGATGTCCCTGATCCGTGATTCCATTAACCATCGCAGATGCGATTTCCCCTGTCCCAATAAAACCTATTGTCGCCATTATGCCCGCAACCTCATCCCTTGAGGATCAAACGGTGCTTCGGCCAATTGAATTGCAGGATGTGGTTTACCCAAAATGAAAACATCAAATTGCTTCCCCTCTCCAACATACTCAGATTTTATGAAGCACAAAGCTAAAGATTTCTTTACAGTATATCCGTAAGCCCCAGAAGTTACTCTGCCTACAGGTGTTCCATCATTTAGAAATATAGGCTCACCTCCACTTGCATCAGCAGTATACGCTTTTACCTCAAGTATAACTAATTTTTCACGTGGTTTTTTATTCTGCAATATTTCAAAGGCTTCTTTTCCTAGGAATTCTGGCTTGCCCATCTTAATCAATCTATCAAGACCCACTTCCTGTGGCCAGTATTCAGGACTATATTCTCTGCTCCAAGATCCATATCCTTTTTCAATTCGCAAACTACTTAAAGCGCGTGAACCAACTGGCTGAACGTTAAAATCTGATCCCATTTCAAATAATGCTTCATACAACTTTAATTGACATTCCTCTTTTACATAAATTTCCCACCCAAGGTCTCCAGTAAAGGAGACTCTAATTGCAATAGCTTCTGAGCCAACAATAGATATAATTTTTGACTGCATAAATTTCCAATTATTTGTACTAAAATCTTCTTGGCATAACCTAGAAAGTAGCTCTCGGGATTTTGGGCCCGCTATATTAAAACCGCAATATTCAGACGTTTGACTTATAAAAGAAACTGTATCAGGCATATCAACAGAGTTAAAATATCTAAAATGATATCGTTCAGCCATTCCTGATCCAACCATCCAAAAGTGCTCATCAGAAATTTTAGTTATAGTAAAATCTCCAGCTATTCCGCCTCTAATGCCTAATAATGGAGTTAAACAAGAAGAACCAATTTTAGTTGGTACATTATTTGCTACGACCTTATTCAGCCAATCAG
>Ga0075495_1107521_pt1 | contig 11644 bp, 8 predicted proteins | sample DEB08_RNA2_11_FD_73454 | JGI IMG/M metagenome (GOLD analysis project Ga0075495, IMG submission 73454) | Aqueous microbial communities from the Delaware River and Bay under freshwater to marine salinity gradient to study organic matter... | ecosystem: Environmental > Aquatic > Marine > Coastal...
TTTATTGGCATTCCTGCAGCAGGATCAATATCTTTTATCTCACCATGCTGATTTTCAAATTTACTTACATTATCGGCAAGTGCCTTCATTAATCGTTTAGCATGTTGAGGAGTTAGAATAACCCTCGACTTTACTTTAGCTTTAGGAATTCCTGGCATCATTTGGATAAAATCAACCACAAACTCTGATGGAGAATGATTGATGATAGCTAAATTACTATAAGTTCCTTCAGCAACCTCTTCAGTAAGCTCAATATTTAGTCCATCCTTTTTATTTCCCTCTGACATAATTATTATTATTTACTCTTCTATTAAAGTTACTGTTCAGCAACTACTTCTTTAGTTTCAACAACTTCCTCAGCATCTAAATTAGTTAATTTATCGTACTCAGCCTGAGAACCAACAACAGTTTCGCTAGCTTGAATTAATCCTGTACCTGCTGGTATTTTCTTACCAATAATTACATTCTCTTTCAATCCTATTAGGTTATCACGCTTAGCATTAATTGCAGCCTCATTAAGGACTTTAGTAGTTTGCTGAAATGATGCAGCAGAGATCCAAGAATCAACTTGCAATGAAGCTCTTGTTATTCCTTGAAGAACTGGAGTTGCAACTGCAGAAACAGCTCCTCTTGATTCAACTTCCTTCAAATCCTTACGTTTCAATCTTGAATTTTCTTCTCTTAACTCTCTAGGTGAAATGATTTGACCCGCTTTTAATTCCTCCGAATCACCAGCATCAGTTACAAACTTCATTCCGAAAATCTTATCATTTTGCTCATTAAAGCTTTCTTTTCCAACCAAAGAGTTTTCTAAAAAATAAGTATCCCCTGAATCAGCAATCTTTACTTTACGCATCATTTGTCTCACCAATACCTCAAAGTGCTTATCATTAATCTTCACTCCTTGTAAACGATATACATCTTGAATTTCGTTTACAATGTATTGCTGTACAGAAACCATACCTTTAATTGCTAAAATATCAGCAGGAGTAATAACACCATCACAAAGTGGAACACCAGATTTTACATAATCATTCTCTTGTACTAAAATATGCTTAGACAATTTAATTAAGTATTTCTTAGTTTCTCCATTCTTAGACGTAATAATCAACTCTCTATTTCCTCTTTTGATTTTTCCGAATGATACAGAACCATCAATTTCAGAAACTACTGCGGGATTAGAAGGATTTCTTGCTTCAAACATTTCTGTTACTCTTGGAAGACCCCCTGTAATATCACCAGATGAACCTGCCGACCTTGGAATTTTAGCTAAAATAGCACCTGCCTTAATTTTACTTCCATCATCAACTGCTAAATGAGAACCTACAGGAACACTATAGTTTTTATCACCAATTTGAATAGTTGGAGATTTTTTTCTATTTCTACTATCAATAATTACTTTTTCCTGATGACCAGTTTGCTCATCAGATTCAGTACGATAAGAAACACCTTCTTCAATATCAACAAATTCTACCTTACCAGCAATTTCAGAAATAATTACAGCATTATAAGGATCCCACTGACAAACAACATCTCCTTTTTTAACGTTTCCTTCTTTAATAAATATAGTTGAACCATAAGGCACAATTGCTGAAGAAAGGATTACACCATTCTTATCATCAATTACTCTAGTTTCAGCTGATCTACTAATTACGATTTCAATCTTATCACCATCTTTATTAGTCGTCTTAACCGTTCTTAAATCCTCAATTTCTAATCTACCATCTTTTTTAATAGTGATAGAAGAATCAACCTCTGACCTAGATGCAGTACCCCCAACATGGAAGGTTCTAAGTGTAAGCTGTGTACCTGGCTCTCCAACTGATTGAGCAGCAACAACACCAACAGACTCACCAACTTGTGCCATTCTATTAGTTGACAATGATTTACCATAACAGTTAACACAAATACCTCTACCAGTAGCACAAGTTAATGCTGAACGAACTTCAACCATTTCAATTCCAGCAGCATCAATTTCCTTAGCAACAATACCAGTAATCATGTCGGAAGAAGCAACCATTAACTTTTCAGTTTTTGGATGATATACATCATGTAAACTTACTCTTCCAGAAATTCTATCACTTAATGATTCAATAATATCATCATTGTTCTTCAGAGCAAAAGCTTCTAAGCCTCTAAGTGTTTCACAATCTTGTTCAGTAACAATAACGTCTTGAGCTACATCAACTAATCTTCTTGTAAGGTAACCTGCATCTGCAGTTTTAAGTGCAGTATCTGCAAGTCCTTTCCTCGCCCCGTGAGTCGAAATAAAGTATTCCAAAATTGAAAGTCCCTCTCTAAAGTTAGTTGTAATCGGATTCTCAATAATTGATTCCCCATGATCACCAGACTTTTTGGGTTTAGCCATCAACCCCCTCATACCAGATAACTGACGAATTTGTTCCTTAGAACCCCTTGCACCAGAATCAAGCATCATATATACAGAGTTAAATCCTTGTTTGTCCGAACTAATATTTCTCATAACTGTATCAGTCAATCGAGCATTAGTAGTTGTCCAAACATCAATTACTTGGTTATATCTTTCATTATTAGTAATGAAACCCATTGCGTAATTACTCTTAATTTCAGCTACCTTTTTGTTAGCATTAGCAATTAAACCTTCTTTTTCTTCAGGTACAAGTACATCACCAAGATTAAACGATAATCCACCTCTAAATGCCATATCAAAACCAATAGTTTTAATTGCATCTAAGAAATGAACTGTCCCAGCTACACCACAAGTTTCTAATATATCACCAATAATATTCCTTAACGCTTTCTTAGTTAACAGCTCATTAACATATTCAACCTGTTCAGGTACAAATTCGTTAAATAAAACTCTACCAATAGTTGTATCTACTAAAGAAATTTTCCCTTTAGTATCAGTAACTCTGATTTTAATCATTGCGTGCAAATCAGCTTGCTTTTCATTATAAGCTATCTTCACCTCATCCAAAGAATAAAAAGTCATTCCTTCACCTTTTACTTTTTCTTCATCAGTAGAGAACTTCTCCTTAGTCATATAGTATAAACCAAGAACCATATCCTGTGAAGGAACAGTAATAGGAGCTCCATTTGCAGGATTCAAGATATTGTGCGAGGCAAGCATTAAAACTTGCGCTTCCAAAATTGCAGCAGCACCTAATGGTAAATGTACTGCCATTTGATCCCCATCAAAATCGGCATTAAAGGCCGCACAAGCTAATGGATGTAATTGAATTGCTTTTCCTTCAATCATTTTAGGTTGGAAAGCCTGTATACCTAGCCTGTGTAGTGTAGGAGCTCTGTTTAATAAAACTGGATGTCCTTTCATTACATTTTCCAAAATATCCCAAACTACAGGTTCTTTACTATCAATAATCTTTTTAGCAGACTTAACTGTTTTTACAATTCCTCTTTCAATAAGCTTTCTAATGATAAACGGCTTGTAAAGTTCAGAAGCCATATCCTTAGGTATTCCACATTCGTGTAAACTTAACTCTGGCCCTACAACAATAACCGAACGAGCAGAATAATCTACCCTTTTACCTAGTAAGTTCTGACGAAATCTCCCTTGCTTTCCTTTTAAGGAATCAGATAGAGACTTTAAAGGTCTTTTACCATCTGCTTTTACAGCTGATGATTTTCTTGAATTATCAAAAAGAGCATCAACAGATTCCTGTAACATTCTTTTTTCATTTCTTAATATAATCTCAGGAGCATTAATCTCCATTAATCTTTTTAATCTATTGTTTCTGATAATTACCCTTCGATATAAATCATTTAAATCAGAAGTAGCAAAACGTCCTCCATCCAAAGGAACTAATGGTCTTAATTCTGGTGGAATAACTGGAATAACTTTAATCGTCATCCATTCAGGTCTGTTCTCAGTATGCAATTGTCCTTCACGCATAGATTCAACAATTTGCAAACGTTTTAATGCCTCAGTTTTTCTTTGCTGTGAAGTTTCATTAGCAGCTTGATCTCTTAATTTATATGATAACTCATCTAAATTTAAATTTGCTAATAAGTTATGAATTGCCTCAGCACCCATTTTTGCAACAAATTTCTTTGGATCTTCATCACTTAAATACTGATTCTCTAATGGTTGAGCGTCTAAAATATCTAAGTATTCTTCCTCAGAAAGGAAATCTAAATATTGTATAGCTTCACCTTCAGAATTCATAGTTCCTTCACCAGCATTAATTACTACAAAACGCTCATAGTAAATAATCATGTCTAATTTCTTAGATGGCAATCCTAATAAATATCCAATTTTGTTAGGTAAAGTACGAAAATACCAGATATGAGCAACAGGAACAACTAAACTAATGTGTCCTATACGCTCTCTTCTTACTTTCTTTTCAGTTACTTCTACCCCACATCTATCACATACAATTCCTCGGTAACGAATTCTTTTATATTTACCACAATGGCATTCAAAATCTTTGGTAGGACCAAAAACTCTTTCACAAAATAATCCGCCACTTTCTGGCTTATATGTTCTATAGTTAATCGTTTCCGGTTTTGTAACCTCACCAGATGATTTGCCTAAAATATCTTCAGGAGATGATAAAGAAATCTTTATCGCATTAATATCCTGAGCCTGTTTGTTATTTTTTGTATTTCTCATTTGTATTTTATTCAAGTGAAACTTTAAGTCCTAAACCATTCAATTCATGTAATAATACATTAAACGATTCTGGAATTCCTGGTATTGGTAATTCTTGACCTTTTACTATGGCTTCAAATGCTTTAGCTCTACCAACTACATCATCTGATTTTAAAGTAAGCATCTCTTGTAAGATATTGGCAGCACCATAACCCTCCAAAGCCCAAACCTCCATCTCTCCAAGTCTTTGCCCCCCATTCTGAGCCTTACCACCAAGTGGTTGTTGAGTAATTAAAGAGTATGGGCCAATAGAACGAGCATGCATTTTATCATCAATTAAATGACCAAGCTTAAGCATGTAAATTATACCTACTGTTGCTGTTTGCTCAAAACGTTCACCAGTACCACCATCATAAAGATAAGTCTGACCTAATCTTGGTAACTTAGCCTCATCAGTTTCAGTATTAATTTGTTCCATACTTGCTCCGTCAAATACAGGAGTAAAGTATTTTTTACCTAATTCATCTCCTGCCCAACCTAAGATAGTTTCATATATCTGACCAAGATTCATCCTTGACGGTACTCCAAGTGGATTCAATATAATATCAACAGGTGTTCCATCTTCTAAGAAAGGCATATCCTCATCTTTTACAATACGAGATACAATACCTTTATTACCATGACGACCTGCTAATTTATCCCCAACTTTAATTTTTCTTTTTTGAGTAATCTGAACTTTTGCAAGTTGCAATACTCCATTTGGCAATTCATCACCAATAGTAATAGCAAAACGCTTTCTTCTGTGCTCACCATACACATCATTATATTTTTTTAAATAATTCTGAATTGTTCTATTTACTAAAATATTATTTTCTTGACTACCTGTCCATTTGTAGGGATCAACTAATGTAAAGTCAATACCTAACAACATTTTCTTAGTAAACTTCTCACTCTTAGGAATTACTTCTTCTCCTAAAATATTCTTAACTCCTTTAGATGCTTTTCCACCAATAATTTGGTAAAGTTTAGTTGATAAAACATTTTTAAGTGCAAAAGATTCTTTCTCAAAAACAGAATCCAAACGCTCTAATTCTTCTTTATCAGCCGATTTAGCTCTTCTGTCTTTTATTGTTTTAGAGAATAATGATTTACCAATAACTACCCCTTGGTTAGAAGGTTTAGTTTTTAATGACGCATCTTTAACATCTCCTGCTTTTTCACCAAAGATAGCTCTTAATAATTTTTCTTCTGGTGTAGGATCAGACTCTCCTTTAGGAGTTATTTTACCAATAAGAATGTCACCTGTTTTAACATGAGCTCCAATCCTTACCATTCCAAATTCATCTAAATCCTTAGTTGCAGTTTCTGATATATTAGGTATATCAGCCGTTAACTCCTCAGCTCCCCTTTTTGTTTCTCTAACATTAACTACATGTTCAGCAATATGCAATGAAGTAAATAGATCTTCTCTTACTACTCTTTCTGACAAGATAATTGCATCCTCAAAGTTATAACCTTTCCAAGGCATAAAGGCAACTTTTAAGTTACGTCCAATAGCTAATTCACCGTTTTCAGTTGCATAACCATCACACAAGACTTGACCCTTAGTTACTTTGTCACCAACTCTAACAATTGGCTGAATATTAATACATGTTCTCTGATTCGTTTTTTGGAACTTAGTTAAGCTATAAGTTTTTTCATTCTCATCAAAACTTACTAATTCTTCTTCGTCAGTTTTAGTGTATTTTACTTTGATTGTATTTGAATCAACATAAGTTACTTTACCTTCGCCTTCAGCATTAATCATTGTACGAGAATCACGAGCCACATGAGGTTCAAGCCCTGTACCAACAATAGGTGCATCAGTTCTTAGTAAAGGAACTGCCTGACGCATCATATTCGATCCCATCAATGCTCTATTAGCGTCATCATGTTCCAAGAAAGGAATTAAAGATGCTGCAATAGATGCAATTTGATTAGGAGCTACATCCATCAAAGTAACACTACTCGGTTCAGCAATTAAATAATCTGCTTCACTTCTTGATTGGATTCTATCATTTTTAAATGTACCATCCTCATTAAGTGGAGCGTTTGCTTGTGCAATAATTTGTTCTTCCTCTTGTTCAGCACTTTTATATACAGGTACTTTTGAAATATCAATCTTTCCTTCATTAACTTCCCTATAAGGAGTTTCAATGAATCCTAAAGTATTTATCTTAGCAAAAACAGCTAGAGATGAAATAAGTCCAATATTTGGTCCCTCAGGAGTTTCAATTGGACAAAGTCTTCCGTAGTGAGTATAGTGAACATCTCGCACCTCAAAACCTGCTCTTTCTCTTGTTAAACCTCCAGGCCCAAGGGCTGAAATTCTTCTTTTGTGTGTTACCTCTGCTAATGGATTAGTTTGATCCATAAATTGAGATAATTGTGAAGTTCCAAAGAATGAATTAATTACTGCAGATAATGTCTTAGCATTAATCAAATCAATTGGTGTAAATACTTCATTATCTCTTACATTCATTCTCTCACGAATTGTTCGTGCCATTCTACTCAATCCAACATTAAATTGGTTTGAAAGTTGTTCACCTACTGTTCTAATTCTTCTGTTACTCAAGTGATCAATATCATCCACATCAACTTTAGAGTTAACCAATGAAATAAGGTTACTAATGATAGATACAATATCTTCATTAGTTAATACCATTTTATCTTCAGGAATATCTAGTTTTAACCTTCTGTTAATTCTAAATCTACCAACATGCCCTAGGCTATATCTTTGGTCAGAGAAAAATAATTTATCAATAATTCCTCTTGCAGTTTCATCATCAGGAGCTTCAGCACTTCTTAATTGTCTATATATATGACGAACTGCTTCAACTTCAGAATTAGTAGGATCTTTTTGTAATGTATTGTAAACTAAAGCATGGTCTGAAGCACTACCATCATTTTTATGCAACAGTATCGTTTCAACACCAGAATTTACGATCTCATCAATATGTGATTTTTCAATTATAGTATCTCTCTCAAGAATAACTTCATTTCTTTCAATTGGTACTAATTCACCTGTATCTTCATCTACAAAATCATCTACCCAAGATTTTAATACTCTGGCAGCTAATTTTCTTCCAACAACTCTTTTTAATCCACTTTTAGAAACCTTAACTTCATCAGCAAGGTTAAAAATTTCAAGAATATCTCTATCACTTTCATAACCGATAGCCCTTAATAAAGTAGTAACTGGTAATTTTTTCTTTCTATCAATGTAAGCATACATTACATTGTTTATGTCTGTAGTAAACTCAATCCAAGAACCTTTAAAAGGAATTACTCTTGCTGAGTATAATTTTGTTCCATTTGAATGGAAACTTTGTCCAAAAAACACACCTGGTGATCTATGTAATTGTGAAACAATAATTCTTTCTGCTCCATTAACTACAAAACTTCCTTTAGGAGTCATAAACGGAATATTTCCGAAATAAACATCCTGAACGATAGTTTCAAAATCTTCATGATCTGGATCAGTACAATACAATTTTAATTTAACCTTCAAAGGAACTTTAAAAGTTAACCCTCTATTAATACATTCTTCAATAGAATATCTTGGAGGGTCAATTGTATAATCTATAAATTCAAGAACAAAATTGTTTCTTGAATCGGTAATTGGGAAAAGTTCTTCAAAAGCTTTGTAAAGTCCTTCATTCCTTCTTTCATCTAAGGTTGTACCTATTTGGAAAAAAGATTGAAAACTTTTAAGCTGAACATCTAAAAAATCCGGAAAATTAACCGTATTTTTAATGGATGCGAAATTTATTCTTTGGTTGTTATTTTGTTTGGCCAAGACGTTGAGTTTTAGTTAAAAAAGGGGGTTCTACAAAAAAACGAAAGGGTTTAAACCTTATGTTACCATAAGATTTAAACCTTTTAAATGTTTAAAGAAATTACTTAAGCTCAACTACAGCTCCAGCTTCTTCTAATGCTTTCTGAATTCCTTCAGCTTCATCTTTAGATACTCCTTCTTTTACTGCTTTTGGAGCACTATCAACAATATCTTTAGCTTCTTTCAATCCTAAACCTGTTAATTCTTTTACAGTTTTAACAACTTTTAATTTTGTAGCTCCTACTTCTTTCAAGATAACATCAAATTCAGTTTGTTCTTCTGCTGCTTCACCACCACCACCTGATGCTGCCGGACCTGCTACTGCAACTGCTGCTGCTGGCTCAATACCATACTCATCTTTAAGGATAGTTGCTAATTCGTTAACATCTTTTACTGAAAGGTTAACTAGTTCTTCTGCGAATTTTTTTAAATCTGCCATTTTAATTTGTTTTAATTTGTTTTTATTATTTTAAATGTTGGAAGCATTTCTTTTTTATGAAGCCTTTTCTTCTAAGGCCTTAACAATACCTGAAAGTTTATTACCCCCTGACTGTAATGCAGAGATAACATTCTTAGCTGGAGACTGTAACAAGGTGATGATATCACCAATCAACTCATCCTTAGATTTAAGATCTGCAAGAGCTGTTAAATTCTCATCACCAATGTAAAGTGACTCTTCAATATGAGCTGCTTTTAAAATTGGTTTTGCATTCTTTTTTCTAAATTCTTGAATAACCTTAGCAGGCCCATTACCAGCTTCAGCCTGTAAGATAGATGTGTTACCTACTAACACATCATTCAACTCACTAAAGTCAATAGTATTCTTATCTAAAGCTTTTTTCAAAAGAGTATTTTTTACAACTTGCAAAGAAACATTTCTTTTAAAACATAATCTTCTTAAAGCGCTACTCTCTTCAGCTGTTAAGCCAGAGATATCTGCTAAATAAAAATTATTATTTTCATTAAGCATCCCGTCAAGAAGCTCAATCATTTTATTTTTTTCTAATTTATTCATCTTACGCTTTTCTAAATTTATTAAACTAATGAGTTAGTATCAATTTCAACACCTAATCCCATAGTACTTGACATAAAAACACTTTTCACATAGATACCTTTTGCAGCAGAAGGTTTCAATTTAATGATTGTCTGCATTAATTCATTTGCATTTTCAGCAATCTTTTGAGCATCAAAAGAAACCTTAGCAACAGAAGCGTGAATAATACCATTCTTTTCTACCTTAAAATCTATCTTTCCTTTTTTCACATCCGAAACAGCTTTCCCAACATCCATAGTTACAGTTCCTGACTTTGGATTAGGCATCAAACCTCTTGGTCCTAACACTCTACCTAAAGCTCCAATTTTACCCATAATTGAAGGCATTGTAACGATAACATCAATATCTGTCCAACCACCTTTAATTTTTTCAATATACTCATCTAAACCAACATAATCAGCGCCAGCCTCTTTAGCCTCTGCTTCTTTATCAGCTGAAACTAAAGCTAATACTTTTAATTTTTTACCTGTACCATGAGGTAAAGAAGCAACTCCTCTTACCATTTGATTAGCTTGTCTAGGATCAACTCCTAGTCTTACCGCTAATTCTACAGACTCATCAAATTTTGATTTTGCATTATCTTTAATAATTACTGAAGCCTCATCAATAGTGTATGATTTTTTCAAATCAACATTTTCCAAAGCACTTTTTCTGTTTTTACTAGTTCCCATTAGTTAAACTATTTTATATTTAATATTTATGAAGGAAAAGCTCCCTTAATATTTACTCCCATACTTCTTGCTGTACCAGCCACCATCTTCATTGCCGACTCAACTTTAAAAGCATTTAAATCAGCCATTTTATCTTCTGCAATTACTCTAACTTGATCCCAAGTAATTGTGGCAACCTTTACTCTATTGGGTTCTCCTGAACCACTTTTCTTTTTAGCAGCAGCTAAAATTTGTGCAGCAGCAGGTGCAGTTTTAATGATAAATTCAAATGATTTATCTGCATATACTGTAATTACAACAGGAACGATACCACCAGCCTTATCTTGTGTTCTTGCATTAAATTGCTTACAGAATTCCATGATATTAACCCCTTTTGCCCCTAATGCAGGACCAACTGGTGGTGCTGGATTTGCAGCTCCACCTCTAATCTGTAATTTAATAAGTGCTGAAATTTCTTTTGCCATTCTTTTATATTTTTTCTACTTGCATAAAATTTAACTCTAAAGGAGTTTTTCTCCCAAAGATTTTTACCATTAATTTTAACTTCTTCTTTTGTTCATCAATACCTTCAATCTCAGCATTAAAACTATTAAATGGCCCATCAATAACCTTAACAGTTTCTCCAACTACAAAAGGAATACTAACACTCTCATCAATAAGAGCCATTTCATCAACCTTACCTAATATTCTATTGATTTCACTTTTTCTCATTGGTACAGGAACACCACCCTTAGTAGCGCCCAAAAACCCCAAAACATTAGTGACATTCTTTAAAATGTGAGGAACTTCACCTACCAAATTAGCTTCAATTAAAACATATCCTGGGAAAAAGTTTTTATCTTTACTAACCTTTTTTCCATTTTTAATTTGATAAACCTTCTCTGTAGGCACTAATATCTGTGCAACAAAATCTTGCAGCTTTAATCGATCAATTTCTTTCTCAATAAAAGTTACTGTTTTATTCTCTTTACCTCCCATCACTCTAAGGACGTACCATTTCATATTTACTACTTCTTCCTCCATGCTATAATATTATGAAAATAAACCATAAAATAGTTTCATCACATTACTAAATGCTGAATCCATTATATAAATAATCAAAGCAATTATTACTGTTGCAATTGCAACAACAATTGAACTACTTTGTAACTCTGACCAACTTGGCCAACTCACTTTATTCATTAATTCGTCATACGACTCCTTAATATATGTTCCTTTATTTGCCATTTTCTTAATTCTTTTATCGCACGGGTGGAGAGACTCGAACTCCCAGCCAATAGTTTTGGAGACTACTACTCTACCAATTGAGCTACACCCGTTTACACAGCAAAGGAAGACTAAAAATCAATCTTCCTTTAGCTGTAAAACTTTATGAGTAACTACTAAAGTAATTTAGTAATTTGTCCAGCTCCAACAGTTCTACCCCCCTCACGGATTGCAAACCTTAATCC
>Ga0075495_1014036_pt1 | contig 11608 bp, 3 predicted proteins | sample DEB08_RNA2_11_FD_73454 | JGI IMG/M metagenome (GOLD analysis project Ga0075495, IMG submission 73454) | Aqueous microbial communities from the Delaware River and Bay under freshwater to marine salinity gradient to study organic matter... | ecosystem: Environmental > Aquatic > Marine > Coastal...
GGCAGTGGCACAGGAGAAGGCTCTGGGACTGGGACAGGAACTGGAGAAGGTTCTGGTGACGGAGAAGGCTCTGGGACTGGGACAGGAACTGGAGAAGGTTCTGGTGACGGAGAAGGCACTGGCAGCGGCGGGTTTCAGATACCTAACTTAAATAGACCTGCTACAAAGGAAGAAACCCCGCAGAAAAAAGACAGTACAGACCCAACAAACATAGACTACCTATATGACTTCCAATCTATATTTGCTAACCCCGAACAAGCGAGGCGTTTCGGGCGTTCCTACGGGGACGATGCGCCTATACGTAGGGCTGAAGGTGGCCTACTAGAGGTAAACAGCGGGGCTACAGAGGCCGCAGAGATTCTAGGTAAAAACGTAGAAGATATTACTCCCGAAGACATTGATTTTGCAGTAGCTTTAGTAGCGCAACAAACAGTTTTATCTGCCTCAGAAATGCAGTATGATAGCAATATTAATGATACGGTTGACTTCAATATGGGCGGTATGCTACGACAACGCAGAAGAGTCTCTCGTGATAACTATACAGAAGAGCTTTTAAAGCTGTTAGGAGAAGGGTAATGAGTAATTGGTTCAGCGATATAGTAGACGGCCTTGGGTCAGCATTAGAATTCGGACAAGATTTTATTAGTTCCGAGTTTGGCGAAAACTTATTTAATTTAGGGTTGGGATACTTAGCTAAAGATGAGTTTGAGACTAAAATTCCTCAAGTAGGGTATCAGGGCAAGGTTCCAGAATATACTGCGGTACGAGACCGCGTGCCTATGCCCGTCCCTGTTGAGGGTCAAGCTCCTAGACGTCCCGGTTCGGCAGGGCGTAGATACTTTTCCGACACTATATTTGCAGAGCGCCCCGAAACTGATATTCCTACCGTTGCAGAGGCGCAAGCTACAGCTCAATCTCAAGCACAAGGTCTAGCGCAGGAACAAATGCCTATGATGGCGGCAGGTGGTATAGCCTCTGCGCACAAGGGTTACTATCTAGGCGGTAAAACCGACGGTATGGCTGACGAAGTGCCAGCAACTATTGATGGCACCCAAGAAGCACGTCTTAGTGATGGCGAGTTCGTTATTCCTGCCGACGTAGTAAGTCACCTAGGCAATGGTAATTCTGATGCGGGCGCAGAGCAGTTACACGGTATGATGGATGGTGTACGTAAAGCACGTACGGGTAATCCGGAACAAGGTAAACAGATAGACCCTAACAAGTTTATGCCTACTATGGCTCAAGGTGGTGGGATAGCCGCATATAACTATGGCGGGCGCATACAAAAGTTTCAGGCAGGTTCAGATGATCCTGTTACAGCGGATACTACAGCAAATGACACTGGTGGTGATACAGGTGGTACAGGTGGTACAGGTGGTTCTACTGACAGTATATTTGATACTATACCTGAAGAAGGTGGTGCTAACGCAGGGTATGAGTCTTCGCTGTCTAGTTGGGCGGGAGATTACGTTACCGATATGTTGGGTAGAGGGCAGGCGCTAGGGCAGCAGGGCTACCAAACCTACGAAGGGCCACTTAGTGCCGGAGCATCAGACCTACAACAGCAGGCGTTCACTACCGCAGGTCAGTTAGATGCTGATCCCGCTAGTATGGGCATAGCTAGTTTCGGCGCAGATCAAGCGCAGCAGTATATGAACCCTTATCTCATGGCCTCGCTTAATCCACAGCTAGACGAAGCACGCAGGCAAGCAGAGATAGACCGCGTAGCTGCCGCAGGCCGACTAACTCGTGCCGGTGGTTTTGGTGGTTCTCGCCAAGCTCTTATGGAGTCAGAGGGACTACGCAACCTACAGACAAACCTTGCAGACATAACAGGTAAAGGGTACGCAACTGCATACGACAGGGCTTTGGATCAGTACAATGCAGAACAAGCGGCTCGCAACAAGTACGGATTTGACGTTATGGCGGAGCAACAAGGGCTTGGTGCCATTGATAGGGCCATTGAGTCTGAAGGTCAGGCCGCAGACTACGCGCAGTTCAGAGAAGAGCGAGACTTCCCATACAAGCAAGTACAGTACATGCAGTCGTTGCTGCAAGACTTACCCCTCGAAGCACAGTCAAACTATTTTACTGGGCCTAGCAGTGCAGCAGAACTGGCCAAAGGTACCGCAGGCGTAGAAGATTTATTAAAATTACTGGGGATAACACAATGAACGAGTTCAGTACCAAGGTAGACCGTACCGTTAAGGCGTATCGAGGTAATCCCGAAGGCTTAGATAAAAAATATAAAGTCAGTAAAGCCTTGGCAGACTTAATTGCCTACCAGCAATTGATGGGAGAGAAAGAAGCGTTGGCCAAAGACGTTATGCTTCGAGAGAGTAAGCAGCCCTCGTCAATTAAAGACCAGTATGAAGAAAAATTAGTTTCGGGTAGTAAAGATAGCATGATGGATAGAGCAGCCAGAGTTGGAAATATACCTCAAAATTTACAGCGCCCTCGACCTCCTCAACAGGGACAGCGTCCCATGCCACAGGGTATTGCCAGTAATCCACGCCCTAACATGCGAAATATGGCGCAAGGCGGAATCGTAGGGTTTCAAGCCGGTGGGGGTACTAGCCAGTCGGCGCTCCAGATAGCCCAGCAAGCAATGCAACCTAAGCAGGGTACTTACACAGGCCCGGCCCTTACGCCCACACAAATGGCCACTATGGCACTTCAACAGGCACAGTCGAAATACGGTGGTACAGGTGGTACAGGTGCACGCCCCATAAACAAAACTACAACTACTTCTACCACTTCAAGCAAGAGTGTGGATGATCGCCTAAAAGAGTATGGGGTAGACAAATCCGATATTAATAAAGAGATTTTGCGTAACGATACTAAAGAAGTGTCAGAAGCCATGGGGCCAGATTTAATTGACGCACAACGCAAAATGGCTGCTATGAATCCTGAGGAAGAGAAGACCAAGGAACGTGAGCGCCTGACAAACCGCTACGAAGGCGTCGGTATCCAAGCTGAATTACAGAGACAGATAGAAGAACAGAAAAAACTTGACGCTTCTGCTACAGACCCAGCTAAAATGAAAAAAGATGACAGGGATGCCATACTGCGGGGTATGGCTCTAGGCGGTGTTCGAGGGTCTACTATAGCCCAGAATAAGTTAGCGGCCAACAGAGCAAAAGGTGATCAAGAACGCATAGACCGCGTAAGAAAAATGACTAATGAAAAGAATACGGCTACGTTAAATTTACTTAAAGATGTAGACACGGGGGCCGCTGAGGCGTTTAAGGTATACGCAGAGATGCAGGGTAAAGCGTTTGATAGCCTGCGAGGTCTAAGTAGTGCAGATATTGCTGCCCGAGAACAGAGGTTTGCTAACGACATCAAGTTCGACCAAGGTAGGATGGGAAACATATTACGTGCAGTACAAGCGCAAGTAGCTGAAGATACAAGAAGACTAACGCAAGAATCGTTAACCCTCCAACAGCTCAATAGCATGATTGTATCGCAAGCAAACTCTATGCAGGAGACTAAGGATTCGATATACGGAGTTCAGGAGCTAGATCGACAGCGTATAGGGACTATACTCAATGATGTTAAAAACCAAAATTCACCACAAGGTCGAGCGCGTATTGCGGATGCTGAGAAAAAACTAAAGGAATTAGATCAAGAGGTAATAGATGCTAGTATGCTGAATTCAGGTTTACTGGAACGAATGACTTCCCTACTAGAAAATATGATAGACCAGTAGTAGCCCTTAAACATTATGTAACAACGTAGTGTGGTTACTAGCATTTCACTAGTATACTACTAGCATAAGACAGTGAGTAGTGTGTATGAATCAAATAGACGTTCTAAGCGCCCAGATAAGAAGGGCTAAAGCCGCTAAAGACCTTGCATCAGTGCAAGTATTAGAGCAAGAACTTAGCAGAGTATACTCAGAAGAGTCTAGCTGGCTGCCGGGCGCAATAAACCGCGCTAACGATGCGGGGGACACTGCAAGTGCAAGATTACTACAACAACAACTAGACAGTTTTAACTTGTCTCCCAGCCCCACTACGCCTAATACTCTAACCCCTACGCCTAACCCTCTTACCCCCGCACCCGCCCCTGTAGAAACTATAAACGAGGACGCGGGAATACTAGAAAACTTGTTAGCGGGCACAGCAGCGGGCGTAGTTAATCTAGCGGAAACCTCTGCGTTAGGTCTAGCTACTTTACAGGAAGAAGAAGCCGAACTTCAGTCTCGTGAATTTATTCAGGGGGTTGGTGACGCTTTAACCCCCGACGCGGGTAACCCAGATGACTTTAGTTATAAATTAGGAACCGGCATAGGCTCTGTAGCCGGTGCTATAGGAGTCACTCTAGGTACTATATATGGTGCGAGTGCCTTGGGAGCATCAGCGGTTGCCGCAGGATTGTCAGGGGTTACTGTTGGCGGATTAACGACCGCGTTTGCAGGTGCTGGTGAAGCTAGTGAAAGGGCAAGAGCTTTTGGTGCTAGTGAAGACGAAAGAAACACAGCCGCCCTTAAAGGGTTTGGCGTAGGTACTTTAGAGCAAGTCCCCATAGTCAAGATGCTACGTATCCCCGGAGTGTCTGAAGTGTTTAACAAGTTAGACGCAGAAGTTATAGGGCGACTCGGCAGTGCTGTTGCTGCCGGCACTGGAGAAGCTGTTCAAGAAGCTACTGCGGCAATACTACAAAACTTAATTGCTAGAGGGTACGACCCCGATCAAGTATTGCTTGACGCAGGAGTCATAGAAGAGGGGCAAGTCGGCGGTGCTACGGGCTTCTTTGTACAGCTTGCTACAGACGTAATTACTGGCAGACGCGGTAAGGTACGAACAGGTATTAGTTCAGAACAAATTGATAATATTCAAGCCGAGACACAGGTTGATCCTGATGATCGTCAGCTAGATTTAGGTTTGGATACTCCTGAGACGTTGGACTCGCCACCTACCGAAGAACAAGTAAACGAGTTACTGGATAGAGAAGTACTCGTAGACGAGAAAACCGGAGACCCTTACGTCATTGACGACGACGGGAACCGCGAGTACTACATAGACCAAAAAGAACTAGCCAAGTTAGTAAATACTGATAGGCGTTTAACAGATGCCGAAGAAAGAAAAGTACTGAAGTATGCCGGTTGGAAGCGTAAGGTAGAGGCTGACAATTCAATAACTTTTGAAACCGAAACTGAAATGGCTTTGGATTTATCTCCTGAACTTAAAGCATTCTTGGATAAGATGCGGGACAGAAAGACAGATGCAGAAGTAAAGGCGGAGGCAGAAGCAGACCTAGGCTTTATAGAAGACCTGTCGCAAGAAGAACAAGCGGCCTTGTTTGAAGATATGACCTTCGAGGAGCAGGAAGCCTTTGCCGCTAGAAATGTGCGTAAACAAGAAGCCGCTGAAGCAGAGGCGAGAACTCTTGCCGAGGCCCGAGAAGAAGGCCAGATCACTCCCAGAGAAGACGACTTCATAGATCAAATAGACGCCTCCGAAACCGCTGAAATACAAGAATTAGTAGACGATGACGCCTACGCAGAAATACAAGCGGAAGAAGACATAAAGGCTCAAGAGCGAACGCGCACCGCAGATCAAAGGCAAGAGTTAGAGCAAGAATCAGAACTAGAAAGTATAACTGGTAGGGTAGAAGGTCGCACACTATCCGACACCGCTCGGCGTAGAGAAGCCATACTACAAGAAGTTATAGAGCAAAACCCCACAACTAATTACAACTCTTTGGGTAAAGCCTTCCAGAGTGCGCTAGAGGCCGAGGGCGTAACAGACTCAATAATTACTGTGACAGAAGCAGGCGCTATACAGAAAGCCGTTAACTTCCAACTCGCTGCCCGCGACACAGAAGCGGGGAGGTTAGCCGCAGAGCAAGCTGAAGATGAAAAGCTAACCGCTGCGGACTCTGACGTGGCTGAAATGGAAGCGTTAATACCTGAGAAAGGAGCCAAACGTGGACTTACTACAGCAGTTGACACAGGAAGAGGTAGAGACAGCGTTCAAGATAGTCCAGCAGTCGTGGCAGGGGGAGAGACCCTTGAAGGTGCCAGAGATACTGCACCAACTGACGTTGCAGGATTGGACAGCCCTGTCGAAGGCACTAGCCCTACTAGAACAAGAAAAGGAACTAAGCGTGGTGCATTAACCCTTAAACAGCAGGATTCAGTAGCAGCCAGACAAGTTGATTTTGCCCTTAGCAGGGAAACGGCAGGGTTCCCGCGTGGCAAGAACGAAGAACAACAGCGCAAAGACTATATAGCAGGTTTTCGTGCGGGATACAAAAGGCCAGCTACCGAAGTCCAACAACCTTACGGGGAAGTGGAAGGTTCTGATGCCTTTCAGCAAGGGTACTTCAGTGGGAACAGAGAACTCACCAGTCCGTCGCCACTCGCAGTGGCAGAAACAACTACACCTGCGGTAGAAACAACTACACCTGCGGTAGAAACAACTACACCTGCGGTAGAAACAACTACACCTGCGGTAGAAACAACTACACCTGCGGTAAAGCCGAAAGCGGTCGGGTTTGTCCCTTCTAGTGAGGATACGACGGTAGCACCCACTATTAACCCAGAGACGGGGAAGTTCAGGTTTACTGGTAGGACTCGTTTTACTGTGAAGCCTCACGCAGCTTCGGATAGAGATACGTCCAGAGCAAACGGATTAAAAAACACCCCAAGAAAAGATAAAGCCCCCGATGGGTACGATGCAGGGCAGAAAGAAGCATACAACGCGAACACTGTTGTGCATAAGTACCTTAATCAATTTGACGATCTTGATAGCGCCTTGGATAGCGCCATATATGACGTGGCTGATCCTAAGAGTGTTGTATACAAAAAACCTAATAAAAAGTCTGGTGAAGTAGACCCGCTAGCACCCAACCTAGAATCTACCGGCGGAGAAAACGGGCAAAAGGTACTAGACTGGGCGACGAATAATTTAAGTGCTGAGACTATGCGACAGGTCAGGGCACGGATGGTTGATACGAAGGCACGTTTAAAGTTAGCGGAAGAAGGAATAATAAAGAAAGGCGAAGCTGCCGCTGCTGATGCAGCTATGCTGGCAGAACGAGAGGCCGATGCAAGGACACAAGAAAGCCTGCAAGAGGTGGGTAGCGCCCAAGAAATAGCTGATGCCGAAGCAGACGCCGCAGAAGCACAAGAAACACTAGACACCGAGGGCACGGTAGAAACAACTCGTGCTAAGGCAGCAGATAAAAGCGCGAGGAAGAAGAAGAAGGAAGTAAGTAAGCGGAAATCCGCTCAAGAATCTGCGGACGCTAACTTTGTCAAGGTTATAAACAACGATAGAATAGATTACACTTCTACTAATAACAAAGGGTTACTGACCTCCACGGCTATACGGAATGTTGAGCGGGCAGAGTCCTACGCTAACGCTAGCAGTGATCCAGAGACTAACTTAAAACAACTAGCGGAAGTGCTTGCTGTAAAACGTGCTGAAGCTAAAAAGGCTAAAGCCGAAGCTAGAAATAAAGCTAAAAAAGATAGGCAAGACGCCAAGAAAGTTTCAGAAGCAGAGGCTAACTTAGCCGCTCGTAAAGACGTTAAGCCTAAACCCAAGACTACTAAACAAAAAATAATAGACGCGGCTGTAGAAAAGTTTACAAAAGTTAAGGGCATAACACGAGAAGACGTTATCGCTGCTTACAACTTAGCCATGCACGACGTACCCCGTAGTAGGAGAGAGGCCGAATCCAAAAAGTTTTTTGCGGATGCCAGTCCTGACCTAATTAAAGAAAGTGCAAGAATATATAAAGTACAAAAAGAGTTCGGGTACGATTTCCTAGAGTTAGATGTAGATGTTGCAGCGACTATGGATACGGACTTGCCCAAAGACGTTATAGAGTTGTTATCCAAAGGAGATTTACCCGGCGCTATGCAGGCGCTTGTTAGGGGAACTAAGAATAACCGCGTTAAGCAGGTAATAAAAGCGTTATCTAACGTAGTTGATGGGGTAAAGGTAGAGGTAGTAAACACCGAAGACCTAGAAAGTATAGGGTACACTCCTAGAACAGATGATAATGTTATAGCAGGAGTATACGACGCGGACTCCAACACTATATTTATCAACTCCGACAACCCCCTTACAGTACATACTGTACTGCACGAGACTACTCACGCGGCTACTGTTGCTACGCTTAATAATCCGTCTGACCCCAACACCAAGAAAATACAAAAGCTGTATAACGACCTTGTAGCAAGCGGCAATATATCGGACTTCGACAACATAACTAACATACGTGAATTTGTAGCAGAAGCATTTAGCAACCCAGCGTTTCAGCTTCGTCTGGCGGAATTAAACTCTCAGGGTAAGGATTACACTGCCTTACAGGCGTTTTTTGATGCGGTTACTAACATAGTTCGTAGAGCGTACGGCGCGGTAAAGCGTGCAGGGAGTAAGGTATCCGGTATTGGAGGGGACGTAGATGTAGAGTTTAGCGGCTCCGCTTTAACAGCAGTAGACCAAACTATACTGACCATGCTCTCCACCGACTCAAATTTTAGAGGTATGGATAAGTTAGCCGCGATGGAAACGCGATCTGCTGTGAGAGACTTTACGGGGGAGAACAAATGGCGTCCCGCTACTTCTCCGTTGGCCAAGGCTATATTTAGAGGGCTAGAGCGTAAGTCATCTTCTAGTAGTCAGAGACTTGCAGCTTTGAGAGAGTTCTTCTTTAAAGGCGTAGACATGGCCAAGCAACCTACTCAACTTGCACTGGGCGCACTTGACTTACAGACTCTAGGAGATGTAGCCAGAAACACAGGGTTTGGGCAGCTAGGGTATGATTTGTATAGGGCAATCCAAGCGCAAAGGGTACAGATAGGTTTAGGGCAAAAATCCGTAGAGTCCGTACTAGTTAAATTTAGAGATTGGGCAAGTTCCGTAGATAGTAAAGTAGTTGATTCGTTTAACACTCTAATATACAGCACTGAGTTTGGCGCTACTATATATGGAGTAGACCCCGAATTAAGTAAAGTAGATGCTAGAACTAGGTATGAAGGCAAAGAAGCTGGTGACGGCAGGGACTTGTTTGACGTGTGGTTAGACCAGCGAGAGCACTGGGATAATATAGGGGAGAGAGGGCAGGCGGAGTTCAGAAGACAACGCAAGCTGTATAAAGAACAGTTCGACGATCTGTTGGATGTGATATTCGGACAAATTGATAGTACTACCGGCGACAACAAGGAATTAGCCACAAAAATGAAGGACAGGATATCCAGAGAGTTGGCGGGGAAAGGTGCCCTAGATGTGTACTTCCCGTTAGTACGGGAGGGAAAATACAAGGTAGCCTACAGTGTTAAGGTAGATGGTAAAGAACAACCCGTGTTTCTTATGTTCCAGACTAAAGGAGAGCAGGAAGCGGCTGCCTTAAACGCGGCGGGAGATGCTATAGGTGGAGCGGATGGAGTCAGGACATACGATGCCGACATGGACATTAAGCAGTTCAACAAAACAGCTCCTTCTGGATCACTTGTGGCAGACATACTACAGCTACTAAGGGCTAATGATATTTCGTCGGATATACAGACTTCGGTGGTGAACATGTTCATCAATACACTACCAGAGACTGCCTTCGCTAAGTCTCTGCAAGGACGTAATAACGTGTACGGGTTTGAACCCAATGCAGCACTAGGGCTAGAGAAAAAAGGCTATAGCCTAGCCGCGCAAATAGCTAAGATTAGAAGTGCCGCAAAAATATCTGCCCTTAAAGAAAAAATAATTGAGACGGCGGGAGACCCCAAGGCTATAGACCCTAAGTGGAAGAGTACTGCGCTACGTAACTATACCCGCAACGAACTGCTGGATAGGGCTGACTTTGCTCTGTCTGGGTCTCCAAACAATATGTTTGAGAAGGGCGCTAAGATTGCTAATCAGATAGCCTTCATATACACCATTGGTTTTAACGCCTCATCAGCACTTGTTAATTTGGCTCAACTCCCCGCAATGGTATTCCCCAACCTAGCTTCTGTGTACGGGATAGACGCCACCGTTGGGGCGCTCAACAGTGCTACGGCAAGAGTAATGGCTAGGGGTAACAGGATAGACAGAGACTACGACGTTAAGCAAGTCAAAGTAACACGTAACGGTAAGGTTGCTATAGAGTTGCAAGTCACGCTGAAAGAAAGTAAGCGAAAGCAGTTAATGTCCTCCGCTAAGAATCCCCTGTCTTTAGACGATACAGCGCAGGTTAAAAGAGAGATAGAGGCGCTTGAACGAGACATACCCCTGATAAAGCACGCTCTGGAGCAAGGGCTTATAGAGACTACAGTAGGTATGGATATATCTGCGGCGGTAGAGGCCAGTGGGGAGAAGAGAACTAAGAAGTGGACGAGCCTAGACTGGTGGGGAGAGACTTCGGCTATTATGTTTAACTCGGCTGAGAGGTTTAACCGACAGTCTTCTTTACTTGCTAGTTACGACTTACTGTTACAGCAAATGGATTCTAGTAAGCGAGTACAGTAAACTACAAGCTAAGTTTGTTGACGTGCCAAGTAATACAGAGGCTAAGAGGAAGTTTGCGGCAGAGGAAGCGGCGTACATAACTCACGAATTAAATGGCGGCGCGACTCTGGAGACTACCCCCCGACTCATACGCGCTAACTTAGGGCGCATTGCAGGTATGTACAAGAGTTTCGGTATGCGTATGTACACTACTATGATAAAGAGTCACTACGACCTAGTCGTTGGAGGCACCAAGGACATGCCGCGCCAAGAAAGGAACGAGATAAGGGCGCAAGCATTAAAAGCTATAGTAGGTGTTAACCTGACCGCATTTGCTGTTGCCGGTGTGCAGGGTATGCCCTTGTTTGGGATCATACAGTTCGTAAGGGACTTGTTTAAAGAAGACGATGAGGACATGACTAGGGCCGAACTACAGCACGCCCTGACGACCATATTCGATGACATTCATTTGGGGCTTATGGCGTATAAAGGGCCGCTGTCTTACTACTCAGGTGTAGACGTGTCTCAGCGTGTAGCCCTTACAAACTTGCTATTTCAAGAGAACAGGTACAACCCAGAACCCACAGAAGAAGAACTTGTAGCTATGTTTACGGGTGGCCCTGCATGGAGTACTGTAAAGAGAATTATTAGGGGAGTCGAAGACGTAAAAAAAGAGAATTATCAGCGAGCCATTGAAAATTTCCTACCTGCGGGTATTACTAACCTTTATAGGATAAGTCCTTTAGGGCGATTTTCGCAAGAGGGGGGTATGTATACCAAGACAACGCAGGGTAGGTCACGTGCTCCTATATACACAGGACTAACCAATAAAGATTTGTTACTTAGTGTCGTAGGTTTTCCTCCTATGGGGTACGCAACACAGCAGGAAGTGAACGCTAGGGTAAGTAAAAAGATGAGGGCCGTAACTAAGCAAAGAAAAGACCTAATCAGCGAATATATCACGTCGTACATGGTAGATGATTCGCAAAGACTAGATAGAATAATGCCAAAAATAGTTGCTTTTAACGATAAAAACCCCACTGTCACTATAACCAATGATAGTTTGATCGGGGCCATAACGCGTGATTACGAGACGACCGCGAGTATGCAACGTGCGAACGGTTTATACGTAAACCCTAAACTCTTGAACTTGGTAGATGAGGCCG
>Ga0075495_1060655_pt1 | contig 11534 bp, 1 predicted proteins | sample DEB08_RNA2_11_FD_73454 | JGI IMG/M metagenome (GOLD analysis project Ga0075495, IMG submission 73454) | Aqueous microbial communities from the Delaware River and Bay under freshwater to marine salinity gradient to study organic matter... | ecosystem: Environmental > Aquatic > Marine > Coastal...
GGAAAGAATGAAATAATCATGAAGTACAGGATGGAAATGTTGCTGAGGGTAGTTTTCCGAGTGGGTGCCAAAGGAGCAAGATAATCGAGCAAAGGAACCATCCTTGCTCAGGCCAAACCATTCTTGGAACTGTTCCACAAACAGTTCCTTATGTTGCACTAACACCCTGGCATGGAGCCTTCAACAGTTGATTTAGCTCAGATACCCAACTCTATACACAATATGTCTATCCCCTCCTCTCAAACCGTTCAATACTTTAATGCCCGCGACGGGACTCCGGTCGCCATCGCGTCAAAGACTGTCGCGTCGGTGGTCACTTCGGTGGCCGGCGGCGGCGAGACGGTCGTCCCGGTCACAGCTGTGTCCGGGACAAGCACCAGCTTCCAGCTAAACGCCGACACACTCCAGCTCATCGGGATGTCAGGCACCTTGCCCAACAGCAACCTCTTCGTCAACTACCCGCACACAATGTGGGAAAGAGATGCAGAAGGAAACAGGATCCCAATCCAGGTAACAACGGCAGTTAGCCAGCCTGGCGGGAAGGGTGAGGGTGACGCCTTGAGCCAAGCGGCCGCCGTCATCAAGAGCGAAGTGACGGCGCCCATGAAAGCTGCGCCGGTGCCCACAAAATCCTTCATCTGCGAAATCTGCAACAAGGGCTTCGCTAAAAGAGAACATCTAACCAAACATACAAGGATACACAAAGATACTAAAAGATACACCTGTGAGTACTGCCAGAAGCAGTTCCGCGACCGGTACGAGCTGGTCCGCCACCAGCGCAGGCACACCGGCGACTTCCCCTTCAGATGCAACGACTGCGACAAGGGCTTCATGAGACACGAGAGATACATGACCCATCTCAGATGGCACTCTGGGGAGCGACCTTTCCAGTGCACCATGTGCGACAAAAGCTTCAGAGATCGAAGTGAACTCAATCGTCACTCGAGAAGACACACTGGAGATTTACCTTACAAGTGTAACACTTGCATGAAAGGATTTTTGCGACGTGAAAGATACATCACCCATGTCCGTATTCACACCGGAGAGAAGCCCTTCGTGTGCGGGGTGTGCAGCAGGGGCTACAGGGACAAGAGGGAGCTAAAGAAGCACCAGGCCACCCACAACCACATTGACCAGAACCCAGAGTCTCCGACATCGGTCTCCAGCGCAACTATGACACCAACTACGCCCAATCAGATTACAGTTATGTCTCCGGCGAGGACGGTGTCTGGTCTATCTCCGACTAAAACTATCACAGTATCGGCAGCCCATCATGCTCCAAACAACTCCATGGCAACTATAACCTTCTCTTTGCCCACTGAGCCTGTTCCCAAGAACCAGCTTGGCATGGCGCCTGAACCTGTGTTCTCCGCCCCGTTGAACCCGGCGCATATACAGCTGCCGCCCAGCGTGGCCACTGCGCTCCAGAACATGAACCAGAAAGCTAAACCAACCGGTTTAATGCTGGCATCAACCCCGGTCAAGCAGGAGTCTGTCACCCAGATATCCGGAGGACATGTTCTCAAGCAAATTCAAGGAGTAATCGAGGGAGGTGATGGAACACAGCTGGCGCTAGCTGGGGGGTCATTCCCAGGACTAATGGCTGCCGGCGGCGGGCCTCAGGTCTTCTACTACGTCATGCCAAGCAATGTGCAGCCCCTGATTACAGATGGGGGCAGGGGTTCAGGCGAAGGAGCAACTCAGTTTGTGGCTCTCCCCGCCGGAGCCTTACAAGCCTCTGTACCAGTTTCTTCGGTCAATGGGAGCTTTCCTCAATGGATCATAGATTCAAGCGTGCAGACGAGCGGGAGTGGAACGGCTGGTTCCGGCCGACCCAACGCAATTTGACAGGACTGCGTCCCCGCCTCGGATTCCGGTGTCGGGCTCCAGGTTCTCTCGGAGTCGGCGGTCGTCTCTCTGACCTCCTCCGACCAGAGAACCGTCTCCGACGCCATCCTTGCACAAAATGAATTCTGTGAAACTGATCTCAAAATTCGCGATTCACTCGATGAAATTATGTGTGCACATGATCTTCTGACCCTTGGACAAAATTATGAATATAAATTCCAAAATATCCAAGTAGTCGACAAAAACAAACCCCATATTTTATATGTTCCGAGTCAAGTCTCAAAACCCGTTGTCCATCGACCCGGGATAAACACCGCTCTCAATCTTGACGGAAACTATTCTGAAAGTTCGGATTCCGGTGCTGAGAGTGACTCGGAAAACTTTTCCGTCTGTATGAATCGTGATTTGACCGAGAAAGATCGGGTAAAACACATTTCTGGCTCTAAATCAACTGTTGAAGGTTCCTGCCCCTCTGCGGTATCCAAACCTTATATCCTTAAAAGACATCTCAAGTGGAAGAAAGTGAAAAGAAATGTTAAGTCAATTAAGACTAGTGATGCTAAACTGATGGAGGGGGAGTATCCCCCTTACAGAAACACTTCGGTGAAGTGCAGCGAAACTGGTTTTCTAAAAGTGACCAGTAAAACAATAAGTGAAAGTAACTCTATTGCAAGTGAAGGTATTATTAATCCCGTGTACGGAACTAGCCAGTCTAAAGTTAATGTCTGTGATAACCTAAACCGAGGAGGAGGCATTAGAACAATGAACGTCAACCCCAACCTGACTACCATGGCAATGTCGGTCAGCTCATCGACTGCCCTCTCTAACGTCATCGCCTTCTCGTCGAACACAACGCCTGTTTGTGTTTCTAGTTTAACGAGCTCCGGAGGTCAGATCGTCGCCGTTTCGGGGATGAACCTGACCCATCCACCCGTTCTGGTGCTCAGCGGCGGCGGAGCATACCCGACCCAGCTCAGCGCTGGGAACACCCAGGGCAATCTAATCGTCGGCAATTTTCCTGGGTCTATGCCTATGGCGCTTATTGCTGGCGGCGCTGGGAACAAACCCCAAATTCAAGGAGCTCAGGTTAGCATCCACAGCTCCATGCAAGTACCTGTGGGTGTTACCCTGTCCCAACCTCGGATGGGTCTAGTGTCGACACAGTCTTTCAACACTGCGTCTATCTCGAGCGGAATTCAACCATCTTTCACAAACAACGCTCCTGATAATCCTCCTATCTTCATCCCCGAAGAACGGCCGAAGGAATCTAGTAGGATTGAACCCACAATCCAAGAAGACGGAACATTTCTTTGGCCTTGCAATGTTTGTGCTAAAATTTGTCCGTCTGAAAGTGACTTGAAGATACATAAGAAAAGACATAAAATAGACGAGGCTTTGATATGTCCTTATTGTCAGCGAAGTTATGTTGACCAACACCGATATGCCGTGCATGTTCGAATACATACTGGTGAAACACCTTTCCACTGTGACCTATGTGGAAAGGGATTTAGAGACGATCGTAAGATGAAACTTCACATGGCTCGACACAACTCGGGTCTTTCCCACAAATGTCATCTTTGTCCTCGAAGTTTTGAAGGACCTAAAGCGCTCGAAAAGCACTTGAATGCCCATGCTACTGGTCGATACGTTGCTCCTAAGGTTATTCAGAAATCTGATGGAACTACGGCTATGGCGTTACCTGAGGATAAAACTAAAGAAGATCTTTTGAACCCTGTCGTTGTAGCGGAAAAACCACCTGAAATGGAGCGCATGAACGCTCCCAGTCCGATCGTTTTGACTCCCCCCGATATAACACGGCTACCAGAAGGATTGAGTTTTGACCTCAAGTCTGAAGGTTCGAGAGAAGATGACAGCGTCTCTGCCTGCTCAAGTATGATCAGTCTTACCATGGAAGACATTTATCAGTATAATGTTACACAGCCAGAAATTCGAAGTAACTCTGAGAGCCTCGACATCCAAGAGAAGCTGACCGAAGGAGCAGCTAAAGTAGTTCCGCTCGACATGGACGAGTTTATGACTGGCGGAGTTCAAATCGGCCGGTCTTCCAAGTCCAGTATGGAGATGAGACAGTCCCACAACGACTCTGGAGAATTCCCCGATCTTTTAGACTCCGGGAACAGCCTGGCAACGCTAAATTCTGACTTCAGCTATTCATCTTATGTTCCTAGCGACGACAAACTTGACAGTTTCCTCAAATCTGCGGAAGGCATAAAAATGGAATCTGGACTAACATTTACAAATCTCAATGGCCTTAAACCTGAGTATCCAGACATAGACATTTCGAGCTTTGAAGGACTTCATCCCGCTCCCACTGAGCAAGTTGTAATTGCCAAAAGGTCAGTGGTTCAGGTTTCCGAGGTTAAATCTGAGCTCGAGTTTGAAGTAAAAACTGAGGCCATGACATCTGCCATAAAAACTGAAGTTTCTCAAACCTTCGTCAAGCATGAAGAAACGCCATTCATTGCTGTTCAGACTTCCGAAACCTTTGCAGAGTCTTCGCGTACGTTTGAACAACCACCACAGCCTATTGTACAATCACAACAACCTATTGTACAATCACTGCAGCCTATTGTACAGTCACCGCAACCTATTGTACAGTCACTGCAACCTTTTGTACAGTCACCACATCCTCTAGTTCAGTCTATAAAGACGCACGCACAATCTCCCATTCCCTTTGTTCACTCCCCTTCTCCTATTGTGCAGAATACAAGGAATCAAGAATCGACATCAGCATTTCCAGTTCAGTTCAATGCCAACACAACGAATACCAAAATAATGCCGCGTGGAGACGAGTGTACTATTACAGATGAAGATGTTCCAATGACGAACATTACTCCTGGAACCTCCCACGAGGATCCAGAGCCCGGAACATCAAAACCAGGCACTCCACAACCAGATCCAGCAAAAGACACTTATACATTGACCACTTCATCTGGTCAAAAAATCGATGTTCCAACCATCATAACAAGCGGATATGATTTTGAAAATCTTCTTTGTTTATTCTGCGAAAAACAACCGTTCAAGAACGATAAAACGTTGATAAACCATTTGTTGAATCATTTTGGTGTTGCACCGAAAATGGCGACATGTCCTATATGCGGCCTCTCTCTTCAGAAAAAGTCGTTTGCTCGTCATGTCAGGTTGCACGGTGACGTCCAACCGGAGGTCTGCCCTTACTGCAAGAAGGAATTTAGAGAAAAAAGATCCCTCGATAAACATGTGAGAGCAATCCATGAAGCTGAACGTCCGTTTCCTTGCGATCAATGTTCAGAAGCTTTCAGAAACACTGTTGAACTCAAGGCACACATGAACCGTCACCTCAAAGACCATCCTTTCAAGTGTGATGTATGTTCACTGTCTTTCCAAAAGCAGGAGGCCTTGACCACCCATTACCGCCTCCATACAGGCGAACGACCATTTGCCTGCAACATTTGCGATAAAACATTCAATAGCGAAAAAAACCGTCGTATTCATATATTGAGACACGAGGGAAGCTTGCCGCATAAATGTGAAGTTTGTGACATGACTTTCCAGTCTAAATCACATTTGATCAAGCACGAGGTTATCCACAACAAAAAATCTCAAGTCACGGTAGCAAAGATCAATACTTTCCTAGAGTCGTTTGGCGCATCTCTCGGAGAGTTCGGTCTAGATGACGACTATGATTCCAATGATCAGATTTCCCTGCACCCTGCAACCGAAAACGGCGAAATTGAAGACGAGTCAGTTAAACTATCCCCTTGCTTTACCAAGACAAAAACTCTTGACGCAGGTACTGCTGATTCTGCGATTTCATTTGACCTGGCCGGCAACGATTTGTCGAATGATAGTATTCTCATCGACGACCTTGACGACGCCAGGCGACCTTCTTCCTCTTTCTCATCGCCCTCCATTCCCTCGTTGGTGAAAGGGTTGACAGAGGAAGAAGCGGAGAAAATGGCTAGGGCCGAGTTGTCGGGAGAAATCGCTCCAACCCACGACGGAACCCATCTATGTGTCATGTGTAATACAAGGCTGGGGAACAAAAGATCATATATAATACATCTCCGAAGACATGCTGGCATGCTAAACTTTAAGTGTAACTATTGTCCTAAAACCTTCCAGGGGCGTGTCAAACTCAACAGACACATGAACACTCACTTCAGAGATGGTGTAACACCATTGTCATCAGCCATGATCAAACCTGAGACAAGTCAGACGCAACCTACAAGACCTGTCGTGGCTGCTGCTAGTGAAAGTCCTCCATTACCTTTACTTGGTTGCACACAGTGTGGAAAATCCTACTCCGACAAGACCTCTCTGCAAGAGCATACGAAAATGCACCTAATTGAAGATGCAAAGGCGAAATTCAGTACAGCTACAAAGGAAAAGAAGCCTGAAGCACCGAGGCTGAAGTACAGCTACACCTGCAACCTGTGTAACATGACCTTTGTCGACAATGAACGCTGGAAGTCGCACAAGACTGCTCACGGAACTAAAACCTGGAAGTGCAAGATTTGCGGAGATCTTATGGAAGAGAACTTGTTGCCTAGCCATCTTAGTCTTCAGCACAGCATTTCAAAAGATGACATGGACAGCCTTGGTTACTTGACCCCTATTCCATTGGTGATCATCAAAGCGGTTCCTCCCGAAAACTTCCAGAGGTTGAAGGAAGAGAAGAAAGACGACGAAGATTCAGCAAGCGAAGAGTCCGAAGACGAAGTGTCGGATCCAATGCCTAAACATTTCGAGGACCTTATCCAGCCTTCGTTGTCGAGATCAGGCAGTTCTGCCTCCCTGGAGTCAGCGGGCCTGTTGTTCGACCAGCGACCACAAAGTGCATGTACAGATGTATCTGACACCTCAGTCTCCGCCGAAACCATTGCCCCCGCGCCAGAGATAGATGAATCAATGTTTGATGTTGCAACTCTCACCTGTAAACTTTGCAGCAAAACGATGAAAAACTTGAGAACTTTTAAAAATCATCGTGCAAGGCATCTTGGCACTCTCAATCATAAATGCCCCGACTGCTCAAAATCGTTTGAAGGTCGCAGCGCTGTGAACCGACATCTCATTTCCAATCACAACCGTGAACTTTTATCTCATGAAATCACGAATAATCCTGCTGCGGCTGGCTCTAGTTTGTGTAAACCGACTACCGGCGTTAAGATTTTCAAACCGTCAGAGATGGTTAGAAAGACATTTAAACTTAACGAAACACCAGAGAAAAGCTCGGAAAAGAAAATGCCCGAGTTGAATCCTGTGACAACAGCAGAAAGGGATCAGTCTCAAGACAACCTCTTTGATATGATGCGCGAAGGAAGATCAATTGTTCCACCGCCGTCGACAGCCGGACAAATGCCCATTTTGTTGGAAAATCCGACCCCGCAACCTGTCAAGTACATTGTCGGCTCACAGCTGAAACTAGATGAGTCTAGCAGTGAAGCTGGTATTGGAAAAGACAGTGAGGATGTTGAGAAGACAACAGAATCAAATGAATCCAACGCAGAAGTAGCTGAAGAGATAATCCCAACTGATGAATCCAAATCTGAAGTGTCCCACTCTGAAGTGTCCCACTCTGAAGTGTCCCAATCTGAAGTATCCAAATCTGCAGTAATTGAAGAGATAGTCTCCACTGAAACCAATGAGAAGAAGGAAAATGAAGCCGAGCCAGTGGATGAAACAAAGACCGTCCCCCCTGAAATAGCAAACATGGAGAAAATCATTCCAGAATCAGATTCTGATTCAGATTCCGATAGTTCGAGTAGTTCAAGTTCGTCTGACAGTGACAGCTCTTCAGATGACGACAGCGAAAAAAATGATGAACCGGAAGAGATATTGATTGAGGATGATGAACCCCCGCAGAAAGTTGTCGAGCCTACTTCTAAATCTACTAATCCGGTTCCAGTCTCTCCTGCAAAGAATGAATATTTGAATGCATTTCAGAGCTTCCTTAAAACACCTAACAAGGAATGCGATTCTAATGAAGATGTGATCATTATTAAAGAAGACGACGAAATTAAAGTTACTTCTCCGGTGAATGTTGAAGGAGAGGAGTCAAGTCCTGTTGAAGAAGATTTTGAGAATATAAGAGTTGTCAAACCAGATGAAGGCCCCAATGCAGATGCAGAGGTTTCTGTTCTGAATAACCAAATCACTTCATTGCAGAAAAGGCCAAATATCAGACAGAGAAAAAAACCTTCGGAGCCCGAGGAAGAGAAAGGAACGGCTAAAAGTAGAGGAGTTACTGTTGCTAAGAATAAAGTTAGTATGGTAGCTAGAATATTTAACGCAAAGAAACGAGAAGAAACAAAGTACAGCGAAGAAAAAAAGCAAAATGCTGCCTTCCTTCAGAAAAAAGCTAAAGATGAGAGCGCAAAGAAAGTATCCGTCGCCGAATCTGAACGAACCGATACCGACAGCAATGATGATTCCAATGCTGACGTAGAAGCACAGGAAGAAGCTGACAAGCTCCTGGAGAAAAAGGGAGTTTCTGTTGTTGGTGGAAAGCTTATGATACCTGCAGATAAACTTAAAATTCCAGATGAGCTTTGTAAAATTAAACTTATTGGAAGGACAAACAAAAGATACTTTTTCTGTGAAATTTGCGAGAAATCATACAATAGAGCTGATAAAATGAAATACCATCTATATAATGATCACTATGAAGATTTCATCCGCTGCTCTGATTCTGTTCCAAAAATCCTTAAAAAGAAATTGGCCTCTGCCGCCCTGGAAGCTAAGCCCACACCAACTCCTTCGACTAAGCCTTTGAAAGAAAAGTCTGTCAGCAAGCCTTCAGCTCTTGCCCGAGTCTTTAAGAAGAAAGAAAGTAAGAAGGAAGCTACTCTACCTATCAAGCAACGCTTACCCAGGTCTCTTGCTAGGTCAAGAACTTTGAATGAAAGATCCACTATTTCTGCTCCAGAAACTGAAAAAGTTTCCAGTATAAAAGCTTCTTCTCCATCTAAGTCAGCTACTAGGCCTGAGAAAATAAAGTCACCTATTAAATCAATGGATGATTTTTCTCCAAAGTCAACGAGAGCAAATAGGCCGCATAAAAACAATGGGGCTTCACCGAATACTGAAAAAAATAATCCGAGTGAATCAACAAAGTTAACACATATGGCATCTCAAAAGTCTCCTAGTTTAAGGTCGAATATATCACCTGAAGAAGTAATTTGCAAGGATGATATTACCACTGATAAATTGTCAGTTGAAGAACCTGGTGAACAAAGTGCATGTAAAAATAAAGTTGAGTTAAATCATCCTGATACAGAAAACGGAGAATCGCCCATTTTATTACCATTGGAACCAGTTCCATGTGAAGTTGATGTTCCAGTGAAGAAGAAAAGAGGAAGGAAGAAGAAAGTTGACATCGAAAAGGCGCTTGAACTGTCAAAGAAGGAGCAAAATGAAGACAATACCCCTCGAAGTCAATCTCCCATTGATGAATTCAACATTCTTAGTGTAACACCAAGTACAAGAAAAACCAGAGCTATGTTTGAAGAAGATTTAACGCCACCTGAAATCATTGTCAATGAAGAGTCTCTTGTAGATAATGATAAATCAAGAAAGCCCTTGAAGAGTTGTCTCAAGTCTAGTTCTTCATCTCGTCCTTCAATTGTTCAGAAAGTAATGTTTAACTTGCCAGATCCAATCTATGATTCAGAAGGAAAAGAGATAGTAAAGGAAAGAAAGAAATTGGTTGAATCTTTGCCAACAAGATTTCCCAAACAACATGACGACACACCTAACTTTGGGATGAACAAGGACTTTGTTACCTTTGCTGATTTGGCTCTTCAATCAAAGTGTGAAGTTGAACGTTTACAGAAGGAATACGAAAAACAACCTTTGGTTCACATCCGAAAGAAAGTATCTGCTCGCTTAAGTGTTGAACAAAGTAATATTGAAGACACGCCTAGCCTTTTAGCTTCAGAAACAGCCAAATTAGAAGATGAACAGACTGAAGATATCAATACCGGAGAAGTTCACAAGGTTGTTCAAGAAGAACTTGAAATATTGGAAATCCTAGAGGTTTCAGAAAAAGTCTTAGAAAAAGAAGATATAGAGGAGCCAAAAGTCGCCGAAGTTTCAGATGATGATGAAGAGATATCAGATGATCTTCCGGAATCATTGAAAATTTTACTAGGAGAGGCATGCGCATCTAGAGATGATGAAAGTAGGCCAACCAGAAGCAAGCTTCATGTCGACACTATTGGATTGCATTCTTCAACTCTGGATCTAGAACTCCATGCATTAAGAAACTTGGTTTTCAACGAAATATTGAAGGAAAAGTATGATAATGGGGAAAGTAATCTCGAAGTTGAAGAAGAAAATATTAAGGACATAAAACCTGTGGATGGCATGCTAGAAAAAGGGTTGGAAACTGTCGAGGATTCAAAACAATTGGTCAATGTCGTTCCTTTAACAGAATATGAGGAAGAAAAAATAAACAATGTTGATCGTTTTATATCCCTCGGAAAAAGTTTTCGTGGAACTATTCGTGTGCTCCAGAGCCAAATATGGCACCAACGTAAGCGCTTGCGGATAGAAAAAAGTTCAGAGTACAGGAAGATGCTCGCTAATGTTCCAAAAGAAAAGCAAAAGAACTTCAAACCTAAGAGATATGATTATTCTTTGGAAATTTTGTGCAAGAATAACCTGTACGACAATATCATCTACAACATGAATGAAATGATGGAGCGCCATATTGTCCTCACTGAGCGATATATGAGGAAGAAACCATTTGATCCCTTAGTCCTACCAAGGTATTCTATTGTACAAAAGGATGAATCAAAGCTTGTTTTGACGAGAAAAACAAAGTCTCATTACTCTTGCACTGTAGATGATGTTGACCTGAAATTGAACTTTAAGAAAGTTTTAGCTCCAAAGCCCATCTTTGATGCACCAACAGAGAAGACAATTTTGGGAATGAAAGAAGAAGTGCAAATCAGCTCCATGTTGCCTCCTCCTAAGAAAAGAGGAAGAAAACCAAAAGCTTTAGCCGTCATAAAAGATGATCTACTGACGGAAAAAGATAACATTTTGAAAGAAAAAGTTACTTCGGAATGTGTGGATTCAAAAGCAGCCGAAAACCATCAGAAAAAGCTGTCAACCAAAGAATCAGATTTGAAACCTGTAAACGCTGCCAAGAGAGGAAGAAAACCCAAGAACACAAATTCTAGCCAAGAACCGTTAAAGAAAATGCGGAAAAAGGGGAGACCTAAGAAGGTTATTGCTGGTGAAGTGAACTTGGAAGTCAATACTGAGAGCTTGAAATCAACAACAGAAAGAAGTTCGGTGGAAGACGAAGGCATTTTAAATCTTATTGCTCCAAAGAAAAGGGGACGAAAACGTAAGCTAGATGTTGAAAATCTAAAGAAGAAGATATTGATTAAGAAATGCAAAATATCTGGAAACGTTTCCTCAGAAGGCGAAGAACAGGTACCCTTAAAAATCACGTTTAAGCGGCCGGCCAAGAAGGAGGATGGGTCGAAAAGTGAAGCTATCAAGTTGAGGGTTAAAACACAGACAACAAGCGATCATGGTTTCAACATACAGATACAGCAGCCAAAGACGGATAATCCTGTCAAGTTCAAGCTCAAGACTTCCGGCGACGTAAGAAGGAGCAGAAAGGTTGGAAAATCTCTGGAAGATATAGCAGGAAAGTTGGCTATTTTGTC
>Ga0075495_1581593_pt1 | contig 11385 bp, 3 predicted proteins | sample DEB08_RNA2_11_FD_73454 | JGI IMG/M metagenome (GOLD analysis project Ga0075495, IMG submission 73454) | Aqueous microbial communities from the Delaware River and Bay under freshwater to marine salinity gradient to study organic matter... | ecosystem: Environmental > Aquatic > Marine > Coastal...
CCAAGCTAATAATTGCTTGATTCACTTCTACAAGAGAGATTAAAATGTATAGACGTCGCGGCAAATTAGGAAGTCATGTTTAAGCTTGAATCATACATAACCCCCCTCATCCTAAGTAGGGTCGAAAAGTACGTCAAGAATGTTCGGAGCGAAGACTCCCAGGTTTCGTTGTGGGGAGGGGATGCCTCACTTACGAACCTGGACCTCAAGCTGGACGTGCTCGAGGAGGAACTCAAACTACCCTTCAAACTTGTCTCAGGTCACATTCACGAACTTCAAATTCACGTTCCCTGGACGCGGCTCCAGTCTGAGCCGATCGTGCTGACGATCAACACCATCGAGTGCGTGCTGCGTCTGCCCGACGGGAGGGGTGGTGGCTCCGTCAGCGGGGAAAGCCAGGACTCCGCAAAACGGAACCGGCGGAGTAGGGTGGAGGACACTGCGCCCCCCGGCTACATCCAGACACTCGTCAATAAAATTATTTCAAATGTACAGATTGTTTGCAACAATGTGATCCTGAAGTACGTTGAGGACGAGCTGGTTCTAAGCACCAACGTCCGCCACGCCTCCGTCGTGTCCGTGGACGGGTGCTGGGAGCCCGCCTTCGCCGAGCTCACCGCCACCGACCTCGTCATGCGGAAGCTGATCTCAGTGTCAGACCTGACCGTCTGCCTAGACAAGAGGGGCGCCATGGGCAAGATTGAATCATACGAGGACCCTCTGCTGTACCGTTGCTCTCTGTCAGCCCGTCTATCGTGGTGCTACAGGTCGATGCACGCGAAGGCGCCCCACAGGACCCTCCTCCACTTGATGATGGAGCGGTTGGACTTCTCTGTCACGAGCCGACAGGTTGGGCTGCTACGGCAGCTGCACCAGCTCCTGCTTGGGCTCATAAGCGGGGACATCAGGCACCATGCCACTGGGACCGTAGACAACCCCGAGGAGACGGAGATGGGGGACCAGGAGACCAAACCAGAGGATGCGGAGGATTTGACTCTAGGCGGCTTGTTGTGGTCTGTTGGTTCTAGTGTTGGGTCCGCGCTGCTGCCGATCCAGTGGGAGGATGAGGAGGATGACGAGGAGGACGCCAGCCTCCGCCCACCCCAGCAGCAGTCAACCAGCATAGCCTTCACGTGCAAGGAGATTGACATTACTCTGAAGAGCAGCCTGAGCACGAAGAGCAAGGGTTGCTACGGAGGCCACAGAAAGGTGCTGTCGCCTTACCTGACCCTCACCCTGCAGGGGGTGTACCTGCACTTGTCAAGCCTGGACCAGAACTGGGTCAACGTTCAGGGCGGTATGAGTCAGATCTTGCTGGCTCCGGCGGGAGACAAGGCGGAGCTCAAGACCTTCCTGCTGGCTGGATGCGAAGGCGAGGGATTTATCAAAGGATCTCTGTTTGAGCCACGGCAAGTCGGTGAGGAAACAAACAAAGCAGAGATCGTTTACAACACCACCAAGAGCTGGGACCTCCACATTCAGGCCGAGACGGAAACTGTGTTGTTGGAGAAGACCCCAGCCCTGGGTCTGGACTACATCTACAGCGCTGAGTTTCCCAGTGATGCAACCAGCGAGGACATTCACCTCCTCTCCGGCAACATGGAGCAGAGCAACCTGCCGGAGCGGGCCCTCTGCCGACTCGTCGTCGGTCCAGCCAACCTCCAGGTCGATGTAGACTTCGTCAATCGTCTCAAGATATTGGAGAAGGTGGTCAGCGAGTTTGAACCGACGACCCAGGTGGACACTGACGATGTGTATCCGACCAAGCTGGAGCTACCCACTAAAGAGGAGATTGACAGTCTGGAGAATAACAACCCCTCGAGGGTCTACCAGGTGACAGTCCTCCACCCGGTGGTGACCCTACACACTGGGGAATCCAGGGTCGAGTGTGGCTTACGCTGCCTTGATGCTACTTTCCATACGCCCATGTATCCTCTCAGAAACGTTAAGGTCGGATCTGTGATGCACCCTCCAAGCAGGATAATCCTCAACAACTCGCACAACTCCGCCGGGCTCACGGTGATGGAGGCCTGGGCCAGGGTAATATTCAAGGATCAACACTTCAAGCTCTGCAGCATCGACCAACTCAAGATGAGCGGTCGATCACTGCTATACAAAAATTACTGGAAGAACATCTATCAAAAGCAGGGAGACTACAACATCGAGGTCGACAACATCGAGGCCAGAATATCTGTGCATGCTGCGCGCACCATCAAACACCTTGTACACATGGTTAACCTGGGAGAACCGCTAGGGGGTGATTTTTCTTTTGAGTGTTCTGGTCCTGTGGTTCAACTCGACGGATCCAACATGGTGGGCTGCTTCACGTGGACGAGTAGGATACACACGCTATCCATCTCGGTCGGAGAGGCGGAAGCAAAGTTCACAAATATAACTCAAAATTATAAGCCGAAATTGTCAACTTTTTTCAAAGGTAACTCGTTTTCTTCTGGAAAAGCTGAAAAACAGTGGATCAACCTAACAATGCAATATCCCTCAGGCACCGAAATTCAGTTTGTTCCTCCTATACTTTTTCTACGAATTGGCAAGACTGAATTATTTCTTGGGTCTGGCTTGCTGCCGGTCATATCAGAGGCCTGTTCCTCTACTGCTCTTGGCAGTGGAGCATCAAAATGCGAGGACAGTGGATTTGTATCAGTGGACACGACTACAATCCCAGACAAAGAAACCACAACAAAACCACCCACACCAAGCGTGCTGCCAGATCTCATCAAGAGCGCTATTTTAAATATCAAGACTGAAGAGTTGAACGTTTATGCAACGGAAGACTTTGCCTTGACCTTTAGCTCTGACAGTATTGCAGAGACAATATCCAAACTCCGCAGCCTGAAGCCTGGGTTGGGGATTGTGTGTGTGAGTGTGCCGCGGGTTGAGTGCTTCAACAGCAACGGGCTGGTCGAGGAGGAGAACCTCCTGCAGTTCCCAATACTCTTCCCGCCGGCTTTCTGGATCTCAGGGAAGAATACTTTACCCCTCACTCTTAATCTTGATGCCTTCAAAGTCCAACTAGTGGAAGAACAAACATGTCTCAAGCCCGTCTCGACTAGATGCACCCTGAGTATGACTAGCAATGAAAACAAGACCTTCGCAATCGCCGTCCACGCTGACATCTCCGCTATACACCTCATGCTCTCACAACAATCATCTACGAAGTTTGTTGGCGTTGTGAACACAATCCTTGGCTACTCGTCCAGATTCAACAGACCTCAACCAAAAGTAGCAGAAATCGTTCGTGCCAAACCCGACACTTCTTTTGCTCTTCTCCAGCATAGTGTTAGCTCGATGTCTGAGCGCGGAACCCCTGTAACGCGTAGTGAGGGGACGGAAAACTTTCAGGTGAAGACTGACACGAGGAGCCTGTCAATCTGGTTGCAGTTGACGCTGCCGAGCATCAAGTACACGCTCATCTCGGGAGAGGAGAGGGTGTCCGTCTCTATCGAGGACAGCTCAGTCTCGTACGACTGTCAGCCGACCTACAGCAAGGTCTCCCTGCGTATGCGGAACGTGTCTAGTCAGAGCGAGCGGTTAACGGAGACCGGGGACTGGCTGGACCAACCCATGAAGGGCCTCACGGTCTCCTGCAACAAGCCGCTCTTCCCCAATCTCTCGGTACATCCGCCGGAGAACGACGACAGCTTTACCGAAGACGATGTAGTCAACGAGTCCGTGACGACAGGGTTCTTCAACCTGGTCATCACCCGAGCTGAAGTCAAGAATGTCCACAGTAAGATGAAGGTTTTGTCTGGCACAGACTTCCTAGAAAACAGTGGCGAGCTCCGACATTTGTGTGAAATTGATGTTGACATTTTTCCCATCGACATCTATCTGAGCACACAGTATCTCGACTTGATCGTCCAGTCCTTGATTCCATTCACAGCTATCCAAGGACCAAACGAACCTACGGGTTCAACCCCTTTCTCCTACATCAGCCTCAACAACAATAATCTTCCGCTCGTTTATTTCAAGTCAAAGCGATGTCGCATCTTTCTGCATGACACAACCTCCTCTTGTGTCAGTGACCTCATCTTGCTTCACCTGGAGAGCGGGGTTTTGACCTGCCAGGTTGAGAACCCGTTGTCGCGGGTCCTGGTCAACGAGAACATCTACTACGCAGCGGCAGAGGCGGGCTACCTGGAGGTTCCCGGCTCCATGGTCGAGGATCGGCAGTATCAGCTGGATCTCCACAGGATTAGTCTCCATTCTGGAAAATGGCAGGATGTGTTGAATCTAAGAGAAAAGCCTGAAAAGATCCTTCTCCGAACAATGTCCGAAAATCCTGCTTTTGAATGGAACTCGCGATCTCAACCAAAAATGACTTCGGAGTCCACGCCAGCACTCTACCCTATCCTGCAGGGAGTTAACACAAAGGTTAATTTTGCTCCGGCAATAGTCTACAGAAAATGCAATGAGACCAATGTCCAGGAGCATCTGGTAGCCGGCATCTCTGTCGAGGTGAACACTTCCTCCGATGTAAGATTATACCTTGGCCTGAAGCAATTAGACTTATTCCGTTCCCTCGTGCAGCAAGCCTACGAGTTAAACTGTCAGCTGCAAGGTAACGCAAGTAGTGAGCATTCAACAGAGTGTCTTTCTGAAATATCTGTCCCTGCTGAGATCCTGGTGACATGCAACAGTATTAAGGTCCTCCTGTACAACGAGGGGCCGATGTACATCACACCACTCATGTTGATGTCCGTCATGCACCCGCACATGTTCATGGTCTTTAGTCCTGTAAGGGAAAAGATGACCTTCTCCCTGTACACACTTGAAGTTTGTACTCCCAATGAAGACGACGTCATCCCAAGTCAAAGTCTTCTAAATGAAGCAAGTTTTCCGAATGTTATTCTTGAATCTAGAGCTGGTACTGCAGATCTATCCTCGGGGATAAAGCCCCCATTTATGAAGACTGTAGTCGAAGGGTTTCTTGGCCACACAGTCAGCATCAACATCAACATTGGGAGACCTGTCAATGGTTATGGAGACCCTCAAACTATTTCTCAAGTACTTTTGTGCTCAACACAATTTTTGGGGGACACGACTACGGACACAAGGAACGAACCCCTATCAAATTCTCGAATCAAGCATTTGAAAGTAGAAATGTCTACAAAACCATGCAAATTAGTACTTAACACAAATGCCCTCAAGCATTTGGGCATGGAAGTAAGTTTGTCATTAATTGGTGCATCCTTCACGCTGGCATTTGGCGATCTGGTGAAAATTAAATGCGATCTGTCCTGCAAAAATTTGAACTCCACCCTACACATAAGGAAAAGGAAACACTCGCTGTTTGGACCTATGGATCTGAATATCACTGGCGATCTTAGTCATGACCCTTGTGAAGGACCAAAAGACGGATTTGTAATGGTAACACTTGGAAGAACAAGCTTACATATTGGTCCAGATCATGTGACTGCCCTACTGCACATATTTGAGATCATAAATGACATTTTTTTGTTATCGAAAAAGGAAAGTGTTGTCAAAAAATCTAGTGAGGATGTGGACGACCGTGGAGAACACTTTTGTGATGACTTAAGACTAGGAACCTTCACAATCGAGGACACTGCAACTGATTCCGATATCCCTCAACCCTACAGGATTATGTTCAACAGAAACTCGTTGACCTGGACATATCCGAGGCCGCGAACCCTGACCAAGATGTTAATATTACCAATGCCCTTGACCCTTGCCGACAGCGGGTCCAGCGGTGCTGGAGACAGAGTTTCTTGTCAGCTTCAGTACTGGTCGAGCAACAGATCAGCCTGGAGCCTGTATCAGCACTTTGTTCTGGAGGAGGGTGCGGTAACCCACGTAGATCTACCTATTTGTACTGATCGCCGGTCCTGCGAGTTCGCCAACACCTGGAGGATTCAGATGTTCTCAGAGGGAAACATCAGAGATGAGATTCCCTGCAGTCTTATTTCCGCATTGAGAGTGGACTCATTTTTCTCCTCAGCGATGCTTCCGAATTTCCAGGTTGTACTTCGGTCAGATCATCTTGATGTTCAGGTGCACAACCACTTGTACAACCAAGGTCTAGAATTGAACGATTGCTTCAAAGACTTATTCGTCGATGATTCCTATCCAAAAGATCAGAGCTTTATGTCCCTCAATTTGGATTCTTTTTCGACTGAGTTAAGTGTTTGGACCAATTCCCCTGAGAACTCCATGTTAAAGATGACTTCACGGAGTAGGGTTGGAGTTGACTTCATAGACTATTGCTACCTCGCCAACCACACTTTGCTGAAGCCCTGTGACGCTGTTATTAAAGTTCAAATGCAAAGTACAAGTATCGATGTTTTTGCTGACCTTGGAAAAGCTGAAATCATGTTGGGGCCTTTTGGTATTCATACATTTGTCCAGTCAGCAAAGCTTTGGGAACAAGCTTTAAATGATGAATCAAAAAGTCTTCCGTTCATTCCAGTGACACAAATTCTTGTGATTAATGACACTTGTGAACCGCTCACATTCGGTCAATCAGGAACTGATGAAGTAATTCACATAGAAAGCAAAGTTTTGGTAATGTACACATGGAGATCACAGAAAGCGGGTAACACGTTGAGACTGAGGACTAGTAAACAAGGCGCAAAATGGTCTGATTCGTTTTCCCTTATCGTGGGGGAATCCTTCATAACCTTGGAGGATGGAAGGGTAATTTCTGTCAGCGTGGAAAAAACATCATCTACTTTGATGGTAGCAACACTCAAAGGATTGATTACAGTCGTCAACCTTTTAAAAGACCATCTTGAAATCAAGCTGGTAAATGCCAGATCAGAAAGTCCCAAAATCTTGTCAGGTAGCTGTGAACGACCTGTTTCCTTCATCACAAAGCCTGGGGATCTTGATATTAAAATCAAGCTGTTTGGATTGTTTACTGCTTGGTCCATGGGGTTTAGTTTAAACAACACAAGGAAGCATTCTCTGATCAGGCTGCCACACCGGGAGAAAGGAAACTGTCTGACTGTATGGTGCAACATCATCACTTCAGACACTCTGGAGCCCCACACTAATCTTCTTGTTGTGTTCAGTCCAATGTATGTTGTTGATTCACAAATTCCAGGTATGCTGCAGGTACATGCCCAGTTGGAAGATCGTCAAACAGAAGTTTTAAGTCAGGCTTTCGGCACCTGTTGTCAAATAGATCTGCAACAAGCGCCGGAGAACAAGTTTAACCTGAGTTTTCAGCTATCTCCTGAGTCAATTCCATCCTCTCCTCCAGTCAGCGTGTCTTGGGGAATTATTGACCAGGTTCGTACATCGAAAAAAGAAGAAAAAACATTCAATACCGAGATGAAGGAGATCATAGATATTTGTAGATCTAAAATGAACTCTCAGCTTCTTCTGAAAGATCTATCAGATATGAAAACTGGGGAACAATTTGGTTCAGATTGTCGAGTCACTTTTGAAGAAGTCCATCCAGCACTAAACACACTTAAAATCAAAGTGCAGTCAAAGCAAATTTTTATCAACAAAACCGAAAAGCACCTTGTATTGAACTGTGGCAAAGACGACTGGTTTATAGAACCCTCGTCGGTATTCTATCCTCCACCCATATTCTCAGCATTCAAGATAGGAATATTGTTAAGGGAGGGGGAAGAGTATTTAGGACCATCTATGGAGATTACGGATCACGATTGGACCTACGTTTCTCTTCTTCCTAACCGCGACAGGGTTATTCCCAAATATGGAGATTTGATTTACAATGTCAAGTGTGGCAACAAGGGAATGATGCTTAACATTCACTCGCAGATAATTGATGGGGTTCGTATCATCACAATGCAGTCAATGTTTCTGTTTACAAATCAACTGGATACAAAAATTAAAATCAAACCAGGTATGTCCTTCAGAAAATCTTTGAGCATATCCAACGCAAGTGAGCCAAAAGAAGATGAGCTCGTCTGGGACCTTGAGGCAAGCTCTGAGGGCCAAGGGCTTCTGTGGAGCTTATTGGATAAAGGAGATGGATCTCCAGAATTTTGTGTCCGTCTGGGACAGGCTGGCTCCAACTGGAGCCGTGAGTTGTCTATACCTGCTGATGACGACAAAAGGCAATGTTTTTGTTTATATTCGCCAGAATCTGCTCTGCCTTGCATTTTGACGAGCTACAGGCTGGAGGGGCAGGTATATGTCGTCATCTTTAAAGACGAGAGGCCACAGTTCAAATTGACAAATGGATTAGATGTTGACATTAAATTCAAGGAGGTGACAGGACTACCTTACTATCTGGATAAGGGTTCAGAGACCTTCTACACCTGCAAGTATGTCGAGGATGGATATCCATTGGTCGAGGAGGACCCTGAGAACAACAGGATTCATTTCAGCTTGCCATCAGTTGATGGATCAGATGACAGTTGGTCTCGGAGTATAGACGTTGGTTCGTCCCAAGAGACATTCCTGGCTCTTCCCGGCCTAGGAGACGTGAAGCTGCGAGTCAACTGCGTCAACCCTCTATCAGAAGTCTGCATTCAACCAGTGTCAGATATGGAAATATCTGCCAAGGATATCAGAGCCCGGTTTAATGACGACCAAACTCTCCAGGATACACACAACCTCGAATCTGAAAACACAAGTTCAGTCAATTCCTTTGTGATGGTGGCTGGGGGCAGCGGCACAGGGCGCAGCACTCCGCAGCGCCAGTCTCCTCCTCCTCAGTGTCAACCAAACCTTGTTACAATAGTCTTTAAGTTGCAAGAGCTGGACTTGGCTATCACTGACGATATTTGCAACTTTAATGATATCCAGGAAATTTTGAGACTGACTATTACCAAGACCGAGCTTACATATCTACCAAACCTGAGATCAAATAGTTTTTTCCAGCAGTACAGAACTGAATTGAGCATAGAAGACGTCCAACTTGACAATCAAATATATGAGAAAGGCCTCTACAACTTTCCTGTTGTTCTAAGAAAAGCTGAAAATACCAAAGAAAAGTTTTTAAATATCCAACTGTCTCTGTCGAATACCTCCGGTAAGATTGACGTGACCAGCGTCGACGTTTCCTTGAGCCCGATATCTTTGAACCTTGAAGACACCCTCATGTACGTTCTCCTGGAGTATGCAAAACTCTTCATAAATATCGGAAGTAAAGAACTATCCCCGAGTCGCAGTTCACTTCCTCTGCCGGTCTTAGTTTTTGTTGAGAGTTCAAGAAATATGACGTTCCTCGAAAACATCTGCATCAACGATATCAGGTTGCAGGTGAGCGTCTATGCTTCAGTTAAACTGTTTCTCGGGCTTGAGGACTCTGTTCTCCAGCTCGGAAAGTTTTCCAGGAAGAATCTTTGGTGTTCTGGCTACAGCCTGGGACACTCAATGTCACGGCACTACTTGTCGGGCGCCTTGTTCAAAGCAGGCTGGGTGGTGGGTAGCCTCGACGTCATCGGCAACCCTGCAGCCTTCACCAGGAATGTCGGTGAAGGCTTGAAAGATTTTGTCGCGCTTCCCTGCGAAGGTATATTCAATGGTCCCTGGGGATTCATGGTTGGTCTCACGCTAGGTTCGTCCAGCCTGGTGAAGCATGTCTCCGCGGGAACTGTCACCTCCATCACTAATTTTGCTAAAAGTGTGTCTAGAAACCTTGACAAACTTTCATTTGATTCTGAACACTTGCAGCGCAACGAAGAAGCTCGTAGAATAAAGCCGCGAGGAGTTACAGAAGGCGTTTTCTACGGACTGTCGGGGGTAGGAGTTAGTATCCTGGGAGCAATTGGAGGCCTTGCTCATCACCCAATTCAAGTTCTGTTAAAAGACGGCATGTCTCCGGCTAGACTAGTAGGGGGAGTCGGCAAGGGATTAGTCGGAATGGTGACCAAGCCGCTTGGAGGCGCCGCTGGGCTCATCGCGCTGACGGGACAAGGTTTACTCGTTGGCAGTGGATGGAGCAAAGATAGGAAGGCAATTAGAATGGCAATGCCCTCGCTCATTCTAGACCTGTCAAGCTCAAACCTCAAGTTCCAGTGGAAGCTGAGTCTAGCCGAGCATATCCTGTGCTCTGTTGATGCAAGTCTGTACCGAGACAACCTGTACACCCCCGTCACATGCATCCTAACAAAGGACTCAATAATAATCCTGAACGAGGACGAGGACGCCATCCAGCATGTACACCAGCTCGCCAACCTTAGCCTTGAGCCGTCGCTACAGGACCCAACCCTCTCCGTCCTCAAGGTCCTGCGGCAACAATCGCCGGAGGACAATCTGCAGCTCAACGACAGGGTTGCGCAGTTTGTCCTCGAGTCCATCCAGTTTGCCGGCAACAGATCCGAACTGACGGAGGATGATATTCCTGGACTAAGGACCCAGCAACACATTGAAGAGGAATATCTGCTCTACGTTAATCCGAGCCTCCTTCACTGGTTCACTCAGTGCCTTGAAAGCGCACAACAAAATTTTCTTTAAATAATAAATCGGTAACTTTTAAAAATAACGTCCTCCTAAGAAAAGATTTTTTGAGGACAGAAAAACTTGTCCTTATTCCCCTCTTTAGTCCTATTAAGTAGTAACACAATTCTTTTTTGGGATGGTCTATGTAATTAGTTTCTAAATATTTATTGTAAAAGACGTGAAGAGATCTCTCCAATGAAAATATTTCTTCTAAAAAAACAATTAAATATTCATATTTAAAGTTCATGTATTATGGCTTGTTACTTTGTAAGTTCGGGTTAAATATTTTGGTTGGAGAGATTTCTTCATCTCTTCTCCTTTTACAAATGAAAATTTCTTTTGGGAAAATAACGTTGGGCTTGCATTCCACAGAAGCCATCCTTGGACATTTTTTAAACCCATACCCCGTTATTACCCCTACAATTATATTCGCACAAAACAAAAGTGGGTACATCAGAAACTTTGTGATTATGAAGCAACGACGTTAACTATTTATCCACCTTATTTGTTGATTTAGTAATGTAAAAAAAAGGGTCGAACCATGAAAAAATCTTGCTTATTGGTTTAAGCCTATTAAAGGTCTATACTATTGTTTTATTGTTTTTTCCATTCCCCATATTTAAATATTTTATTTTATTAAATATTTGCAATATTGCAATATTTGCGTTTTATTTATTCAAAATGGGGTTATTTATAATTTTAATACGTGTTTCTTCACATTAATTGGCAAACACATTATGGCTGCACTGCAGTTTGGAAGGTTTATTTGAAAAAATTCCGTTTTGTGTTCATTCGAATTATCTTTTATAATGGCCTTTTTCAATAGAAAAGGAAAAGAATATGATTACTTTAACTTTAAAATTTTTCCTTTGTTTTTCTTTCCAATCTGTTGGCAGAAATGACCTTCACCGATTTTCTTTTTCAAACCATTTTTGTAGACTTGCCTTATAAATTTTTACAATTTGTGATATTGCCACTGACTGTGAT
>Ga0075495_1030188_pt1 | contig 11199 bp, 9 predicted proteins | sample DEB08_RNA2_11_FD_73454 | JGI IMG/M metagenome (GOLD analysis project Ga0075495, IMG submission 73454) | Aqueous microbial communities from the Delaware River and Bay under freshwater to marine salinity gradient to study organic matter... | ecosystem: Environmental > Aquatic > Marine > Coastal...
TGGGGGAGGCACGCATCGAAGTAAAAAGTATAATGGACAGAGCCGGGCTCACAGAGCCAGTGATACTGGCCCGGGAAATTACCATGGTGCCGGCGAGATTACCGAAACCGGCTTCCTCAGCACTGGATGAACTGTTTGACGACAGCTCTGACCCAGAGCCGAGTGAAAACCCAGATGAAGACCAGTCTACGGAGACTAATAACGTGCAATCAGCCTGTACAATGATCGGGGAAGCCTACTGATGCATCCATCAGTTGATCATATCCACAGTCTAGACCGCCGCATCACCAATCAGGGCGATGCACTGGGCTCTATTGATGTGCTCAATGCCAGCCCTATGCAGCTGTGGGTGCCGACCGAGCGCATTGGTTTTCATCAGGTGGATGTGCCTACGGCCCCCGAGCGCAAATGGTCCCAACTAATACCCTGGCTGCTGGAAGACCGCATACTGCAGCCGGTCGAAGAGATGCACTTTATTATCACCGGCCGTTCCCCTGACAACCAGCTGCAAGTATTGGCGGTGAGTCGTGAAGATATGCGGCACTGGTGCCGGGTCGCTGAAAATTCTGCAGTGGCGGCCAGCAGCATGGTGCCAGATTACTTGGCGCTGCCCTGGGAAGCCGGTCGCATCAATGTGGGTTGGCGCGAGGGAACCATTCTGGTGCGCAGTGGCACAGATCAGGGTTTTGCCGCTAGCCCCGATATGGCCTGGGCAATGGTTGATCGCCTGATTCAAGGCGCCGACATTGAGCCCAGGTTGTCTATCTCTATACCAGATCAGAGTCTGGTGCCTGAGCATCTTGTGCAGATGGCGGATATTAATGACTCCATTATCGACTGGGAATTTGCCGATATTCCCGCAGCACCTAATTTATTGCAGGGGGAGTTTAGGCCCCGCAGTCGGCATAGCAGTCAGACTAGTTGGCTGCCCATAGCTGGGCTGGCTGTTTTAGCTCTGGTTTTGCTGTTTGCCTATCTGCAGATTGCCAATAGCCAGCTCAGCAAGCAGGTGCAGCAACTAGAGCAGCAGCTGGTATCTGGCAGCTCAAAATTATTTGGCACTGGCAATATTAAAGCGGCAGGTGCCAGAGACCTGGCCGAGCAGCGCCTGAGCTATCTGTTTGCGCAACAACAGAGTTTGAGTACTGGCGCCCTTGCCGGATTAACTGCTCTGGATGGCCTGATGACTGACTGTGGCTGTAATTTAGTATCTATGACAGCAGATGCCGACAAGCTGTCGCTGGTGATTGATAATGGCGGCAAACTAAAGGCCAAGGCGCTGAATATTCCGGGTTACCAAACCTCAATTACCCCGCAGCCCAACAGGGGGGCAGAGTCTATTGTGCTGACCCTGATCTCGAGCGCAGGAGGTGGGCGATGAAAGCTTTACTAGCCAGGGTGCAGGATAAATTTGCCAGTCTGCAACAGCGGGAAAAGCTGTTTGTCTGTGGTGGAGCAGCTGCAGTTTTACTGGCTCTGCTGTACACAGCACTGATACCCCAGCTGGACCGAAATACTGATTTAGCCCACCAGCAAAAACAACTTCAGGCCGATATACTCTGGCTGCAGCAACAGCAAGCGGTGGTTTCTCGGCTAACCAATAGCTGTTCATCCTCAACAGCCTCAGTAGAATCTGCTAGAGACCTGTTGACTAAACTGATTCGCCGCAACCAACTGCGACTGAAAAATTTGCGCGAAGTCGGCGATGGCCTGGTGCTGAGCTTTAGCTCCAGCGATGCCAACCGCACAGTGCGCATTGCACATCAGATTGCCTGTCAGGGGTTTGTGGTCGACAGTATCCAGGTGACTGAGGGAGCCAACCAACCCAATCTCTGGGATGTGAGTATGGAGGTTAGCTATGTCAATTAGTCGCAGGCTTCTGGATCGCCCCTCCAGCCAACTTGCCCGTCTTGCCCTGGTGGCTGCGCTGCTGGTTGCCTGTCTGTATTTGGCTGTCTCCATACTGTTGCAATTTATCCCCTCTGCTGACAGAGAGTTGAGAGATATCGCCCGGGCTCCCTCGGCAAAAGCCCTTTACTGGAACTGGTTTAGCAGCAACTCCCTGGTTGCCGAGACCAACAGGGTAGAAAAACATGGCGAGCTGCCAGAGGCCAATATTAACGCCGTACTTCTGGGGGTTATGATGGGCGGCGAAGATTCTCTGGCGACACTAAAGTTTAATGGCAAGCCAGAGGCGGTATATCGCGTTGGTGACGACCTAAGTTCCGGCTTTAGTTTGGTGGATATAGAGTCCTTCAGAATTGTGGTGCGCAAGAATGGTATCAACCAACAGGTGCTGATGAAAAAGCCTAAGGGCATTATCGAAACTCAACAGGTATCGCCAGCAGAAAACTCTACTGAATCCTCCAGCCAGCCCGAGGAGGGTTTTGCTCTGGCCAATATGTTTGGCGCCGTACCTGTAATGGCTGGCAATGGTGCGGGGCTTAAATTAAATAACCTTTCAGCAGAGTTAACATCTTTAGCCGACTTGCAAGAGGGCGACGTAGTGGTTCAGGTAGATGGCAAGTCAGTGCAGGAGCTGATGGCCAATCCAGCTCAGTGGGTCAGCTACAGTAGTAACAACAGCCTGCCCGTTACCGTTATGCGGCAGGGCCAGGAAGAGATTATCTATGTCAATGCTGCCAGCCTGTCAGCGAAAATATTACCGAATCTTGGATTAACCCGATAAAATGACAACGAAAATAACTAAGCGGACAAACATTATGGCAGCCGGTTCTCAGCGTAAAGGGCGCAGTCTTATTGCATGGCTAGGCTCCCTGATTTTTACCCTCTGCCTTGTTGTAGAGGCCAGCGCCGAGGAACAGGTGCGCATTAATTTTCGCGATGCGGATATTCGCAGTGTGATTGAGAGTGTTGCCGAGATCACTGGCAAGTCTTTTGTGCTGGATCCCCGCGTCAAAGGCAAAGTCACTATTATCGCCCCAGATCCCATAGATTCAGCTCTGCTGTATCCAGCGGTGCTGTCCGCCATTCAGGTGCAGGGATTTCAGGCCATAGAAGACGGCGCTGTGATTCGTGTTGTGCCCTTTAATCAGGCATTTAATTTTGCCGGTGGCACAGGTAACAACCAGCTGCAAACTGAAGTGCTGAAAATTAAATATGTGCAGGCCGCCACTATGGTGCCAGTACTCAAGCCCATGATGAGTAGCGGTGCACGACTGCAGGCCTTTAACGAAAGTAACTATCTGGTTATCTCTGATATTCGCACCAATGTCGACCAGGTCAAGCGCCTGATCGCGCAGATGGATGACCCGGATCACAGTGCCGTTGAGGTAATTAATCTGGAACATATTTCGGCGGCCGAAGCCGTGCATATTGCGGGTCAGTTAAAGCAGCTGCAAAAACAGGATCTGTCGCTGGTTGAAGACGGGTTAAATAACCGCGTGATTGTCAGCGGCCCAAGCATTGCCCGAACTTCATTTAAAACCATGCTTAAGTCTCTGGATTTGCCCTCGACCAAAAAAGGCAGCGTCGAAGTGATTTATCTGGATTATTCCCGCGCCTCAGAAATGAAACCCATAGTTGAGGGCATGTTGCAGTCGGATATCTTTTTGCGTCTGGCCGGTGAAGCTGGCGCCAAAGATAAGGCTAAAGCTGCTTACAAAATTGAAATCGATGAACTCAATAATGCTCTGGTGGTAGCCGCACCCTCTGCAGTGATCCGCGAGATTAAAAATGTGGTTAGCAAGCTGGACCTGTCCCGGCCCCAGGTATTAATCGAGGCGGTGATTGCAGAGCTGTCGGAGTCCCAGGCGAAAACCCTGAGCACTGAACTGGCCTATGCCAGCAAGCGCCGTGGCGGCTACCTGACTAATTTCGATCAGCTGCTCGGCTCACTGCTTGGACTGGGAGTCAGCGGTCAAACAGACTCGAGCACATTAGCATCCGCGATTGGCAGCCTGCCCCAGTCGGCACTGGGCGTGGCTGGCGACTTTGATCAAGAGACTGGCAAAGGCATGGGTATTTTGATTCAGGCTTTGAAAACCGACGGCGCCACCAATATTCTCTCCACACCCTCGGTGGTGACATTGGACAATGAAGAAGCCGTTTTAACCGTGGGTGAAGAGGTACCCTTTGTCACCGGCAGCTTCTCCAGTATTAGCAGTAACACATCCAATGGCAATCCATTTACTACAGTTAATCGGGAAGAAGTGGGCGTGATGTTGAAGGTTAAGCCCCAGATCAGCAAAGGCAATGGTGTGCGGCTGGAAATTGAGCAGGAGTCCTCTAAGGTTAAGAGTGGTGAGCCCGGTTTGCAGACCACATCCAAAAGCACTATGCAGACCAATGTGATGATTCAGGATGGAGAACTGCTGGTACTGGGTGGCCTGATTGAAGATCAGACTTCAGGCAATGCCTCAAAGGTTCCGCTGCTGGGAGATATTCCTCTACTGGGCCGACTGTTCCGCTCCTCAGTTAAAGGGGATACCAAGAAGGTGTTGATGATGTTTATCCGTCCGACCATTATTCGCACCGCAGAAGATGCCCGCAAGCTATCCAAAAATAAGTTTGAGCATCTGATCACCAGAGATTTAAACGGTAAAAAAGAAGGCCCGCTCACCAAGCAGCTGGAAGAGTTTATGGACAACCAAGAGGCAGACAAGTCAACCGAGTAATTTTGCGCTATGAGTATTTATCTCAAGCATTTTGGCCTGGTTCGAGAACCTTTCTCGATTGTGCCCGATCCTGGCTTTCTCTACCCCAGTAATAATCACCGCCAGGCCGTTGCCCATCTAAAGTATGGCCTGGATAGGGAAGGTGGTTTTATTCTGCTGACGGGAGAAGTGGGCACAGGCAAAACCACATTGACCCGCACCATGCTCAAACGCCTGCCAGCCCATGTGCGGGTGGCCTATGTTCTCAATAGTAAGCTTGAAGTCAGTGACGCACTGGCAAGTATCTGTACTGAGCTATCTATAGAGTTGCCTGGCAACAGTAGCCTGTCATTTACAAAACTCTGCACCGACGCGCTCAACCAGGATTTACTCCAGGCCCATGCCCAGGGCAAGAAAACATTGATTGTAATTGAAGAGGCGCAAAACCTTACCTCCGAGGTTTTGGAGACACTGCGGTTGTTGAGTAATCTGGAGACCCATACCCATAAGCTGCTGCATATTTTACTGGTGGGGCAGCCGGAGTTGCTGGAAATATTGGCCCAGAAAGAGTTGCGTCAGCTTAATCAGCGGGTGGTCTCTAGATTTCATTTATTGCCCTTGGACAAAGATGACCTGGCCAACTATGTCAATCATCGCCTGCACCGTGCCGGTGCAAAACAACCGATCTTCGACAGTGCCTGTATGTCGATGCTTTACAGACTAACCAAAGGAGTACCCAGATTAATTAATCTGGTCTGCCAACATTCTCTGCTGGCCGCCTATTCCACCGAAGCCAGAATCATCACCCCAAAATTGATTAAACAGGCTTCCGTAGAAATACTTGGCGAACAAAAGTCATCCCAGCCCCTGGTAAAGTACTGGCCCCATGGGCTGGCAGCTGCACTGCTTGCAATAGTCGTCTGGCTTATCGCCGCCGGATCTGGTATCGAGAATCAAGAGCCCTCAGCTAATAAAGAGCCAATATCACTACCCACCGCACCAGTTCCAACAGCCCAAACCCCAAACCTAAACCCATTTGCCGAATTACTGGGTCTCTGGTCAGTGACGGGCACAGAGGTCTACTCCCAGGAAGACTTTATTGCGCTGGCCGAATTTCAGGGTCTGCAATCCCATCAAATCTCTGACGCCGAGGTGATTGATCTAGAGATAATTAATCGTCCCGGTATTGTGCGACTGCAGACCCAAGCCGGCTATCTAAAGAGCTACCTGCTAACTCGGATCGACTCCTCAGGATTTACGGTTACCAGCGGCTCTGACAGCCAACTATTGGATGCCCAGGCATTTCGCGATATCTGGTCGCGCAGTTTTATCTATCTCTGGCGACCCCCTATCGAGGTTGAGCGCCTAGCGCTGGGGGACACAGATGCGCAGGCTGTAAGCTGGCTGCAATCCCAGCTGCAGCAGGTAGATCAAAGCGCAGAAGCAATTATTAGCGGCGGCCGCTACACCCAGGCTATTGCCAACCAGGTACTGAAATTTCAGCGCGAACAGAATATTACCGCTGACGGAGTGGTTGGAAGGGAGACCCTGCTGCGACTCAATCAATTAACCAGAGCCGATATTCCGCTGCTGACCGAGGGTAGCAACTGATGTCCTATATTCTCGATGCTCTAAAAAAAGCCGAGCGAGATCGCTTGCGCGAAGACCCTAAAGAGCTGGATGATTTTGCTAGCTCTAACTGGGATCCCTATCAGCAAGAACCTAAATCTGATGTACTGAAATATATAATTCTGCTGCTCTGTATTATTGTTGCGGTGATTGGCCTAGTGATTTATTCCGAGTTATTAACCAGGCCTCAGATACAGCCGCAACCGCCAGCCGCAGAGATCACCAAGCAGGCCCCTGCGCCCCAACCTATTAGGCAGTCTCTAGCACCAGCACCTGTTAATGAAAGTCAGCCGGAGCCAAAATCTCTGGCACTGCCAGAGCTGCAAATTTCGGGGCATATGTATATGGCAGAGGGCTCGGCTTCCAATCGACTGTTTGCCAACGGTGGAAGTTTTCGCCAGGGTGATAAGCTGGATAATCATTGGACTCTGATTGCCGTGGGTATCGACGGTATTGAAATCAGTGCCGGTCAGCGCAGAGAGTTTGTGCCCTATAGGTAAGGGCTAGTCGGAAAACACTTCCAGTATAGAGTCTTTGCCGCGATCAAAGCGCTTGGCTCGACGGTAGGGAAAGACATCGACCACATAGCCATTGCGAATCTGCTCTTGCAGCCCGGTCCAAAAACTAACCTGATAAAGTTCGCCGTGAATTTCTTCAAACATTTTTCTCGCTTTAATATTGCCCGAGAAAAATAAACGAAACTCCTCGGGAAAAATATCATCCGGCCCCACTGTATACCAGGTGCCAGATTGCATCTCTTCCTGTTCAGTGCGGGGCTGCGGAATCTCGCGGAAATTACAGTCAGTCAATGTAGCAATCTCATCGTAATCATAGAAAACCACACGGCCATGGCGGGTGACACCGAAATTCTTTAATGGCATATCGCCGGGGAAGATATTAGCTGCCGCCAGCTGCTTGATGCAGTTGCCGTATTCCTCCATGGCGTTGCGAATCTGATCATCGTCGGCTGTCTCCAGATAAATATTGAGCGGGGTCATGTAACGCTCGGTATAGAGGTGCTTGATAACCAGTTTATCGCCGCGTATTTCGATTGAGGAGCTGGCCACTTTATGCAGTTCTTCGATCAGCTCGTCAGAGAAGCGATCCAGAGGAAAAACCAGGTTGTCAAATTCCTGGGTATCAGCCATGCGGCCAATGCGGTCATGGCGAGATACCAGGCGGTATTTTTCCCGCACCGTTTGATGAGTGACTTCCTTGGGGGGTGCGAACCTGTCTTTAATAATCTTAAATACAATATTGTAGGAGGGCAGGGTAAACACAGTCATCACCATGCCTTTGATACCTGGCGCCACAATAAACTTGTCGCTAGAGTTTTCCAGATGACCTACCAGCTGTCGGTAGAATTCAGTTTTTGCATGCTTGGGAAAACCCAGGCTGTTATAGACCTCATAGTCCAGCTTGCGGGGCATTAATGTTTTTAGAAAGTGCGCATACTGGTAGGGCAGAGGCGCATCCACCATAAAGTGGTTGCGGGTAAAACTGAATACAACACTGAGATCATCGTCATTAAACAGCGCTGTATCCACATAGAGCTGTCCTTTCTCGGTGTTGAGAAAAACCAGTGCCATGGGAAAAGTCTGATCGCCATCGACCACCCGACCCACCATATAGGCTGCCTTGCTGCGGTAAAAGGTAGATTCCAAAATATCAAACTTTAGCTGCTCTGGCGTACCCAGAAGTTGTGGTGCTACTTCCTGATTAAAGACCTCGGTAATACAGTCAAGATCCAGCTCTATATCTTCGCCCGGCAGGCTAAACTCAGATTCTTTAAGGATACGTCTAAAGGTATCTCGAAGACCCTCGCCCTCATAGCGCACAAAGATACTGTACTCGGCTTCTGGCGCCTCAATCAGTTGTGATGAGAGTACATAGATAATATCGTCGCTAATCTTGTCATGATCATGGATATCACTAAATACCGAGTTAAAGAAAGTCTCGGCAATTTCAAAGTTGGGGAAATTAAATACTAGCTGAGTGTAGGCCAGTTTGGCTTCGCTCCACAGATGAAGATTGGCGATATCTTTGTTGGTCACCATTTCCAGATACTGAACAGTCTGAGCTACTTTGGTTTTGTAGAGCTCCAGGCGATCCACATTGGCTTGCTGCACCCCATGCCAGTCTGCTTTTTCAAATCGAGCCTTGGCACTGAGGGTAGAGTTTAGATAGTCGGCAAAATAGCTGCGAAAACCATTGAGAATGGTTTTGGCCATACGCCGCGCGGTGGAGTTGTGAGTAAGTAGCTGTCCTGCCATAGGCTGGGCCTAGTTTAATAACCGCTTAAGTTGATCAAGCTGTTGGCGATTGTGTTTTTTACTGGCCATTACCTGAGATGTTTCCGGCAGAGCCTGGGGAGGCTCGATAATAAATTCTTCACCAGCCACAACCAGATCACAGTACTGGTTGTAGACCTGAGTAAAAGCGGGCAGAGCTTTGGACTCCACTTCATTGGCCAGCAAATGCCAGCCACAGTCTCTGGCCGCCAGATAGACCGCTGGGTGAGACCATTTCTGTTCAGCTTTTGGGCTGGGCTTATTGCAGGCTTCTTCATAGGCTCTGCGGACACTGGGCAGATTTGAGGGCATGCCGGCAGAGCGACAGGCATTGAGCATTTTATGCAATGTAGGCAGGTACTCGCTGTCGGCAATAATTCTCTCTGCCGCGGCAAGAATCACCTCTGGGCCAAAGTCGCTGAGTTTGGACAGCCAGAGTTTTTTGGCCAGGTTTTCTGACTTGGTATTGTCGCCAAAGGCTGCATAGTACTGATTGTGATAATTAACCTGAAACAGGGCAAAAATCTGATTGATAGCATCAATCAGTTCAGGGCTAGCTGGTGGGGCTTTAGCTTGCCCAGCTGCGGTCTGAGAGCGCGTCGATGATGCTGCGATCCCGGATGCGACCTTCTGAATTAGATCCTTGGTTGCCATGACTAACACTCGCTGACTGAGATTGGTTGTGTCGCGCCCACTGACGCTTTACATATTGCAAAAATTTGGTACTCCAGGAACCATGTGGCGTGCCATTTTCCTGCCAGTAGAGAACAAACTCGGGAATAATCTGCTGCGCAAATTGACGATCAATATTGGCCATCTGCAGAACATCATAAACGGTTTCTTTCGGCTGCCACTGATCGGGAATAGCTCTGGGCATGCTGTCCTGATCCATCATACCAGTGTAAAACTGCCATTGACGGCGCACATGATGAATAAATTTTGAATCCCAGGTGCTGGAGACATCGCCGCGATCGCGCCAGTAGAGAATAAACTCCGGCACCGCATCCTCAATAAAGTTGGGATTGATGCCACCCTGTTTAATCAGAATATCCAGGGCATCTGCCGAGGGTCGCCATTCACTGGTGACAGAGATTTCACGGCTGCGCTGGTGATGTTTGCTTGCCGCCTGCTGCCACTGACGCCATACCTCTTTGATATATTTTGACTCCCAACTATGACGAGGCACATTGCGCTCTCGCCAGTAAGCCACAAACTGGGGAATCTGTTGTTGGGCAAACTCGCGGGTTACACCCAGCTGAGCCAGCTGTCTGAGAGCATCATCGCTCGGTTGCCAGCTGCCGCCAATGGTTTGCGCTCCGTGGGGGATATTGCTGGCTGGGTTGGGTTGGGCTCTGGGGCCCCCTGTCTGTCGCGGGCTAGCCTGTTGGGTTGAGGCCTGAGTTGCTGATACTTCATTAAAAGCAAAACGAAAGTCCTGGTGCGCAGAAAAAGCGCCGCCGCCTATCAGTAACAAGCCTTTCTCATGGAGGCTCGCCGACAGGCGCCGAATATCTTCTTCACGCCAAAATGGTGTCAGACTCAGCAGCTTTTGCCCTGAGATAGTGACCCAGTTAAACCCGCTGCTGCTCAGTGTATCGCCATGGGCAATACATTCCTGCAGCAGCTGCAATAGCACCGCTTCCTCAAGACCCAGCGTGGCCGCCAGACTGGGTGAGATTACAATAGGTTTTTCGGGAATTAGCGACATCGGAATACTCTATCAGAAAGCCAGCTTATGAACGAGAGAATCCTGAGGCAGGGAACATTTTTTAGCTGGCCCAGCCGCCGCTTACCGGAAACACCTGACCCACAAAGCAGTCGGCGGCATCGGAACAGAGATAAGCGGCAAACTGGGCATCTTCGTCCATGGACACCAGTCGCCCCAGTGGGACTTCTCTCGCCAGCCGTTCCTGAAAAGCTGGGTTGGCCTTGGTCTCAGCGGAGAAGTAAGTGGGGTTGTCGACAAAGTTTTGAGCAATGGCATTGATCTGAATGCCCTGAGGGGCCATCTCAACTCCCGCGGCCTGCACATAAGCTAGCTGTGCGCCGCGGGCAGCACTGTAGGTGGAGGCGCGCTTCATACCGCGCAGGGCCGAGGCGCTGCCCATCAGCAAAATCTTGCCAGACTGACGTGCCATCATCTGGGGCAGCACTGCGGTGACCAGTCGTGGCAAGGGGTCAACCAGAGCAGCAAAAACTGATTGCCACTCCTGTGACTCAACCCTGTCCAGCTTGGTGAAGGGGGCGGGCACCGCCAAATTAATTACCAGCACATCTATGGTGCCGGCGGCTGCAATGATCTCGCCGGGCAGTGCAGGATCGGTCAGAAGCTGATTGTCGGTGATTACCTCGGCGCCCATCTCGGCAAAAACTTCGCAGAGCTTTGGGCCCATAAAGGTATTGGCCTGAGTGACTAAAATTCGTTTACCCTTTAGATCATTGGTAATCATAATTGGTCTTCCGCTGAAAAGTGGCTGGCAAGTGTGTTTAGGGCATCGCCGGTTACACGATTGACGGTCCAGTCATCCATTGGCTCGGCGCCCAGAGACCGGTAGAAATCTATAGCTGGCTGATTCCAGTCTAGCACCCACCACTCCAGCCTGCCGCAGTTGCGCTCCAGTGCCAGATTAGCCAGATAGGCCAGCAATGTTTTGCCAAAGCCT
>Ga0075495_1194767_pt1 | contig 11166 bp, 2 predicted proteins | sample DEB08_RNA2_11_FD_73454 | JGI IMG/M metagenome (GOLD analysis project Ga0075495, IMG submission 73454) | Aqueous microbial communities from the Delaware River and Bay under freshwater to marine salinity gradient to study organic matter... | ecosystem: Environmental > Aquatic > Marine > Coastal...
AATATTGAAACTGTTTACTTCGGTAACGCCACTATCGTGCTCACAGATGAGCAGTTTTCCTCTTGGACCCTTGAGGGCTCTGGTGCTATTTATACAAGCGCTGATGGTATTATCACAGGTTCAAATGGTAATGACTGGTTTAACGGTGACATTAGAGACCTCTTTGAGGGCGGTGCCGGGGATGATTCAATCAATGGCATCAAGGCTGCCATCTTCTCAGGTAATTATGCTGATTATGACTTCGTTCGCGACGGATCTACGCTCACTGTCCAGCACTCAAGAGGTACGCTAACAGACGGCACTGACACCTTAAACGATGTATTGGAGATGCGGTTTGCTGACACCACGGTTGCCGTTGATGATGCACCCAATAATCCTTATAACTTTATTAACACTGGTGACGCTGGTGGCAATGGTATTACGGGCGCTGATCTTGATGAGCTACTGTCAAACCTAACTGAGGCAACCTACGGCAAGCAGATTACAGGAAAAGCGGATTACCGAGGTGACGACGATGTCTATTTCTCTGAGTTAGCGCCGAATTCGCCATTGTTGGTTGAGATGTCAACGTTAAACGGCAGTGGATGGAGACTTGCATTTTATGATGCAGAAACCGGACAGCAAATTGGGTTTAAATCCTTAGTAACGGGTGATCAGTACGGCGAGTATTACCATTGGATGAATCCTGATTACAAATGGCTTCCTGGTCACAGTGGAAGTAATGGCTGGGAGGCATACCAAGGCGGACGAGTCATCGTCCGCGTGTCGGTAAATTCTAATGATGACTTCCCGATTGAGGACTATGCCTTTACGCTTAACTATCTTGATGACTATGCAGGTAGCAGAGAAACTCTTGGTGAGATGGACCCTCAGGAAGGCGAGATCCGCGGTTATATTGGTGATATTAATGACCAGGACTGGATCCGAACCGAGCTGATAGCCGGTACCAAGTACGAGTTCAATTTATTGGGTGTCTCTTCTGGAGGCGGAACGTTAGTTGATCCAATACTCCAACTGCTTGACGACCAAGGTCGGGTAATAGAGAACGGTATCGGTCAGGCGACGGATATAGCGGGTACGGACGACTCAATTATCTTCAGACCAACGGAATCAGGTACTTACTACCTTTCTGCTTCCGACGTAGCTGGGATTAGCACAGGCTCATGGACCCTGACGCAGGAGAGTCTGGATACCATCGCGGGTAACGTCTCGACCACTGAGCGTGTTGAGCTGGGTGCATCAAACTCATTCAGAATTGAGAGCGAAATTAACCAGCTTTCTGATCACGATTGGTTCAAAGTTTGGTTTGATAAGGGCATTACCTATAGCTTTACCCTCGATGGTACCTCTCTTGGTGGAACACTTCAGGATCCTCAGCTATCTTTGCGTTCGGTTACCGGTCGCTTACTCACGCAGGATGATAATAGCGGTACTGGATCAGACGCTGAGATCTACTATTCAGCCTCCGATAGCGGTTGGTACTATTTAGATGCAGGCGCCAGTGGCAACGCGTCGCGAGGTACTTACGTGCTTCGTGGCTCTACCTTAGCTGACGACTATGCCAACTCTATTTTGACTGAGGGTACGATCACACTGGGTGAGGATGCGTCAGGTCTTATTTCCTACATCAGTGACAGCGATTGGTTGGGTGTTGGGTTGAGCGCTAATACGACCTACGTCATCAGCTTAACCGGTGATATTAGTGACGGAGCTCGTCTTGATCCTCTGACAGATCCGCTTCTAATAATTAGGGATCAAGATGGTAATGTCATCTCTAGAGCGGACGATTTTAATGGGTCACTCGATGCCCGAGCGTACTTCACGCCAGAAGAAAATGGGCTGTATTTTATCGAGGCTCGGAGTGCCTTTAAGTACGACATCGGTGCCTACACCATTAATGTTGACCTTGCGCCTGCTGATGATCATGGCTCCCTGCTTGATCAGACGGCGACAAATGTGCTCCTTGGAGATGACTCATCTGCTCTGATTTCAGGTGACATTGGTGTCCCTGGTGATAAGGATGTGTTCCAGGTGGATCTTGAGGCTGGACGGGTTTATCTGATCGGTGCGTCAGGGTTTGCTGGGTTCGGCGGTACGCTCAATGACCCCTATGTTCGCATATTCAATAGCGACGGTAACCTACTAGACTTTGATAATAATGGCGGTTCGGGCACAGATGCGGAGTTCTACTTTGCACCTGAGTCCTCAGAGACCTTCTATATTGAAGTTTCATCAGGTCAAAACTCCGGTCAGGGCACTTATGAGCTCTCGGTGTCGCAGAGAAATCTGCCGCCAGATGATGTTCCTAATGACCTTAGCACCCAGGTTGTACTCAACCCAGGTGACTCGTTTAGTGGCTCGCTCCTCACTCACAATGATGAGGATTGGTTCGCCATAACGCTGGTCCAAGGCGAGAGCTATGTGTTTAGGGCTAATGCCTCGCGTAGTGGCAGTGGAAGTCTAGAAGACCCAGTGCTTGAGCTACGGAATACCGATGGCACTGTGATTAAGGTTGTGGACGACATGCTCATCAGTAATGAGCCTGCGCTACAGCATATAGCTAGCTACTCAGGCACCTATTTCCTCGTGGTGAGGGCAGCGAACGGTCAGGAAGATACCGGCACCTATACCCTAGTAACGCGGGCACCAGACGATCATAGCAATACGCAAAATGATACAACTGTCATTGAGTTGGATCAGACGCTCACGGGCGGCATACAGTGGAATGATGGGTCATTTGGTATCCGTGCATTCGATTCTGTTGGTCTGGCGAATGACTTTGATGAAGATTGGTTCTCGTTTGAGGCTGAGACTGGGCAAGTTCTTTCGGTTAATGCGCAACTTGCGGATGGCTCAAAGCTAAGTCGGCCAATGGTTGAAGTTGTTGACTCTCAGGGACGAATTATTGCCTTTGGTGACGGTCTTGAAACCGATAATGGCCTCGCCGCAGCGACGTTTAGGGCTGAGGACGGTGGTACTTATTATGCGCGCATAGTAGACGGCGCCGGTGCCACTGGAGACTACATTATTCAGCTGGTTGAGGGTGATGCCTCTGACGAAGATTCCGATGGACCTATTAGCGTCACATTCTCAAACAATGGTACTGTTAGGCAGAGCGTTACAGTGGCCACGATTGGGCTCTCCGGTGATACTGATAATTTCGATGTTGCCCTCCAAGAAGGCCACAGCTATCGCATAGAGACAGTTGCGGTTAGAGACAGTAGCGTTGCGCCACTTGCTTCTGCATCTTTGACAATGGGGTGGCTTGCTGATGGAGCAACTGATGTTGAATCTATAAGCGCAGGGTCAGATGTAACCAACCCGTCATTCTTCGACTCAGCTGAGTTTACAGCCTCTGCTAGCGGAACCTTGAGTATTAATGTGGCGCCTCTCGAGTCCACGCAAACCGGGCGTTATCAGCTCAGAATTATCGATTTGGGTACCTCCCTGGACGATGACTTAGTTGATACGGTGGCTGAGTTTAATGAGTCCGAGCAGGCAGTGACTGCCATCAATGAAAACGTCGAGGGAAAGATTGACTCGGCGGGTGACGTTGACTTGGTAGCAGTGAATTTAACGCAGGGCAATATTTACGACTTTTCTGTGAAGGGCTACCAGGACGGCTTAGGGACCCTAGCTGAAGCACAATTGAGATTGGTCAATGAAGCTGGCCAGTTGGTTTCTGTCGGTACGTTTGACCCAGTAACTGGGCGGACAGAGCTATCAATATCTGTATTCAGTGATGGGCGCTACTTCCTTGAGGTAACTGCAAAAGAGCTGCCGGGTAATACAGGCACTTATACCTTGGATACACGACTCAGGGGTTCAAATGAAAATGTTACTGATGACATTTCAGCTGATACTCAGTCTGGTGTCGTTGTTGGGCCGGGTCAGCCTGCGACGGGCGAGATTGAAGTCGCTGGTGACCATGACTGGATGGCCGTCTCTCTAGAGGCTGGTAAAGTTTATGTAATCGATGTCCTTGGTGACGGCAACGGTGCAGGTGGAACCCTGGCTGATTCGCAGTTACGCCTGATTGGCCCTGATGGTATCGAGGTTGCTGCCGATGACAATAGTGGCGCTGGCAAGGACTCCCACATCCAGATTGCGCCAACAATGTCTGGAACTTACTACCTAGATATCTCGTCACGATTTGGTGAGGTGGGTACGTACACGGCCAGGGTCAGAGAGCTCTATAGTGGCGTTGCTGATCCGCTTGCGGCGGCTCAGTGGTACTTAGAGCAGTCTGGTGTACTTGAGCTGGATGGCCAGTACACGGGCGCGGGAATAACTGTGAGTGTGGTTGATGACGGTATTGACACCTCTCACCCTGACTTACAGGAGAACCTGAACTTCTCCCTCGCTTACGATACCCAGTTTGATACGCGTGACGGCAATACTAAGTATCCATATTTGGTTGGGCCGCCCGATAATCACGGCACCGCTGTTGCGGGAATTATTGCGGCCACAGCTAACAATGAGACGGGTATTAGAGGTGTGGCTCCAGATGCGGAGCTTGCGTCGACGCGTGTTAAGTGGGCTTGGGATCATATGGTCCAGGCGTTGAGTCTCCAGTGGCAGTTCGATGTCAGTAATAATAGTTGGGGTGCAATATCTCCTTTCAGTGACAACTTCAATAGCACAGGGCTTACATTTGGTTGGGTTGCACTTCGCAAGGGCGTTGAGGATGGTAGAGATGGCCTAGGTACCAACTTTGTATTCTCTGCGGGCAACAGTGCAGGTTCTGGAGATAATACGAACTATCACAATTTCCAGAATGCCCGAGAGGTTATTACGGTCGGTGCAGCTAATGCAGATAACACTGCGGCAGGGTTCTCGACCCCAGGTGCCAATGTCCTTGTGAGCACCTACGGTGTCGGCATGATTACTACAGACAGGCATCAGCCTGGCTGGGGTTATGAAGGCTCAAGCGACTACTACGGCAACTTCAACGGCACCTCGGCTTCGGCGCCACTGGTGGCAGGAATCGTTGCCATGATGCTTGAGGCTAACCCAAACCTAGGCTACCGCGATGTACAAAAGATTCTGGCTTACGCAACCACTCATCCGGACGTTCAGGACTGGAAGGAGAATGGTGCCAGTGACTGGAACTTAGGTGGTCTGCAATACAATGACAAGGCTGGTTTCGGGCTGGTTGACGCCTATGCGGCTGTGCAGCTCGCTCGAACCTGGACTGGTCAGAATACTTCTGTAAACGAGATGTCTGCCTCTGCGCGTCAGTTTGGTATGGTTGAAGCGATCCCTGATGGAACAGGCTCCTCATTCACGATGAGTTTCGAGATTGATTCGTCTCTTTCGGTGGAGCATGTTGAGCTCGGGATGGATCTTAGACATCAGCGTATGGGTGATTTAATCATTACGCTAACCTCCCCTGATGGTACTACATCGACTCTGATGGATAGGCCAACTGTGAACTCAGAGCGTCCATTTGGCTTGAGTGGACAGGACAGCGGCGTACCTTCGCACCTGCTTTGGGACTTCTCTAGTGTGCAGTTCTGGGGTGAGGAAGCGGCAGGCACTTGGACTGTAACGGTCACAGATGTCAGGGCTGAACAAACGGGTACTATCCAAAGCCTGTCCTTGAGGATCTATGGCGAGCGCGATGACGGTAATGATACTTACGTGTTCACTGACGAAGGATTTGCCAACCAATCCGGGGGCCTTCTTGAAGACGAGATGGGTGAAGATACCATCAACGCAGCGGCCGTGCGTTTTGATGCCTACATTGATTTACATGAAGGCATCATCGCGGCTAATGCCACGACTCATGGCATAGCAGGCTGGACTCTGGTCGAAAATGCGATATCAGGATCTGGGGATGATTCTCTTGTGGGTAACAGTGCAGATAACTATCTTGACGCTGGCGCCGGCAAGGATGTGCTCGAAGGACGCGAGGGTAATGATACTCTGATTGGTGGAGCGGGTCAGGATACGGCCGTCTACTCTGGTTTGATCACGGAATACAGCGTGTCTTGGGACCCTGATTCTGAAACCATCACTGTTGTGGATATCAAAATCTCAAACGGAGATGAGGGTACTGACACACTTAGCGGAATTGAACGGCTTGTGTTCCAGGACGGCGATATTAGTTTGTCGGATGCTGTCGGCAATGCGCCTCCAGTTGCTAACTCGACTGTCTTTGATAGTCCGGTTTATCTGGAGAGTGGCATGGGTATTGATTACTCTCTGCCCGATGATGCATTTACTGACGCCGATGGTGAAGAATCTCAGGACATGGAAATTGTTGTGAGTGATGCCGCTGGCGGTGAGTTACCAGAGTGGCTGTCCTATGACCCTGATACCGGAACCTTCTCCGGTGTGCCACCAGAGGATTTCCAGGGCACTATTAAACTGAAGGTTGAAGCTGTCGATGAATTTGGTGAGTCGGCTGCTGACATGCTTACGCTGCAGTTTGGTGATAACCAGTCACCTGTTCTCGGCAACCCCAAAGAGCTCGTGATTAGCGAAGATGAGGGTTTAGTTTCGCTGAGCCTCTCCATGCCAATTGATCCTGAGGGTACCGACGTCTCAATTGAGATTACAGAGATACCTGGGTTCGGTTCACTTGTTGACAAGGCTGGCAATCAGGTTTCTGTGGGTGCGATCTTTACCGCGGATGAACTAACTGAACTGTTTTACCAGACGTCAGCTGACATTAACGGCGACGGAGGCTATGTGCGTTTCCTGGCGACCGATGAGGACGGCGTCTCCTCCGAGTCGTCAGTACATATCTTTGTTGACGCAGTAAATGATGCGCCTAGGTTCACAACTGATACCAGTAAATTGATCATTGACTACCCGGATCAGTCAACTGTTGCTCTGGATATACAGTTACCCACTGATCCCGAATCGACATTAGAAACTGTAAGGTTGACTGAGCTTCCTCAAATGGGTCAGGTAACTCTCGACGGAAACGATGTGTCAGCTGGTGAGATATTGTCATTTGATCAGCTATCCCGGCTTGAGTTCACTCTTAATGAGAATGTGAATGGACCGATTGGTAGTGTCACCATCCAGGCGACTGATCCTGAGGGGCTTGCAACCAATTGGAGTCTTCAGCTAGAAGTGCAGGGTGATTCTGAATATAACTCAGGTACCTCTGGCCAGGATGAGCTCTATGGCAGCATAGGTGAGGATATCCTCTACGGTCGGGGTGGCGATGACCTACTCGTGGGTAACGCAGGCGATGACCGTCTCCTAGGTGGATTGGGTAATGACTCTCTGCTGGGTGGAAGCGGTGACGATAAGCTGGATGGTTCGGCCGGCAACGATTACCTTGATGGCGGGACTGGGCAGGACTTTATGACCGGTGGCCCTGGGCACGATACTTATGTCGTGGATAGCCTTGGTGATGTGGCGCTTGAGGTTATTTCAGGTGGTGCTGGTGGTAAGGACCTTATCATGACATCTATAAGCTTAATGGTTCCCGACAATGTTGAGAGCCTGCAGGCAACAGGTGCAGAATCGATCAGCCTCATAGGCAACGACTTAGATAATATCTTGCTGGGTAACGCCGCTGATAATGATCTTACTGGCGGTGCTGGCAGAGATACCTTATTCGGTGAAGAGGGCGACGATGAGCTTGACGGCGGCGATGGTGTCGATTTGATGGCCGGCGGCTTTGGCGATGATACCTACCATGTTAGCTCCAGAGCAGACAGGATAGTTGAGCAGGTGGGGCAGGGAACGGACCATGTTATTGCTGGCTCAAGCTACACCCTGTCCTCTAACGTAGAGAACTTGACTCTTACAGGCTCAGGAAACTTTACCGCTGGCGGTAACTCTCTTGATAACCATCTAACGGGTAATAATGGTAATAACCTCCTTGCGGGTGGCATAGGAGCCGATACCCTCGAAGGTGGGCTGGGTGATGATATCTATGTCTTGAGTGACTCGATGGACACCATTATTGATATTGGTGGTGAAGATACCATTCGCTCCAACCTCGATATCACTCTAATTAGTGATATTGAAAATGCAGACCTCGTTGGTATTGCAGATACGGTTGCTATCGGAAATGGGCTCGATAATAAGTTATATGGAAACATGGCGGACAATATCCTCGACGGGGCGGGTGGTGTTGATATTCTCACCGGTGGTCAGGGAGCGGACACCTTCGTTATATCCAACAACGGCGAGGGAATGGCTGCAGACACCATTTCAGACTTCAATTCAGGTGAAGACTTGATCGTTGTTGATCTGGCGTCATTTGGTATCGATCCTGAGGCTCTTGGGCTCCTATCATCGGGTCTTGTAAGTGCCGACTCCTTCGTGACGGGCGCTGGAGCGCAAGCTCTAGACGCAAATGACTTCTTCATCTTCGATACAGCGCAGGGAATGCTTTTATTCGATGCAGATGGTTCTGCTGAGGGTGAAGCGGTTGTCGTTTCGGTCATTGATATGAATGAAGAGAATGGAAGGGTAACTGCGGGTGATGTGTTTGTTGGAATATAACATGGATGATTATCTTTTCATTTGCGTTGAAGGGGTTTACTGATGGCTTTCTTTCAGTTGCCGGCGCCTGACCTAAGTGACCTTTCGTTAGGGGGTGCTGATCTGCACCTTCTTGAATGTTATGGCTTCACGTCAGATGAAAGGTACATGATTGTTAGAGGAACCTTTACTGATGCAAGTGACAATTCCTTTGGCCTCCACTATGGATTTTGGTTGTTTGATACCCAAACAAAGGAATACGCCACTAGCTTTAACGCCATTATTGCGGGTGATGATAACGCTCGAGAAATCGACGTATTGGACATCCAATTGTCCGATATTTCAGGCGATCTTTTTGCTGTTGCGTTGGTGCAAGACAAGGGAACCGGCCATAGTTACCTTGTCTCTGTTCAGGGTGATCAGGTTATTTCATCGGATTTGATTCAAGACATTTCTGGGCAAGACATCGACGTGAAAGTTGAGGCTATGTCGCTAAGTGCTGATGGCCGTTTCCTTGCGGTTCAGACTTCAAGTGAACAGTTGGCGCCAGAAATCGCCCCTGATACTAATGATAGTAGTGATTTATATTTATTTGATTTAGATAATGGCAGCGTGGATCGTGTTAGTTACGTTGGAGGTAGCGAGGTTACCGACCCGACATATCTCAAAGACATTAGAGTTAAACATGACTCTGTTCAAATTGCTTTTGTTACTGACGCTGCGTTTGTGTCGCCATCCAAAAAAGACCTTAACTCTTCTGAAGTAAGTTCGCAGGTTAACTTCAGATCAGATTTATATGTTTGGTCATCTGGGTTCGATGAGTCAGGTTTGGTTAGCTCGGGGAGTTTTGATCTTGTCTCCGTTGACCAAGATGGATTTGCTTCTGGTTTGGTGGACAAATCTAACATTGCTCAGATAACAGAGCGCGGAGTATTTTTTACCAGTTCGTCCGACAATATTATTACCGATGACAATAATGGTGAAAATGATGTTTATTTTTTATCGGCTTCTGGAAATATCTCAGGAGTGACCAACGGCGGTTTATTGTCTCTAGAGAGCGGAAGTCAATTTGTTTCCGCTAGCGATAATGGGCAGTACGCAGCATTCCTAACTGCTTCTCCTGAAATATCGGGTAACACAGGGGCGCAGCAACTCGCAATTGTTGATCTTGATTCCAATCAGATCGAGATCAGCTCTCAAAATGGGGAGCTTTCTAACGACTGGGTTATCAATGGAGTGGTCTCAAATAATGGTTTATCAGCAGCTTTTACCTCGAATGCAGACAATCTATCGTCACTCGAACCGCAAACTACGGCAGGTGACTTATATGCCAATATAACTGAGTCAATTTTAGTCTCTGGCGCTATTTACCACTGGAGAAGTCATGCTCTACTCGATGGTGTTGATGTGTCAATTTCTAACGCTGCATTTGACTCACAAGATAGTTTGGTGACAGAGGCAAATGAAGGTGTTGCTTTTTCTGTTCCGGTTCTATTTTCAGGGGAAAAAGAAATTTCAATAGACCGATTACTTGCGCCTGAAGATCAGTCTCGTGTAATTACCTCTCTAGACGCGCTGTCTGCTATCAAGATAGCAGTTGGGCTGAACCCAAACTCTGATGATACTGCGGTATCGCCCTACCAGCTTATAGCGGCAGATGTAAATCAAGATGGGGTTGTTAGTAGTCGCGATGCCCTAGAGATTATTAAAATGGCTGTTGGCCTTGCAGATACGATACCTCAGCAGTGGCTCTTTGTTAATGAAGGTGAGGACTTTTGGGATGAAGATGCCGGCGCGTTATCTATTTCCAAGAGCAATGTAGATTGGCAGTCTGAAGATCTGGTTTTTACAGATCCATCAGCATTTAGTTTTAATTATGCCGGAGTTCTCCTAGGGGATGTCAATGGTAGTTGGAGTCCTCCTGCAGAATCGGAAATTTTGGATAATTCATATTTCCTAGCGCTTGAGGACCAGGGGTTGGGGCCTGCTGAGCAGTGGTTTGCATTTCCCCTACCTTGATAGTTCGAGTTGAATCTCTGAGGGTTATATTCCCCGCCGCTTGCGGCGTATCATTAGGGCATGAGTGAGTTTATTCATAAAAGCCATAATGTCACCGTTTTGTTGTACCACTTGGTATTTCCAGCAAAGTACAGACGGGTTGTATTTGATGAAAAGGTCGATTTGGAGCTAAAAGCGGTTTGTTTGGATATTGAGGTTCGTTATCAAATCAAGTTTTTGGAAATAGGAACAGATAGCGACCATGCCCACTTTTTGGTTCAGTCTGTACCTACTTACAGCGTGACAAAGCTTGTGACGATGATAAAAAGTCTTGCAGCCCGTGAAATATTCAGTCGTTGTCCACACGTAAAAAGAAGTTGTGGGGCGGAGAGTTTTGGACAGATGGATATTTCGCTAGTACCGTTGGTAAGCATGGAGACGAAAAAATGATTGGAAACTATGTCAAGAACCAAGGCGGCAAATACTAAAAGTTACACAGTGATCATCAATTAGCACTGTTCTGATGGTCGGCACGAAAAAAACTCCGCCCTTGGGGTGGGGATCGTTTATTTTATACTGGAGCATTAATGGTGCTTCTCACTTTCTATCAATTATCGCCGTTTGGCGATATCTCTTTTACTCTTATTAAGATGCACTCATCAGCGGTGGGGTGGATCTGCATTTTGCAAATCTACCCATTCTTTAATAGCTGTC
>Ga0075495_1030400_pt1 | contig 10802 bp, 2 predicted proteins | sample DEB08_RNA2_11_FD_73454 | JGI IMG/M metagenome (GOLD analysis project Ga0075495, IMG submission 73454) | Aqueous microbial communities from the Delaware River and Bay under freshwater to marine salinity gradient to study organic matter... | ecosystem: Environmental > Aquatic > Marine > Coastal...
CTTAGTTAAATTAGTAGGAAGTGATTCAAATGGAGTACCAACAAATGGTATTAATACAACAGCTACTATAACTGATATTGCATTCCCAACTTATACGACATTTACAGGACCTAACACTGTACAAGAAGGTAATACTGTTACTTATACTCTTTCAGGAACTACAATACCAAACGGCGCAACTGTAGGTTATATAATTACTGGAGTTGATGTTAATGATATTTCACTATCTAGTTTAACAGGTATTATTACAATGAATGGCGGTTCAGGTACGGTTTCTTTTGATGTTCTAGAAGATTATTCATCTGAAGGTACAGAAACTTTAACAATTACAACACTTGGACAAGATTCTGCTGGTAATTCAACAGGATTATCAATGTTTAAAGATACAACCATTACAGAGGCTGCATCCGGATATACTTTAACTGGTGCAAGTTCAATAACTGAAGGTACTACAGAGACTTATACATTTACAGCGAGTAATGTTCCTGCAGGAACAGATTTCTACTGGGAATTAAGAAATAGTGCAGGTGCTCCAAATGTTCAATTCGGCTTTGATCTTACAAGTCCAAGAACAGGAACTATAACAATGCAAACTAATGGTAATGTTGTAGATGCAACATTTGATATTACAGCTGCATTAGATATGAATACAGAACCTGGTGAAAATTTCGAGGTAGTAGTTTATGCAAACAATACGTTTTACGATCCAACGCCACCTCATGATAACCCAATAGCAAACGCATTAGCTGTAAAGAATGTAGCTATTGTTGATTTGGCTCCAGCTTATATGATCGTTGCTTCGCCTTCACAAACAGAGCCTAGTACATTAGTAGCTGAACTTTATACACAATATGTAGCGGCAGGAACTGCTTATACATGGGAAGTAGTACCTACTGGTGCTAATCCTGTAGTAGCTGCTGATTTTGCAGGAGGAGTACTTCCTTCAGGTTCAGGCACAATACCAACATATAATAGTGCAAACGCACAATCTGATACATTTGATATATCAGTAATAGCAGATAATACAACAGAGGGTACTGAAAACTATAAAATTGTTGTTAAGGTAAATACAGTTTCAGTGGCTGAAAAAACAGTAGATGTTGATGATACATCTCAAACACCAGCTGCTGTAGTATATAGTATGGCAGTAAGTCCAATAAGTATTGTAGAAGATACTACTGCACAATATATGGAATTTACAGTTAGTACTTCTCAAGCAGATAATATTTTACCTCCGGCTGGAACAACAGTAGGTTATACAATCAGTGGTGATTGGGCACAACAAGATATATCAGTTATAGGAATTGGTAATTCTAGTCCAGCTACGTTGACGGGCGGTATGGTTAATCCATATACAGGATCTTTTGAATTAGATGGAAATGGACAAGGGTCTATTAGAGTTTATGGAATATACGATCAACTGGTTGAAGGCGGTGAAGATGTAATAGTTACATTAGATGCAGCAGATTCTGCTGGTAATGCAACTGCTGGTGCTAATGCGACTGGTACAATTAATGATGCAGCTGCTCAAGTATGGCAAATAACTGGTCCAAATTCACACAATGAAGGAACCACACTTACTTTTGAAGTTAAAACTCAAAATGTTCCAGCACAAGCTTATACTTATGCAACATTCGGTAACCCTGGTTCTGGTCCTGCTTCAGCAACTGATTTTGTAGGCGGTGTATTCCCAAGTGGTAGCGGTTCAGTATCTGCAAATCACGGATCATTAACTACAGATGGTACACATACCATTGAAGTAGTAATTGATGCATTGGTAGAAGGTACAGAATTCTATACAATAGAGTTATATAAAGCCAATGGTGGTCTTGTTGCTACACATACAGTGTCTATTGTTGACATAACACAAACATTTGATTGTGCAGACGCTGGAATGTCAGTTGATGATGGACTTACAGGTCAAACTGTAACCGGTCAATTAGCTAATGGTACACTAGTAGGTTCGTTTAACCCTTCAACATATCAATCTGGTAACCAAAGTTATTCAATAAATATAACTGCTCCTGCAAATGATGCAAATGGTAATCCATATTCTAATGCTGGTCAAAATATTTCATGTTCAGATACAGCCAACGGAGCTGATATAACATTTGCATTAAGTAATAACGGTCCTGTAATTGAAGGTCAAAATATTACTTGGACATTGACAACAGCCAATGTGGCTAATGGAACAATAGTTCCATTCACACTTTCTGGTACTGCGTCATCTCCACAAGATTATTCTAATGTACAACCATTTGAATTTGATGTTCAGAATGACGGAGCAACATATACTGTAACTGCTTTTGCAGATAATTTAACAGAGTTAGGAGCAGAGACAGTAATACTTACTCTAGCTGCTAATGATAGTGCTGGTAATGCAACTGGTTCTATTGACTCAACTGCTACTATTAATGACACATCACAATCTCCAACATGGGATTGTACAGATGCTGGATTAACAATTGATGATGGTACTATAGGTCAAACTGTAACAGGTTCACTATCAGGTACTGGTACTCTTGTATCATTTAATCCTGCTACATATCAAAGTGGAACAACTTCATATACAGCAAATATAACAGTACCTGCAGCAAATTCAAATGGACATGCATATACTAATGCTGGTCAAACTGAACAATGTTCTGGAAATGCAACTGGAACTGCGCCACTAGAAAAAATGTATCATATACACTGGGGTAATGGAGCATTCCCATACGCACAAGACTTGGAAGGTAATGGCCCATTCTTCTATGAAGCAACAGGAGGTACTACATCTGAGGCATTTATTGAACCAATCTTACAAGATATGATCGATAATCCAACTGATTGGGGTGTATGGACTGGAGTCAGTCAAACATCACTCTCAATTGGAGATACTTTTAGCTACCCAGTTGCGGCAGGAGGAAGTTTTTACTATATAATAATACCAGATAGTTTTGGTATTCCTGATTTAACACAAGTAAATAGATTAAGTGAAAATGGAGGAAATGGCGGTGCAGCAGCTTCTAAATTAGCTATAACACTTGACGGTTATCCGTGTATGATGTATAAATTAACTGCAGCACCAAGTGTTGATGCATTAACGTTACAATATGTACAATAAAAGATAAAAATAATAATAAAAAATGGCAAATCCAGTAGGAATTAATAGTTACGTAACGAATTTCTTTTCACCAAGTAATTTACACTTAGGTGTTACACATTCGGTTAATAATATAGGTGGTTATCAAGAATTCGCCACTATTGCAGAAAGAAATGCAATACCAACAACGCCAAACTCTGCGTCAGCGCAACCATATAATGGTTTTACTTTAAATGATGACAAATGGTCTTCAGGTAGAAGAAGAGTAGGTATGTTGGCTTTTGTAATGGAGACTCAAAAACTATATACATTACAACCAGTAGGTTACTTTGGTAACGGCGGATTAACGGAAGTTGATTGGAATGCAGCCCCAGAATGGGAAAGAGCTGTTAGAATAGATCCTTCCGGAGTATTTAGTAGTGAAGCTAATTCACCGACAAATAATTTTAATAACCCATTAGTTACTAGTGGTGCATCTGATTTAGGAATTGATGTAGACGCTGAAGGCGTTACATTAACTGCATTAGAACTTGCTAACTCATGCTGGGTTGAATTAGTAATGGGTATTGATGGTAATCCAATTACAAATGTACAATATGGAGTTCCTTCAGCAGGTGACTTAACAATAACCTTAACACATGATGGTACAGGTTCAGGAGCTGCAATAACGTTTACTGTCGCACTTCCAACTGGATACGATGGAATATATGACCCTGTAGTAGCTGATGCAACAGTGGTGCCAACAGATGTTGGTGGTATTGATTCAGGTACAACTGCCGGAGATTTATCAGGTTTATCAATGAATCAAATGTGGGATAAGTTATTATTCCCAACAGTTTATCCAAGTGGTCAAGGTGCTAATACATATATAAATGATATACCAAACTACACATATAAAGTGGTAGGTGAAACAGTTTCATTTACATTAGAAAGTACTGCGAGTCAAGGTACATTATCTAACCCGGCAGGCCCTTGGGCTGGTCCAATTAATGCAGCACTTATTGAAGATATTTCAGCAGCTGGTGCATCTACAGGTCCATTTAACCCCGCAATAACTCCTCCAACAGGAATTGCTGATGTGCCAATGAACGGTTATGTAGTAGCTTTAGGTATAAACAGATGGAGATTAACTACTAGTTTTGACCAAGGTGTGATGCCTCAAGATTCTACTGGTGCTGATTATTCAAATGCTAGATTTAATGCACAAGATAAAATGAATACAACAGATTTTGAAGGTGTTTACCCAATAAAACTAGGAGCATCTAGTGGCAATGGAAACTTTGTTAATAGAGGTTTAGTTTCACATGGAGCTAATGACATAGAGTGCTCGCAAGATTATCTAGAGGTTGATGGCGGAGTTAGACATAGAATTGCTATTTCAGATGCAATGATCGCAGGCAGATCTGTTATGATTCAACAGTGGAGTCCAACAGCGCTTGCTTATGTTGATCTTACTATGTCATCGGAATGGACTCAAAGTCCTGTCCCATTCAATATTGAGGGTAACTCAATAAATTACACATTATTTACCAAATCATCACTACCAGGTGGTGGAGATGTTGGTAACGACGAACTATACAGAATTAAATTTTAATAAAATTATACACTAAAAACCATGGCGAATAGAAATACAGGAACATTCGAGTTTCCAGCAAATTTTGAAGTAACTAAACAAGGACCACTTGATGCAAGACTTACTACTCCGGAATTAGTACATTTAACTAATCCAAATACTGGTAGTGCTGGTACATTTTTACCATTCCGATATACAGGTATGTTGGTTGCAGTAACCGGAGATACCGCTGAAAATAACGGTCTTTACCTATTAACAGGTGCTGATGCTTCACTAATTGCATCTTGGACTAAAATTAGTACAGGTGATGGTGTAACAATATCATCTGTATCAGATGTAGATGGTGTACAAACTATTACCATGTCAGATAGTACTGTATATACAACTGTAATTGATCAAATCAGATTATTTGATTTTAATTCTAGTGGTGGTTATTACTCTGTAAATGAAGATGCTGATTATGAGGGTACTAATATTTACAATAATAATCCTACTCTATATGTACAAAGAGGTGCTAAATATAAAATATTAAATTCTACTTCAGGTACTCATCCATTATTCATTACTAAAACACAAAGTAATATAGATAATCCTGCAGGTTTAGACGGAGGTACATTACCTCTTGATACAGATCAATTTATATACTGGACTATTCCACAAGATGCTCCAGATGAATACTACTATTACTGTGAATTACATAGCTCACAAATGGTTGGTGTAATTAAAGTAGAAGGTGCAGCTGGTGCAACAGGTCCACAAGGTCAAAAAGGTGAAGATGGTTTAAATGGTGCTAAAGGTGAAGATGGTCCACAAGGAGACCAAGGTATTAAAGGTGATACTGGTGATTTAGGTCCACAAGGTACTAAAGGAGATACTGGTCCACAAGGTGAACAAGGTACTGGAGGTGTTAAAGGAGATCAGGGTGATCAAGGAGAGCAGGGTACTGGAGGCGCGAAAGGTGAAGATGGAGCGCAAGGTCCTCAAGGAGAGCAAGGTACTGGAGGTGTTAAAGGAGATCAGGGTGATCAAGGAGAGCAGGGTACTGGAGGCGCGAAAGGTGAAGTAGGTCCACAAGGTCAAAAAGGTGAAGATGGTTTAAAAGGTGAAGATGGTCCACAAGGAGACCAAGGTATTAAAGGTGATACTGGTGATTTAGGTCCACAGGGTACTAAAGGAGATACTGGTCCACAAGGTAATACCGGTGGAGTAGGTCCAACTGGTGGTTCTGGTGCTAAAGGTGATAATGGTCCACAAGGTGAACAAGGTACTAAAGGAGATACTGGTGAACAAGGTGGTAAAGGTGATTTAGGTCCACAGGGTACTAAAGGTGATTTAGGTCCACAAGGTGAACAAGGTACTGGAGGTGCTAAAGGTGATTTAGGTCCACAAGGTACTAAAGGTGATTTAGGTCCACAAGGTGATAAAGGTGATTTAGGTCCACAGGGTGATAAAGGTGATTTAGGTCCACAGGGTAATACTGGTGGAGTAGGTCCAACTGGTGGTTCTGGTGCTAAAGGTGATACTGGTCCTCAAGGTCAAAAAGGTGAAACTGGTGCAGATGTAGACTATTCTACATCATTTAATGGTCCACATATTCTTGGTGATGATCGTAATCCTAGTAATCCAACATTGGGTTCAGTAACAGTAGATACAGGTCTATCATATCAAGGTGGTGAATATATCATAGTAGCTGGCGATCCTAGTCCGGGTAATTTTGATATAGCACAAGTAACATCATATAATTCTTCTACTGGTGAGATGATGTGGAATAACGTATCTCAAAGTACGATTTTTTCAAATAGTCAAAACTGGACAATTAATTTAACAGGTATACAAGGTCAAAAAGGAGAAGAAGGTGCTCAAGGTCCTCAAGGTAATCAAGGTCCTACCGGATCTGATGGTCCACAAGGTAGTGTAGGTCCACAAGGTGGTACTGGTAGCCAAGGTGCAAAAGGTGAAGAAGGTCCACAAGGTGACCAAGGTATTAAAGGTGATACTGGAGATCAAGGTGAACAAGGTACTGGAGGTGCTAAAGGTGATGTAGGTCCACAAGGTAATACTGGTGGAGTAGGTCCAACTGGTGGTTCTGGTGCTAAAGGTGCAACTGGTCCACAAGGAGGCCCGGGTGCTAAAGGAGATAATGGCCCACAAGGTAATAAAGGTGAAGAAGGTGCAACTGGTGGCGTAGGTCCTGGTATTAATTTCCAGGGAGATGTTCCTACACAAGGTGATTTACCACTAAACGGTAATACACAAGGTGATGCCTATATTGTACAAGCAGACGATAGTTTCTGGATGTGGAATGGTACTGCATGGGTAGACGGTGGTTCAATTCAAGGTGATAAAGGTCAAAAAGGTGAACTAGGCGGTATAGGTAACCAAGGTGATAAAGGTGATACTGGATTAATTCAAGTTGATACAACATGTACTGGCTCTGAATTAACTGGACAAACAGATGTATATGCATTCTTAGATCCAACTTCTGGACCTTATTCAACTGGCCAAGGAGATCCAAATAATAGACCTTCAGTATATGAGGCGCTATCTCAATGGCATGCAACATATACAAATGATAATCCTGGATATACAGGTAATCTTTATATTTCTATACCACATGGTGGAAGTTCTAAAGAACAATGGTTACAACATTTAGTTGCAATTACAGAGACTAATAGCGGAACGCGTCAAGCACATATTCCTAATCAGAATGAATCAGGTAATATTGCAGGATGGGTAGTTACTGGATCTCAAACTGTAGGTAGTAATACTTACAATTATACTACAGCTGGTATTCCAACAGATTGGGGTAATGCAAATTATGTAGTACCTACAAGAGCATTTGTAATTAATCTTACTAATGAAACAGACATCGCGTACCATGGTTCTTCTAGTACGTCGACATTAACAGGTCAACCCAAAGCTGCTTGGAACTCTGATAGAACTGATTTCGTGGCTGCTTATACAGGTATGGATTACTTTGGTGGTATATTATACCCATTAGCAGGAAATGGAAATGGCTCAAATATTTCCGGAGCAACTGCACAGATGTTATTACATGGATACGCTGCTGTTACTGGGCAAAATCCAATAGTTGAAGCAGATTTCCAAACTGCATTAGGTGTAAACTTTGCAGGTGGAAATTATACAAACTTCTTTTCTGGAGCTGCAACTAACCCGTACGCAACTGCAAATGCTGATATATCTGCATATAATTACTCAGGTATTTTTACTAAACAAAGTGGTGGACAAACTCCAAGCCAAGGTGGTACAGGTCTAACGCTTAACTTTACAGCTGCAGAATTCGCAGCAGATATTAATAGTATACTTCAAGGTTCAGATACTACATCTCAAATTAATGTAGTACAGTCTTATACAAACAATATATTAACAGTTGCTGGATTTACTTCTCAAACTATTGATTATTCACTTACACCAGAAGGTTGTATTTCTATGGAAGTAGATGAAGCCGCTTTAACAGGTCAATCTGGTGCTAAAGGAGCAACTGGACCAACAGGTCCACAAGGTCAAAAAGGTGAAGGTGGTTTGGCTGGTGCTCCTGGTGGAGTAGGTCCAACTGGCGGTACAGGTACTCCTGGTGCTAAAGGTGATACTGGAGATCAAGGTCCAAGTGGTATTGGTTCACAAGGTGATAAAGGTGATGTAGGTCCGCAAGGTCCACAAGGTGACCAAGGCGCTAAAGGTGATGAAGGTCCACAAGGCCCAAGTGGTATTGGTTCAACTGGTCCAACTGGTCCAACAGGTCCAACTGGTGGTGCAGGTACTCCTGGTGCTAAAGGTGATGAAGGTCCTCAAGGCCCAAGTGGTATTGGTTCACAAGGTGCTAAGGGTGATGTAGGTCCTCAAGGTCAAAAAGGTGATTTAGGTGCACAAGGTTTTCCTGGTCCAACAGGTCCTCAAGGAGGTACTGGTGGCCAAGGTGCTAAAGGTGATGTAGGTCCAACTGGTCCTGCTTCGTTAGTAGCCGGTCCACAAGGTACTAAAGGTGATACTGGTCCTCAAGGTAATAAAGGTGATTTAGGTGCACAAGGTTTTCCTGGTCCAACGGGTGGAGTAGGTCCAACTGGTGGTTCTGGTGTTAAAGGTGATACTGGAGATCAAGGTCCTCAAGGAGATCAAGGTGTTAAAGGAGATCAAGGTCCAAGTGGCATTGGTACACAAGGTTCTAAAGGTAATACTGGTTCCACCGGTCCTCAAGGAGGTACTGGTGCTCCTGGTGCTAAAGGTGATGAAGGTCCTCAAGGCCCAAGTGGCATTGGTACACAAGGTGCTAAAGGTGAGGTAGGTCCTCAAGGTCAAAAAGGTGCAACTGGTGCTGCTTCGTTAGTAGCCGGTCCACAAGGTCCTAAAGGAGCAACAGGTCCTCAAGGAGGTACTGGTGGCCAAGGTGCAAAAGGTGATGTAGGTCCTCAAGGTCCAAGTGGTGTTGGTTCACCAGGTCCAAAAGGTGATGTAGGTCCAAATGGTCCAACTGGTGGAGTAGGTCCAACTGGTGGTGCAGGTACTCCTGGTGCTAAAGGTGATGCAGGATTTGATTTTGAATACGAACATATTGCACTTAACCCAATTGCAAGAGATGAACAATTTACTACAACTGGTGTTAGTAAGGCATTTGTGAAAGTACCGGATACTCTAGGTACAGATTATTACTTATATAAAATTCAATCAAGTTATGGTGCTGCAACTGCTACATCTGCAACTAATTTTAAATTAGTCTCATTTGGTTCAAACGGAACTCCGGCTGATGTAACTGGCGGTGGTTGGTCACATGCTGGAGGTACATATTATGATGAACATACACTTCCGGATGCTACTTTAACAGGATTAGCAGGAAAATGTGTTTATATTGAATATGTAGACGGAGCAAGCGATTCGTCCGGATATACTGCAACGTTAATCTGGAAAAAAGCTTAATAATAAGTAGAGAATAAATAAATTAAATTATTGAATGAATGGCTATATCTGTAAAACAATTCCCGAATCCGCTTAATTGTGATGAACCTGCTTATGAAATCCAAGTCATGTATGACTCAGATGTATCAAATGGAGGAGCCAATATATGTAACGGTGGAGGTACGTTAACTAACATATATGGCGATTTTGCGACATTGACTGATATTTATTCTAATTCATCAACAACCAACGCAGCAGAAGGAGATATATGTGATGACGGAATGGATGTTATATTTGTTGTAGATTACACAGCTTCCATGGGAGGTGCTATCGCAGGAGTTAAGTCAGGTATTGCCGATATTGCAACTGAAATAATTGCACAAACTGCTGGTAATTACAGATTAGGTCTGGTATTGTATGATGAATATAATACAACCGGCAGCGGCTCAACAATTTTATATAGTACTTCTGGATATTATCAAAATTTACCAACCGACCAAAAAATAATTGATGTTAACGGTACTAAAAGACAAGTTTATACATGTCCTGAGAAAATGGCTAGTGTTGGTAACATAACTACATTTACAAATAATCTTAATTCGATAGCAACCGGAACTGGTGGTAATGGAAACAGCAGTACAGGTATGTCACTTGGGAATGGTGTGGGAGGTGCAGAACCTGGAGGTCTTGCGACATATAAAGCTGCTATAAATAGTTTTGCTGGTCAATGGAGATCTGGAGTTCTAAAAGTGATTATTCATATTACAGATAATTACCCAGGAGGTAGTGATGATTCTTACACTGCCACAGATCTAAACTATTTTCAAAACACATTAACTCCTGCATTAGATAACAATAATATACAATTCTTTCATAATTCTGATGATGGGGAAAATACTGGTCCAAATATTGCATATAAATACTTAGTAGAGAATACTACTCCAGCAGGTTTAGGTAACTATGCTGTGAATTATAGTAACTCTAATTGGACTACAGCACTAGAACAAGGTCTTGAAGATTTATGTAATGAAACAACGACTTATACATGTGATCCTGCTGTTGCAGGATGGTATGCAGAAACCCCTATTGTAGGTGGAACAACTACAGCTTATTATTGGAATGGTTCAGCATGGACAGTTCAATATGCTTGTCCGGCTCCTCAATTTACAGTACAAGTAGATTTTATAGATAATGTTTCAAATGGTAGTGTAGATGATTTTGCAATAAACCTTG
>Ga0075495_1620196_pt1 | contig 10709 bp, 3 predicted proteins | sample DEB08_RNA2_11_FD_73454 | JGI IMG/M metagenome (GOLD analysis project Ga0075495, IMG submission 73454) | Aqueous microbial communities from the Delaware River and Bay under freshwater to marine salinity gradient to study organic matter... | ecosystem: Environmental > Aquatic > Marine > Coastal...
ATTCTATAATGTTCACATCGAAAGGAACAATGCTTAGCACAGTTTATATTGTTCAAACAGGAAAAAACAACAACTTAAAAAATAGATGTAAAAAATGTAACATTTTGAATATATACTTATAGGTAATTAGGCAATATCAGCATTTACCAAAAATATCGAGCATTTAGAAAAACGAGAGATAATCTTGATGACATATTTCCGGTTGCAAATTCGAATGTTTTACAATGTTAAACGGCATTACGAAATATGAAAAATAATTAGGTTCAAGAAGGAATTCCAATAGAGATTTTCTCTTTCGATTAATTTTCATTGTTTACTTTAAATTCTTGTAACTGTGCATTGTGCACACTATGCTCAGTTCGCAGTATGCATCTGCAATCCTGCATGCACTGGGTATTTCATAAAAGATTTCTTTTAATATCATACATAGACAGCACATAACATTGATTGGTTAATGACGCTATGATTAAGCTGACAAACATTGCAAATCGAACATTTTTAATGGTCCAAAAATGTTAAATTGGATATAAAGATGCATAAAAACACGTTTAACCAAATATTTCTTGATCCATTTAATTTTCATCAGCCAGAAAAAAAAAATCCATTACGAATATTTAAGATCCAAGAAATCTGTCTAAATGTCTTAGTTATCTTTATGAAACACCCTGTATGGGAGTAACTATGCCATTATTGGTGCACCATTTCATACTAACTCGCTGCTATATGTAGTATTACATTATTTGAACACAATTAAGGATTTTTCAGAGATCACTATGAATCAGATAACTTTTTTTAACACAACTTTTTGAGCAAGTTAACACTCTTTGATTTGCACAGAAAGTTTTTGCACATTTGTACAAGATCCAAAAAATGTACAAAGGTACGTAAATTCACATATTACGGAATTTCCATATTAAGGCACATCGTACATCAACCGCGCATGTATTTTCTGAATGTGACAATGAAATCTAGTATTGTGCACATGAATACTGTACAATATATTGTACCATAAACCATGCTTGACATGGCTGTAAAAATGTGCTCGTTGAGTCCCTTCTGAAGCCTGTACTGTAATGTACTGTACTGTACTGTACTGTACTGTACAGCTATATATGGCGGTGTAGTATGTGCTCGTTGAGTCGCTCCTGCCGCGTGTATTTTTTCCCGCAGTGTCCGCAACTGAACGCAGGCTTCTTGTGTTTGTTTGTGTGGAGGCCGAGCACTGCCTCTGTGTGCACAGTCTCCGCGTGTACCAGCATCATAGCGATGGTCTCCAGCTCCAACGAGCACAATGAGCAGAACGTGTTGCTCCGTTGGATCGTGTCGGACCGTTGAAGCTCTCTTCGGCGATCGCGCACACGGACGGCTTCGTCGTAGGAGGGGAAAATGGGCTCCAGGTCCTGAATATCTACGACGTCGTTGTCGATTACCAGTTTGGACCAGCAGGGCTGAGACCCGACGAACGACCAGTTGATACCGCGCTGGCGAGCTACCCTCACAACAGTCTGCTTGTTCAGCTGATTTAACCTCGGTTTGTGAGGGGTCCGATGCTGGCGCGGCGGTGAAGGTAGCAATGGTGGCGGCGAAGCCACCTTCGGAACCTCTCGAAAGTCTACAGCAGCCTTGGTAGGCGAAGCAGCGGTCTCACTCTCAACCGGTTCGTTGGAGAGCCAGGATTTGACCTTCTCGTCGGCGGAGGAGTTGGCAGGAGGTTCATCGGCGGAGGGGTTGGCGGGAGGTTCATCGGCGGAGGGTTCAGTCCTCCGCCGTTCGGCCGACTTTCGTCGCTTCTTCGACTTTCGGTGCTCTTCAGATTTTCGCCGCTTCGCCGCCGGGTTCGGCAGCTTTAAGATGAGAGACCGGGAGGACTTTCCAACAGGTTCCACAACTTTACATTTTTTCTTTGGCTCGGTTGATTCATCTGTGTCTGTGTCCAATTTCTCCAATTTTCTTTTTGACTTAATTGGTGCAGGGACGATATCTGAATCCGAGCTTTCATCTTGGGCTTCGATCGTCTCGCCACGGGAGTCGTTGATGGTCTCTCCTCGGGAGTCCACCGCCGCCGTGGAGTCCGTGGCCCGGGCACCCTTGTTGCGCGGGGCGGGCCCTCCATCCTCCTCAGAGTCCAAGTCAGAAGAGTCCGACCTACTGGCAGCAGTTAGGACGATTTCTCCAAGCTTAACCTTGGGCGCTGATCGCTGGGGCGAACCGGGGATCTTTCGGTTCAAGGTCGTCTTCTTCTCATTGGGCAGAAGCGCCGGCTTTGAAACAGACTGCACTCGCAGTTTCGGTACATTCTCTCGAGCGGATAGCTTGAGTTTCTTCTCAATAGGTTTCTGTTGGTTCTCCTTGTCCGACTTGTTTTCTGTGTCGCTCTTACCGGAATCTTTATGGCGGGAACGATGATGGCTTTTCTCCGTATTCTTCCCCTTCGCTTTTTTGAAGAATTCATCCAACGACAGACCTGATTGTTTGATAAGATTGTTGACTAGAGTGACCCAGGACAAATCTGTCTGCAGCTTGTTCTTCTTGGGGTCCTTGTCCCGCTTCTCCTTCTCCTTCAACTTGTCCTTGAAGTACTGCGCCATCTCAGAGTGACCCAGGCAACCTAGTAAAACTATTTTAACTGGGATGGGAGCATCACTGACGATTTTATCAGCGTTCTTAAAGGGCAGTTTCCAGGAGACGACCACCAGGGTGTCTTCATCCAACCGCACACCTTTGTATGCGAGTGCGAGGTCCCCCCGCCTTAGACCGCCCACGTCGTGCTGCACATCCTTCGTCAATAGCTTGAAGAAGAACCACCTGGACTTAAAGTTGTTGAAGTCTTTACACTTTTGTCTGTAGTCAATGATTTTGTTGGCAACCTCGTCGTCAATTCCAGGCACGTCCTGTAGACGATCGAAGTTGTCCAAGAAAAGATCTACGACGTCTATTGGGTCCAATCTCTCGTCCTGCTTCACCCCCTCCTTCCGTTCCCTCTTCTCCCTTCTAACACGTATCTCCCTCTCTTCCTCCTGGGCCTTCCTGTCCTTCTTCTCGACCTTCTCCAGTGCTGCTGATCGATTGTGATCTTGCATTTCGTTCTTGGGCGCATGCTTCCTGCTCTGTCCTCGCATACTTCCAGGCACTTCTATCCTTTCAAGGATAATACTACATTTCTTTAGTTTATTAACACCAAGGTCGGCTTCACTTTTGTAGGCATTCAGCTCAGGATCCTTTTCTGAAACAGAGGACAAAGGTTCATCATTAACGTTGGCTTCCATGGTACTATGAACATTGTCCTCAGTCGGACTATCCGAGTCACTGGACGATGAAGATTTGTCGAAGGACAGCTGGTTCTTTCTGAGAGTAATCTTTAAAGTCCCTGAACTTGCGGGCATCTTTTCTTCCTCCTTTTCAACAGCAGGTTCATTGTCAGCTTCGTCCTCTGACGATTCGGGACTGAACAAGCTTGGCTTCTTCAGTACCCTGCTTTTTGGCGGTAGTTTCTTCTTCATCATCTGGGTTGGTTCTTCTTGGATGTTTATGGCCAAAGGATTACAGATATTAGTTGTCGAGGAGACTGGTCCAGAAATTTTGTCCAGGGAACTTTTTATGTTGAGAAATCCTAAGTCCTTCGACACCTCCTTTGTTGTCCCCAGTATGTTGTCGATGATGTATCCTAGATCCATGCTCGGATTTTCAAAACCGGAAATTGATATGGCTCCCGAAGTTAATAGGCTGTTTGCTGCTTTCGCAACAGCTGTTTCTGAAGATTCTAAAGACTTTGGCTTAAGCGGAGATATTGTACTGATGTTCGACTGGATTAGAAGAGGCCGAGTGGGTAACAAAGATTTACTTGGAGAGCCTGGGGACGGCTTAAGTGCTGGACTATCAAGTAATGAGCTTGTGCTGCTTGGTGAAGGCATTGACCCGGGACTAATTGGGGATGCTCCAGTTTGTAACAGAGATGCTGGACTCTTGGTAAGGGATGGCCCAGGCATAAAAGGTCCAGGACTGACGGGTGAGGCTGAAGGTAACGCGTGACTCCTTATGATGCTCTTGGTGCTAGAACATACCGTACTTTCTGGCGCCGCCGGGCTGATGAGAGGGGCAACAGGAGGCCCACCATCTGGTTGACTATTTCTGGGGCTCTTTGCATTTGTTTGTCGTCCAGGACTGACGGGCGGGTAGCCGGGCGACTTGGTTGGAGATCTTCCCTTAGGAGACTTTCCGGGACTGCTTTCAGATGAAATTGGAGAATTCATCAACCGAAGTTCAGCTTCAGAGCGAAGAGGAACGTTCTTGTGGTACTTTTGCTCTCCCTTTGAAGAGATTTCTTTCCAGTACAACAAAAAATCTTTTTTACGGCGTTGAATCTCTATCAGGTCAACTTGGGTGAACATGTCATACAGCTCCAGATTATGCAAACTGAAGATATCTTTGTGTCTAATATAAAGACACTCTCCTTTTTTGTTGATCACATATCTGGACATGCTGTTATCGCCTGTATGGGCAAAAAACATTGGATTGTCGACCATGCTTGCTCCTATCCCTTCAAACTCTTTTATCCCTTTCTGTGATTGAATTATCAGAACATCATAGGCTAAGCTGACATGCCTCGGATTCTTGCCTAGAACTTTTTGACTAGACTTTCTGTTTTCAATTTGATCGAAGTAAATCATTATGACGGGCAGTTTCTTACTAGGAACCTTGAAGCAAGCTTTCGCAACACATGACACTGTTCGTCTTGTGTTCACTAGCGGCATCAGATGTACCGAGGACGAATGAAATTTATTCAAAAAATGTAACCCTGATCCCCTGTCCAAGAGCATAGGCTTTTTAGATTCTAGAAGTCTGTAAAAATCTGACTCGTTAGAGATAACCTCATGTCGACATTCTTTCTGATCAACCTTCAAACGCATCACTAGCTTCTCCTCGATGAACTCCTTGACTACTTCCACAATGCTTCCATAGCTACAATGCTCTGAGAAATGTTCACATCTTAGGAGAAGATGTTTTGAGAGAACTAGAATCTGAACGTCTATAACTTTGAGGCAATTCAAAACATGTTCATAATCTACCTCGATGCTGACGGTCATAAATAGTTTTCTGAGCGTGTCTGGTGGCGGGGTGAGGTACTGCAGGTACACTTTTGTACTCGATAGCTTCTCATAACTACGAAAGAGCGTAATAAAAGTTGACGACTCAAACAAACAGTTGGTCGATCCCATGTTGTGTAAGTTGAGGAAATCCTGCTGGAATGAATCTAAATCCACAATTTTCTTGACAGACATGTCCTTGGTCGTTTTATTGGACGTCTGTACATAAATCTTTGCAAAGTCCGTATTGTAAAACTTAATCGGGATTTTAAACAAAAAGGAAATCTGTGTGTTCTCTAGATCAGGAGAATTGAGAAACAGAAGCTGCTTGCTGGGTCTCTCGATCTCTAGACAAGTCCGTTTCTGCCTTATTCCATGGCTGTTGTCTGTTATCTGAATGTCAAATTTTGAAATGCATACAAGCGATGCTGAGACTGGCTCTTGGGCAGCCTGGGTTTGTTGCGGCATTTGCAGTCTTGGGCCTGGCAGGGGCTCACGCACTGAAGAATCTTTATATAGTTTTTGCCCAACTTTGTCCACAAGAATTCCGTCAAATTCTCTCGATATATCTACTGGCAATAGCGAATCTTGAGGATTGAACAAAGCTAATCTTAGTGGTGAAATATTCTCAAACAGGTACTCGTCTTTTATTTTCCATTTTGCAAAATATTTGCTGTTCACATCTTTATTGATAAACTTGATCAAATCATCGCGAAACGCCATCTTACAATTCTGATTAAAACTTTGCATCTTCTTGTCAATTATTTTAATGAAATGCGTGACTTTGATATCTTGTTTGTGCTTGGCTCTAGCCACTGGAGCACTAGGAGCAACAGCCTCAATACAAGGTATTGAGGTACGATCAACCATACCCCTTCCACGACCTCGACCACGACCTCTTCCCCGTCCCCGGCCAGAGAGAGTGGATGTAGACCCAAGACCACTATGACATCCAGCAACATTGGAATCATTTTTGTCTGGGAACACATTTTCTACCCTAGGATTTTTCAGCAAAGGAAGTTTCTTTGGGACGACAGGCAATTGGGGATTATCAGGAAGAATAGTTTCTAGTCTAGGATTTTTGAGCAAAGGTAGTCTCTTCGGGACAACTGAGGGGTTTGGAGCCTGGTAAAATGGTAGAGGATCAGCCAACTTTGACTTTTCTGCTTCAAGAGGCGTGACTTGTATGTTATTTTGGAGTTCTTCTGAAAGATTTGTTTGTCCTTCGAGTTGAGCTTGAGGTTCTAAGGTAATTGATGCTATCATAGGCTGGGCAGTCTTCAAATCAACTCCTTTTTTCTCAAAAGAAGCGGCAGGAGAGACTCCAGACATGAATTCTCCCAGATCTTCGAGGGGCGGGGTCTGCAGACCGCTGCTTCTCCTGCTTTCTGTCGCCAGTGCGCCAGGAACCTCAAGGTATTGACCGGCAGCTTCCGAGCTTTCATCCGTTGATCTGACTTCTTGATAATGAACTCGAAGGGCTTCAGCACCAGATCCAACGCTCTGTTCGACAGCTTCGTCTATTGTTAACGTCGGCCTGATCCGTCTCTCAGCAACTCCGGACACTGGTGAGTCAACGGTGCTGGTTGCTTTACTGTCAAGTGAGGAGGCTACGTATCTGCCGGGAATGACAACACCTGCAGCCGAGGGAGCTGGAGCAGGATGTTCAGGAGGCGGGTTCAGGGTCAAACCACCTATTCCTTTATTTGTGACCGGAGCTTGAGATTCAAGCCTAACTGGCGTAGGCGTTTTCAGCCTTAACAAAAAATTCTTGAGTCTCCCTTCCATGACCTCCTGATTTCTCTCTCTTGCATTTAGAAATCTGATAAATGGCTCATGAATTGTATTTGGCTCAATATTTAATGCCGCGCAGAACTCCAAAATGGTCATATTCCAGCAAAAAAGCTGTATAATATTGCTGTAAATAATCTCTCTGCCCTTTCTAACGCTCAGAGTGATAATGTTCTTGAGGAACGTATCGTTGTCTGGTTCGTAATTGGGGTCCAGCACAGACTGAAACTCGCAGTCGATGTTTTCGAAGCTGGGATGTATATCTGCTAATGTAAGGTCTCGATAGAATAATGCTAGACGAAAATGGCGAAAATGCTGCTTCAAATCTGTTTCCTGCACATTTAAGCCTAGTTCCTGACAAAACCAGTCCAATCCTTTATTGCCGGAAAGAAAAAAAAGCAGAAGTTTCTTTATATGAATATATCCATGAGTCCCCTTGCAAAGGAACCTAAGTTTGTGCATCACTAATGTTGCAAAACCCTTGATCGTTTCATCATATGCCTCATAATCCAGAGGCACCAGCACTACGCAGGCCTGCCTCTTGCTTGCCAAAGGCTCGTCAAGCAATTGACTTAAATGTGTACTTGTGGGGTTTCTGGCATCCTGGGGTGCCTGAAGGGGGACAATTGAAGGGCTAGCGTCAGAGTTCGTATCCAGGACGAAAGCAGTCATTTGGTTCTTTTTTAGTTGCTTCTGGACTATAATCAAATTATCATTTTTCTTTAACGCCTGCTGTGAGTTTGGAGAAAGAAAAAAATCAGTTGGAATACTAGACAGCTGATATTGCTTTTGCCGTTGTCGTTCTTGTTGTTGTTGCTGCTGCTTTTGATTTCCTTGTTGTTGAAATATTCGTTTTCCAGTAGCTTCTAGCTGTTGCAGGGTCGTGGTTGTCGCAGTTGGATTGAATGCATTGTCAGGCTGTTGAGGGCGAAATTGCTGTTGTTGCATTGGGTGCTGCGATTGCTGTTGTTGATGCAAAGATGTGTTAGCATAGAGTTGAGATTGCAAGGATTGATGAGCTTGCATTTGATTAGGCTGATGCTGTCCTTGATTCATCGGTGGGTTGATGGGATGATAAGGTTGTTGGATGGGTACATGTGGTTGTCGGATAGGATGACTGTAGGTTTCGGCAGAATAAGGCATATTATGGTTTGAATTGATCATCCGAACTGAAGCACGAACTTGTTGGACAGAATGGATGATTTGTTGCCCTTGTTGGTGAAACTGTTGCTGGGATGCACGCTGGCGTAGCTGCTGCTGTTGTACACCAGGGTGCTGCAGCTGACCAGAATACTGATAACGCTGTTGCATCTGCTGGGAAGAGTTTTGAAACCTGGATATTGTCACGAGCTGGGGAATATTGCGGTGTCTAGACGTCGACCTGCTGCATGTACTGCTCATGCAGAGGACCTTGTTGGTGCTGGGCAAAGTTCTGGGTCTGTGGCAAGTTTGTACCTTGCATAGAGATATTAGAGACAGTGTAATTTTGCTGTGCCGCGGCTGGGAATGCTTGAGGTTGAGGGTGGCCCATAGTGGAAGGGAAACGGTTATTGGGGTTGACTACAGTCTGAGAATAAGAGGCAGGAGGAGGATTAGAAAGACGAAGAGGATTGGGATGGGACATGCGGGGATCTGAAGGGTGACCTTGGTGGCTGACTGTGGACTGCGGATACCATTGTTGGTTATTAGGCAACATTGGAGGATGTGTAACTTTTACCCTTGAAGTAACCATTGATGAGGTAACGTAAGCATTGCTGGTTGACATGTTAGGTAACTGAGTGGTAGTTTCCAGCATATTCGGAGATCCAAACCGAAAGTTTCTTCCAGCAATACTTTGCAGAGTAGCATTTTGTGCGCTTGGTTGTCCGATTAAGCACGAAAGTGATTTGATCTTGAGGGTTCCAGACCCGTCAATCTGTTCAACTTCAAGCTGTTGGTGTGGAGGCGAGACAGGGTTGGCGTCAATCTCAGCCATCATCTGAACACTGGGCGGAGGTTCAATCTCAGCAACCATTCGGACACTGGGCGGAGGTTCAATCACCTGGACACTTGGCGGAGGCTCAATAACTTGATCGCTGGGCGGAAGTTCAACCTCCGCCATAATCTGGACACTAGGCGGAGGTTCTATAACCTGGGAGGACGTCAGAGGCTCTTCTTTTACAACCACATCCTCGCTGGATAAAGATTGTGTGCTGTCATTTACCTTCTTTTTCTTTCTGGCAAGCGGTGGCGGAATGTGCTTAAGCACCAAAACACTGGGTGGGGGTTCGTCCAGATAACTTGGAGGCTCGACCTGCAAACTTTGGATAGGCTTTGCGGCCATGCTTTCCATTATTTGTACACTTGGCGGCGGAAGAATATCATCACTGGATTCAGGTAGATTCGTTTCAGGTACATGGTCCGTCCCTCTGGACTCTTTATCTCCAGCGGCTTGGTCAGTTTCAGGGTTAAGTTCAGGGGTAGGATGTAGAACAGCATCTCGAGCTGATATATCACGAGAGTTGAGTTTTTTTGAGCTAATATCAGATTCAGATGGGTCTTCAGATTCAAAGTTTGATTTGGTTTGGTCAGCAGATACTTCCGAGGACGAGGGTCCAGGCTCTGATCGTGTGTTTGAAGTGGAATGTGGGATTCTTTGAACTATTGCTGAGCTCTCAGTTTGAGCTACATCATTATCAGCTAGCGAGGGGGAAACTGAAGGTGCTCCAACTTTTTCTTTTTTCTTGGATTTCTTCTCCTTCAGGTTTTCTAGATTGATTTGGTTCGCAAGCTCGAATATTTTGCCAGGACTTTGATTTTGATCGATGTTGTATTTGGTGAGACTCAGATAAAATGCGTCAGAGTCGCTGGAAATCGGGAAATCAACAACAAATCCGTAGAAGCAGTTCTGCTTGATGCCGTCAGTGCCCACGAATCGTTTCCAAACCATTAGGCTGTATTCTGTAGCGCTATCAGCTGGTGATGCCTGCTCTGGCCGGACTACAGCGTAGGTCTTAGTGTCCAGCAGCTCGCACATAATTCTGAGAGCTTCGCTTTCAGGCTCCAACACCAATTCGAACATTTGAGAGAACTGGGTCATGAGGCTGAGATTGAGGGGTTTCTTGAGCCCCTTGGACGCATATAATGTAACGCACACGCTCTTCAAATCTTGATTCCAGTTGTAGCAGGATTGTCCTTCTGGTCTTTGCTGATCCTTCCGGATTCCGACATCATACTCCAAACTAGGCCTGCTATCTATGGGTGCATCTCGTTGTACAATGCTGAACCTTCCAGACCAGATTACGTCTTGAGCTGCTGTTCCCTCCTCCACTGTCTGGTCTGGAGGGTGGGTGCCCTCCATAGCCTGGTCTGGAGGGTGGATGCCCTCAATAGACTGGTCTGGAGGGTGGGTGCCCTCTATGGCCTGGTCTGGAGGGTGGGTGCCCTCAATAGACTGGTCTGGAGGGTGAGTGCCCGCTGTCTCTAGCCCGGGTCCTTCACCCATTCTGTATTTGGCATCTCTGTAAGATATTTCTAAACCGTATTCATACATAACATGGCTAAATTTATCAACTTACACCCTAGGAATCACATAAAGAAACTAAACAAGAATGTATTCGAACAGACGTACAGGGTGTCCCGAGATTATGGGCAGGGAGAGAAGGAAAGCACGCATAATTTTGGGGCACACTGCAGGTTACAACATATATGAATATATATTATTGACGGTTGTGGGAGCAAAACTTAAAACGGAAAATAATCTTCATCATTCTATCCTAATTTTTCTAATTATTACCACCAAGATCCTTTTCTTTTTTAACCTTAATTTAAAGGACATGGAGAAATCTCTCAAAT
>Ga0075495_1064843_pt1 | contig 10642 bp, 6 predicted proteins | sample DEB08_RNA2_11_FD_73454 | JGI IMG/M metagenome (GOLD analysis project Ga0075495, IMG submission 73454) | Aqueous microbial communities from the Delaware River and Bay under freshwater to marine salinity gradient to study organic matter... | ecosystem: Environmental > Aquatic > Marine > Coastal...
CGCTTTACTGGTAAGTTTGAAAGATTGAGCTTAGAATTTATTCTAAAAACTTTTCAAACTCATACTCCTTTTGAGTTTTCTATTAAAGATAATAAAGTAGTAATAGACAAAACGCTTTCTAATCAAATAGAGCTAATTGACAATTAAAATTAAGTATTAACCAACCTAAATTAAAATTTATGAAAAAAAGTATTAAAATACATTTTGTTGGGACCAACGTAAGGTGGTTTTTTGCAATAGTGCTGAATTTTTGTTTTCTTTTTGCTTCTGCATCAACAAAGAGCCAAAAAGAATTAGTTAGTTTAAAGTTTAAGAATATACCCATGGGTGAAATTTTCAAACAATTAACAAAAGATACAGGCTATAATTTTTTCTTTGAATCCAATGAATTAGATCTAAATAAACATATTTCATATAATAAAAATGAAGTGACTGTTAAAGATTTTTTAAAAGACATTTTTAAGGATACTAATCTAATTTATGAAATAGTTGAGAATCAAATTGTGATTAAAAAGGTAGAATCTTCGATAATCGAAAAAAAAGCAAGTATTATTGAGCCAGAGGAAGAGGTGTTTCAGCGTCTTTTAACTGGAACTGTTTTTGACGAGAATGGCGTTCCGCTTTTAGGAGCCAGTATAGTTATTAAAGGCACAAGCCAAGGCACTACATCTGATTTTGATGGAAATTTCAGTCTAAGTTTAAACAATGAAACTGAAGTAATTGAGATCTCTTATATAGGATACAGAACTAAGCAAATAACCGTTACTGATCAGGCAAAAATTCAAGTAAGTTTAGAATTAGATGCAGCCGTTCTAGACGAAGTTGTAATAGTTGGTTACGGATCTTTAGCTAAAAAGAGGGTAACTGGTTCTGTGATTTCAGTAACACCAGAAACTATAGTAGAGGTGCCATCTTTAGGTCCAGAATCAGCTATTATAGGTAGGGTTGCTGGAGTGCAAGTTCAGGAGACATCTGGGGAGCCAGGGGCGAGCCCAAATATTAGAATTAGGGGTTCTGGTTCAATTTCTGCTGGGAATGACCCACTTTTTGTGATAGACGGAATTCCAATCTCTAGAAACCTTACAACGGTAGGGGTAAATGGAGGAATACCAGGAAGAAATTCAGCAACTCAAACACCCCCAATAAACCCACTTTCTACCTTAAACCCTAATGACATTGAGTCTATACAAGTATTAAAAGACGCTTCAGCGGCAGCTATATATGGTTCTAGAGGAGGAAATGGAGTGCTGTTAATTACTACTAAAAAGGCATCAGCAACAGATGAGGGTAAATTTTCTTTTGATTCCTTTTTTAGTATGCAGACTGTAGCAAATAAATTAGATTTAATGAACGCTTCTGAATTAATAGACTACACTAGAGATTCTAGGAATAACAATTATTTATCATCTGTAAATGGCGCTTCAATTACGGACCCTATTGGCCCTGGAGAAAGGGGATCAGGTAATTATGAAATGCCAGCATCTTTTTTAAATTGGGATGGTACAGACACAGACTGGCAAGACGTAATGTTTAAAACAGGAGAGGTTAGAAATTACAATTTATCCTATGCTTCTCCACTAAAAAATGATACAAGTTTTTATACTTCAGTGGGATATTACAGTCAAACAGGTATACTGGATAAAGCAAAATTTGAGCGTTACAACCTTTTGTTAAATGTAAACTCTCAGTTAGCAGAAAAATTAAATTTAGACCTAAGGATTGCGCCTACCATTACGGAGAACCAAAGGGTGCCAGCATCTTCAGTATATTTTGCTAGACCACCAGGAATAATTTACTCAGGAATTATTCACTCTCCTACAGTAAGTCCTTACAATCCAGATGGTACAATTAACCAGCTAAACAATCATTCATATCTAGGTGGTGGTACTTCTACAACGAGTAATCCACTAGCAATTATAGAAGCGGTTGATGACAAAATTTTTCAATTTCAGACCCGTGCTTCTCTAGGGCTTTCATATGAGATTCTAGAAGGACTAACCTTAAAAACTTTTGGAGGTTCTTATATTAATTTGTACAACCAAGATTTTTACACCGCTAATACACTCTTGTTTAGAAACGCTAAAAAAGGAGAATCCATCGCACAGGCTACTTCATCTACAGAGGTGAACTGGCTGTGGGAGAATACTTTAAACTGGGAAAAAGAAGTGGGTGACCATTACATAAACGCTGTTGTTGGGTACACTGCACAGAAAGACAATATTGTTGTTAAGCAGGTAAATGCAGACAATTATCCAGATGATTTGGTAAAAACAATTAGTGGAGGGCAAGTATTTGCTGGTAATTCAATTCAGGAACAATGGAGTTTGGCTTCTTCCTTATTTAGGATGAACTACGCGTTTAAAGACAAGTACCTCTTTACTGGGACATTTCGTTCAGACCGTTCTTCTAGGTTTGGGGCAGATAATCAAACTGGTTATTTCCCTTCTTTTTCTGCTGGTTGGCGTGTAAATGAAGAGCCTTTTCTAAAATCTGTTGAGGCTATTTCTGAGCTAAAACTTAGGTTTAGCTGGGGAGAAACAGGAAACTTTGAAATTCCAAATTACGGTGCCATTGGGCTTCTTTCTCCAGACAACTATAATCTAGGAGGTAATGAGGTGAATGGGTTAATACAAAGCAGCATTCCTAACCCTGAACTTACTTGGGAAAAATCTCAACAAACAAATATTGGTTTAGAATTGGGATTATTTAAGAACAGGGTGTTTTTATTAGCAGACTACTACAAAACGGTTACCTCAGATTTACTCTTAAATGTGAGTATATCTGGTGTTTCTGGTTTTCAAACTACCTTACAGAATTTAGGAGAAGTGCAGAATTCTGGTTTTGAATTAGCGCTTACTACTAAAAACTTTGTGGGTACTTTTACTTGGAATACAGATATAAATTTCTCCACCAATAAGAATGAAGTGTTGTCTCTAAATGAAAAAAATGAGCCTATATTTTCAGCGGGAAACGCAGGGGTAAGGCATGTCACTAGAGTGGGAGACCCCATTGGTAGTTACTACGGCTATGTGGTTGACGGTATTTACCAGAACCAAGCAGACATAGACAATGCTCCTAAAGACACTCAGGCACCAAAACCTGCTCCTGGAGATTTTAAATTTAAAGACATTAATGGAGACGGAAGAATTACACCAGATGATAGAACCGTTACTGGAAATTATTTCCCAGATTTTACTTGGGGTGTAAACAACAGATTTAGCTATAAAAACATAGACTTTAGCTTTTTAATACAAGGAGTAGAGGGGAATGAGATTTTAAACCTAACCTCAAGGCATATGAGAAATGGTGAGGCGAATTTTAATTCTTATGCTATAGTTAATGACAGATGGCGCTCAGCCTCAGACCCTGGCAACGGATTAGATCCAAGAGCAGACAGGGGTACCGGTAACCACGGAAACAACAACAGACCTTCCTCTTACCAAGTAGAAGACGGTTCATTTGTGCGCTTGAGAAACGTTTCTTTAGGATACTCTGTTCCTGCTAAAAAACTTTTTGCTAATAGTGGTATTGATAGGCTTAGATTCTATGTTACAGGAACCAATCTTATTACACTTACAGATTATTTAGGGTATAACCCAGAGGTGAGTAATATATCTACCAATGCATTAACACCTGGGGAAGATTATGGTGCCTACCCACTAACTAAGTCATTTACATTAGGAATAAATCTAACTTTTTAATAAAAAACTTTAGAACATGAAAAAAATTATTATACTATTTACAGTCCTATCGTTATCATTTTCTTGTAGTAACGAGTTTACAGATCTAGCTCCTATTTCTAATAGAAATGAGGCAGATTTCTTTAACACAGCAGGTGACTTGCTAGCCTCCTTAAATGCCAGTTATGCGGGTTTACAAGATCCAGGGGTATACAATAGAGCCTATTGGACTATGTTTGAAATGCGCTCAGATAACACGGACCAAGGAGCAGATGCCACTGGTCTAGCTAGGCAGTATACAGAAATTAATCAGTTTACTGAAAATTCATTAAATGAACAGGTAGACGCTGCCTGGAGAGGCTCTTATAGCGTTATTGCAAATTGCAACGTGATTCTTCAAAGAATAGACAAGGTGTCAGATATTGAGGAAGGTCTTAAAAATAGGATTATAGGCGAGGCCTATTTTCTTAGATCTTTAATGTATTATCATTTAGCAGTAGCTTTTGGTAATATTCCTTTACAGTTAACACCTTTTGTTCCTGGGGATGTTCTTACACAAGTGAATGCAACAGCTGTTTACACACAACTAGCCGCAGACTTAGCCATTGCAGAAACTAATTTGCCTATTTCATACTCCGCCAGCGATCGTGGTAGAGCCACTAAAGGTGCTGCAGCCACATTACTTGCAAAAGTTCAATTAACACTTGGTAACAAGGCAAATGCAGAAGCGACACTTAGAAGAATTATCGCTAATTACAATTACAGTTTGTTGCCTAATTTTGCAAATTTATGGGGTGCTGCAAATGAAAATAATGCAGAGTCTATATTTGAAGTACAGTTTAAAAGCGGTGGAATAGGCCAAGGTTCTTTTTTAACCAACGAATTTTCTCCTAGTGGTGATTTACAAACTGGGCAAGGATTTGGCAGAAACAGACCTACTTTAGCACTTATTAATGCTTTTGAGCCAGGCGACTTGCGTTTTTCTTCTTCTATAGGAACTTCTTATATTAATAACGCTAATGTGGTTGTGAATCAAAATTATGGAAAAAAACAGCTGGGTAGCCTTCCAACTGAAAATGATTCAGACATTAATTTTGTTGTATTTAGATACGCAGATGTTCTTTTAATGTTGGCAGAAGCGCTTGGAGAAACACCAGAGAGCTATGGTTTAATAAATCAAGTAAGAACTAGGGCTGGCTTAGCGAATATAAGTAGCAGTACCCCAGGTACTTTTCAAAATAAATTACTTAAAGAGAGACAAGTGGAACTAGCTTTTGAAAACCATCGTTGGGCTGATTTAAAGAGATTTGGGGTAGTGAATCAAAAATTACTAGAATCTGAGTCTGATGTAATTAATGCAAATGACATTAAAGATTTGTTTTTCATTCCACAACGAGAGATGGATATTAACCCCAATTTTGTTCAAAACTAATTACTTAAAAATACTTAAACACAAAATCCACATGAAAAAATTATCCTTAATAATTTGCTTGTTCTTTGCATTTACCCTTGTAAATGCCCAGCAGAAAAAAGTTTTAAATATTTTAGCAATTGGCGCTCACCCAGATGATTGTGATTCTAAATTTGGAGGAACTGCCGCACTGTTTGCTAAAATGGGCCATAATGTGAAGTTTTTAGCACTTACCAATGGAGACGCAGGGCACCAAGACATGGGTGGAGGTCCATTAGCAAAAAGGCGAAGGCAAGAAGCCCACAATGCTGCTAAGGCACTTGGAATTTCTGAATATGAAGTCCTAGACAATCATGACGGAGAACTATTTCCAACTTTAACAGTCCGTTTAGAGGTTATCAGAAGAATTAGAGAGTGGGATGCAGACATTGTACTTGGTTTAAGACCAAATGACTACCATCCAGATCATAGAAATGCTGGATCTGTAGTGCAAGATGCTGCATATATGAATATAGTACCTAACGTTGCACCAGACACACCTCCTTTACAGAAAAACCCTGTCTTCTTATACATGAGTGATCGTTTTAGTAAGCCATATCCTTTTCAGAAAGACATAGCTGTGATTGTAGATGAAGTGATAGACACTAAAGTAAAGGGTTTAGCAGCTCATGATTCTCAAATGTTTGAGTGGCTTCCATGGACAAATGGAACAGACCCCTCTACCATTCCAACAAGTGAAAAAGAGCGTTTGGCTTGGTTAAAGGAGCGTTGGATGAATAGGAAACCAGAAGCTAGCACTTTGTTAGCGTTAAAAAAATGGTATCCTGGTGTTGATCTCACTAAAGTAAGTCAAGTAGAGTTTTTTGAAATTTGTGAATACGGCAAACAACCTACGGATGAGGAAATTAGGGAGATGTTTCCAATGTTAGGTGGTAAAAAATAATCTACTTTTTAAACAATTTTAAATCTTAATAATCTATAGATGCATAACAATACACCTAAAATAAAAAGATTTTATCATATTATTGGTTTAGTAATGGGGGTGTTTTTTGTAATATCATTTATTACAAATATTTTAAATTCAATTATTGTAGATGTTAAGGACAGTTTTAATTTAAGCCTCGCTTCAACAGGTTTCTTGCCGTTCACTTTTTTTATAGCTTATGGAATTATGTCTATACCTGCGGGCTTCTTGTCTGAACGATATAGCGAAAGAACCTTACTATCCATGTCTTTTTTAATTATGGGAATTGCTTCATTAGGTTTTGCAATTTTCCCTAGCTACGGGGTATTTAGCGTTACTCTTTTTGCACTTGGCTCTTGTATGGCAGTGCTACAGGTGATAATTAATCCTATGTTAAGAGTGGCTGGTGGTGAAGAGCATTTTGCTTTTAACTCCGTACTAGCACAATTAGTTTTTGGAGCGGCATCTTTTTTAAGTCCTTATCTTTATAAGTATATAGTAAATACAGATAGTAGCTCAAGGGGTAATTTTGCTGAGCTACTTCGCGGATTAGTCCCAAAAGAGCTTCCTTGGTCTTCCCTTTATATTGTTTTTGCAGCTTTGTCTTTTGTCTTATTGGTCTATGTCTTTTTCAATAAGTATCCAAAGTTTGAAAAAAATGAAGATGAAAAATTTGGAGACAGCAACTCTTACTGGGATTTATTAAAAAATAAATGGACGTTATTTTATTTTTTTGGAATATTCTGTTATGTAGGTACAGAGCAGGGTGTTGGCAATTGGATTTCACAGTTCTTGTACCAATATCACGGGTATGACCCAAAAACCATTGGGGCTGAAACTGTTTCTTACTTTTGGGCTATGTTAACTTTTGGGTGTATTTTAGGGCTATTGCTTTTAAAGTTTATAGACAGCCGTAAAATATTAATATTCTCAACTTTAATTACAATTGTCTGCTTTGTAGCCGCTGTATTAGGTTCCTCAGAGGTGGCCTTAATTGGTTTCCCAATGATAGGATTCTTTATATCTGTGATGTATTCTATTATTTTTTCTTTAGCACTTAATTCGGTTAAGGAACACCACGGATCTTTGTCTGGAATTTTATGTTCCGGTATTGCTGGTGGTGCTGTTTTTCCCTTCATTGTTGGTGGTATAGGAGAGATAACTAATCTAAGAGTAGGCATGTTATTTTTACTAATTCCGATTGTTTTTATTTTTACTATTGGTTTTTTATCAAAACCACTTGTCAATAACCAGACCATTAACTTTAGTAAAGCCGAATGAAGCTTAGTTCAATTATAGGAGTAGACATAGGTGGAACAAATATAAAGGCAGGACGAGTTAGTGGAGAAAGTGTTTTACAAAAAAGCCTCATCCCTGTGAAACGGAAAGATCCTGAACAAGTGGTTATTGAAAAACTATTTAATGCCATTGATAAAGTTTTTTCTAGCGAAGTAGAAGCCATTGGAATTGGTGTTCCTGGTGTAGTAGCGCCAATTACAGGTATAGTTTATGATGTGCAAAACATTCCATCTTGGGTAGAAATTTCTTTGAAACGTTTGGTTAATGAGCACTATAATGTTCCTGTATTCATTAATAACGACGCTAATTGTTTTGCTTTAGGAGAAAAACATTTTGGCAATGCGAAACAGTTTTCTAATTGTGTTGCAATTTCTATGGGAACAGGCCTAGGTATGGGTGTTTTAATAGAAGATAAGCTCTATAATGGGGTCATGTGTGCTGCAGGAGAAATAGGAATGCTTCCATATTTAAATGGAATTGTTGAAGATTATACAGGCAGTTTTTTTTTTGAAACACATTTTGGCCAATCCGCTAAAACAATTTTCGAAAAAGCAATTAAAAATGATTCACAGGCATTAGAAGCATTTAAGGTATATGGTTCCCATTTAGGAGAAGCTTTTAAAATGATCCTTTATATGTATGCGCCTGAGGCCATTATTTTGGGAGGATCTATAAGTATAGCATTTCCATTTTTTGAAAAATCATTAAATGATAGTTTAGGTTCATTTGCATACCAAAAACAAATAGAACATTTGAAAATAATAAAGTCAAAAATGATCGACGCCCCAATTTTAGGTGCTGCGGCACTATGTCTATAATTAATTTATTAGAAATGAAAAAAACATTATTATTACTTTTTGGCTTTGTAATGCTTTCTGCATGCCAAACAACAGAGTCAGTTAAAACGGTAAGTATAACCATTGAAAATAATAAAACAGGCGCTCCTGTAACGTTAGGAATTCCCTTTCCAAAAGGGGAGCTTTACTCTGTAGACAACATAAGGGTACTCATGCAGAGGGAGTTGAAATACCCTCTCAAACTACAGAAGTTAGTAACTGGGGTCCCACAGACGACAGTGTAAAATGGGTATGGGTTTTCTTCTTTTCAGAGGCAGGTTCAGACTATGTTTTAGAGTACGGAAAAGGTGTGGTTCCCATGAAAATTTCAGAAAAAATTATTTCCTCCAATAATATGAGAGAGCAGGGAGGAATAGACGTTAACACAGGCCCACTCTCTTTTACCATACAGAAAAGAGGTAATGGTTTTTTAGATGCCGTTTATTTAGATTCAAATGAGAACGGCACCTTTGAAGAAAACGAGCTTATAGGGACTTCTCCAGAAAAAAACAGAGGCACCTTTTTAGACCTTCTAGATGACTCAGGAATAGATGCCTCAAAGGCTTTTGTAGATAAGGTTTTTAGAGAAAAAGGCTCTGGCCCCATGCACAGCATTTTTAGAATAGAAGGGACCTACACTTACAGCAGGGAGGACAACAACATTTCTCCTTTTACCATTTGGCTCCATACATATGCAGGAAAAAGCTATATTAAAGTTCTGCACACCCTCACTTACACTGGGGTGCCAGACAAACACAAAGAAGCAAAAGGGCAGCATTATTCTATTTTAACAGAAAATGAAGCTGTTTTACCAGAAGACACAGAAAATGACATAGGATGGACACAGCCTAATGACCAAATAGCCGGTAGCGGTATTCAACTAAAGTATCATTTAGATGAAAATGTACAAGTGTCTGTTCCTTTAAATGAAGGAGATTGGAAAAACGACACCGCAAACACAACACTAAATGAATTTTCTTTAGAGAGTGAAACGCCTGTAGCGCTTTTACAAACAGGACCAGAAAAAAAGAAGGCACAAAGTTTAAGGAGCCTTTATATGAATAAGCCAAGCAGCCAACAAAAAGAGGGCTCTAAGCATGAATTGGATTTTAAAGCCACCGTGTCAAAAGGCTCTGAAAACATAGCAACAGCAGAAAGAGCTGAAGGCTGGATGGGTATTTCAGACGGGAAAAGAGGCGTAGCAATTGGCATCAAGAATTTTCTAAAAGAGTATCCAAAAGGAATTGAAATAGATCCAGTATTAGGGGTATTAACCGGAAGTATATGGCCAAAAGCAAACGGCCCAATGAGTTTTGAAAGACAAAGCACAGAAGCAGACGGGGGCATGCTTGGAAATTTTGCCCAGGGAATTACCAAAACAACAGAATTTATTTACTATTTCCACAACAATGCTACTGCCCAAGAGGTAAGTCAAAAAATGGATTATGTGTTAGACAACCCAGTAGCCCATGCAACTGCAGATTGGTACACAAATTCCAAGGTTTACGGAAATATGGCACCCATGTCTAACAAACATCCAGAATTTGAAAACGCGTTACAATATAGGTATCAGTGGTGGGGTTACAACCAAAAGCACGAGCCATGGTACGGAATGTTTAATTACGGAGACGGAAAGAGTTATTTTTACAACAACCATTGGATAGAGTGGACAAATAATGAGCCTACGGTCGATTTTATGCTCTGGACCAATTTCATGCGTACCGGAGATGTAAAATCTTACCATATGGCACAGGCTATGAGTAGGCACACAATGGACGTTGACAATATTCATTGGCCTAAGAAAAGAATTTTTTACGGAGATAATAATGACGCCATAGATTACTGGAATTTTAAAAATGAGCCAGCCTCTACTCCTTATTTAGGTATAGGCAGAAGGCATGCCAACGAGCATTGGTATGCCTTACTCAGCGCCCATGTTTGGATCCAGGGCTGGATAGCCTCGTATTATATATCTGCAGATCACAGGGCACTAGAGGTAGCCAAAATGACTGGAGACACCTATATAAATAGAATTTGGGGAGAACATGACTTAAGAGGCAGAAGGTTGTATTTATCTGTTCTTAATTTGGTGGAGCTTTACGATGCCACGAAACTGAAAAAGTACAAAGACGAGCTAGATGACAGGGTGAATTTAATGTTAGAATTTCAGGAGAGGCAAGGCGGAAACCTTTTATTGGACCGGTACGGCTACAGCCAAACTTATGTAGCTCAAGGCCTTTATAAGTACCAGCAAATTTTTAACGATGAGAGAGTGAGAAAAGCACTTGTAACCCACGCCAGATGGGTGAGAGACGTCCCTCCTTTAAACCATGAAATGGAGTCTTACTTAGCCTCTATTTACCCATTGATTATAGGCTATGAATTTAGTGGGGACCGCAGGTTTTTAGATGAAGCCAAGGAGCGTGCCAAGCTTTTAAAGATTGGAGAATTG
>Ga0075495_1195320_pt1 | contig 10163 bp, 21 predicted proteins | sample DEB08_RNA2_11_FD_73454 | JGI IMG/M metagenome (GOLD analysis project Ga0075495, IMG submission 73454) | Aqueous microbial communities from the Delaware River and Bay under freshwater to marine salinity gradient to study organic matter... | ecosystem: Environmental > Aquatic > Marine > Coastal...
CGAGTATATTGATTAATTTTTTTGCGGCCAGCTTCGCCTTCTTTTTTCATAGCTTCCATCTGTGGCGACACAGCAGTCATAAGCTGCATGATAATCGACGCCGAGATATAAGGCATTATATTAAGAGCAAATATAGTCATCCGGCTTAAGGCACCGCCAGAGAACATATCAAACATTCCAAGGATCCCACCCTGATTCTGACGGAAAATATCCTCCAAAACAGTTGGGTCTATACCAGGCAATGGAATAAATGTTCCGAGCCGGTATACTAGAAGTGCGCCCAGTGTAAACCAGATGCGATTCTTAAGTTCCGTAGCTTTGGCAAAAGCGCCAAAATTTACATTGGAAGCGAGTTGTTCTGCGGCTGATGCCATTTGGTCTGTCTCTTTTATATTGTTAAAGTAACGCCGAGTTTAATCCGCGTTATTTTGGCACATATTATAATTCAGCTCTATCTTTCGCTCTATTATTCAGCCCTAACTTTTGCTAAACGCTCTTGCCGTTCGGCAGAAGTACGCTCTCTGGCTTTACCTTTACCTTCAACCTTCGGTTTTGGTGAAGGTAATGTAACGCTGCCACCCGCTTTCTCAATAGCTGCAATAGCAGTTTTAGAGGCACATGCAACACTGATATTTAATTTAGTTTTAATCTCACCTTGAGCAAGGAGCTTAACACCGTCTTTAGAACGGGACACCAAACCCGACACTAACAAACTTGCGTCTGTTAGTGGTTCTTTGGCATCAAGCCGACCAGCGTCAATAGCTTTTTGCAGCTTACTGAGGTTTATTTCAGCAAAGTCTTTCGAAAACGGGTTGTTAAAACCACGCTTTGGAAGTCGACGATACAAAGGCATTTGGCCACCTTCAAAACCTAAAAGCGAAACACCACTTCTTGATTTTTGACCCTTATGACCGCTTCCAGCTGTTTTGCCTTTGCCGGAACCGATGCCACGACCGACACGCTTACGGTTTTTCGTAGCGCCTTGCTTATCACTAATTTCATTTAGTCGCATTTTGCAAACTTCCTGTGCTTATATTAACAACGCGGGCTTCAGCCTGCGTCTTCAACGCGAACGAGGTGATTAATCTTGTTTATCATTCCACGAACTGATGGTGTGTCTTCCAACTCGCGTGTCCGATGCATTTTGTTCAATCCCAAACCCTTAAGGGTTTGGAGTTGATCCCTCGGGCGACCAATTGGGCTTCCAATTTGGGTAACTGTAACTGTTTGTTTTTTCGCCATGATCTAATTCCCGTACTTATGCCGTCTCTAATTGATCAGTACGTCGTGCGACGATCTCACCAACTTTTTTACCACGACGCGAAGCAATGCCACGTGGTGATTGACAAACTTTCAAAGCTTCAAACGTTGCTTTGATCATGTTATGTGGATTCGAAGTTCCTATAGATTTTGCTACGACGTCCTGAACACCCATTGTCTCAAAAACAGCGCGCATTGGACCACCAGCAATAATACCAGTTCCCGGAGGCGCTGCGCGCATGAAGACTTTACCTGCACCAAAACGACCTAAAATGTCGTGATGTAAAGTACGGCCTTCACGTAAAGGTACTCGGATCATGTCGCGCTTGGCTTGATCCGTTGCTTTACGAATTGCTTCTGGAACTTCGCGGGCCTTACCAGTACCGTAACCAACACGACCACGTCCATCACCAACGACAACCAAAGCAGAGAACGAAAACCGGCGCCCACCCTTGATTACTTTTGATACGCGATTAATATGTACAAGCTTATCAATGAGGTCATCACCTTCATCACGATCGTTACGTCCTCGGTTTTCACCGCCACGTCCACGCCCGCCTGAACCTGAGCCTTTTTGCTTGCGTCCCGGAGCACGCGGTGTTGCTGTATCAGCCATCTCAATAACTCCTAAAAACTCAGGCCGCCCTCACGGGCAGCTTCGGCCAACGCTTTAATGCGGCCATGATATTTAAAACCGCCGCGATCAAAGACGACTTCTTTGACGCCTTTTTTCATAGCGCGTTCGGCGATTAATGAACCAATAACTGCAGCAGCAGAAGCTGTAGAACCATTTTTCAATGCCTTACGCTGATCTTTTTCAAGCGTAGAAGCAGCTGCTACTGTTAAACCCTGAGCGTCATCGATCAGCTGCACATAAATGTGTTGACCGGACCTGAATACAGATAAACGTGGACGCCCACCAGCATTACGACGAATTTTTATGCGAGTGCGTTGCTTACGACGCGCCGTCATTCGGTTATTATTGGCCATGATTATTTCTTTTTCCCTTCTTTACGCAGGATGTATTCACCTTCGTACTTAATCCCTTTGCCTTTATAGGGCTCTGGTTTACGATAACTGCGAATTTCTGCGGCTACTTGGCCAACTCTTTGTTTGTCAGCTCCAGAAATAGAAACGTGCGTTTGATCGGCACATTTAATTTCAATACCTTCTGGAATTGGGTAGTTTACATCATGGCTGAAGCCAAGTTGCAGGACCAATTCCTTGCCTTGAATAGCTGCACGATAACCAACACCGTTGATTTCTAGCTTCTTTTCAAAACCATCAGATACACCGATGATTAAATTATTAACAACTGTACGCGACGTTCCCCACATTTTGCGAGCAGTGATACTGTCGCCAACGGGGTTAAGAGCAAGGATGTTTCCATCCTGGGTGATTGCAACTTCTTTAACTAAAGTTGCAGACAATTCACCGTTCTTTCCCTTAGCCGTAACCGATTGTCCAGTAATATTTACTGTAACGCCGGCGGGAACCTCAATGGGTTTGTTACCGATACGGGACATGGACTTTCCTATTCTCACTATAATCAAGTGTAAAAACACTCAGTATTAAAATACCTGACAAAGAACTTCTCCACCGACATTGCCTTCGCGAGCTTCGGAGTCCGAAAGCACACCGCGAGGCGTCGAAAGAATGGCTATACCCAATCCATTATAAACCCGTGTTAGATCTTTAATGCCTGAGTAGACGCGACGGCCCGGAGTAGATACACGTTTAATTTCGCGAATAACCGGATCACCTTCGTGATACTTAAGTTCAATTGAAATTTCTGAAATACCGGGGCGTAGTTCTTGTTGTGAATAGTCACGAATATAACCTTCGCGCTTCAACACGTCCAATACGCCGTTACGTAATTTCGATGCGGGTGAAGAAATAGTATTCTTGCGTGCTCGTTGTCCATTACGAATACGAGTAAGCATGTCACCCAAGGGATCTGTCATTGACATTTAAAGGCTCTCCCTACCAACTAGACTTGACCATGCCGGGAATTTCCCCAGCAGAAGCCAACTCACGCAAAGCTATACGGCTCAGCTTAAATTTTCTATAATTGCTACGGGGACGACCCGTCAGCTCACAACGTAATCTTAGACGCACAGCCGCAGAATTTCGTGGAATTTCTGCAAGTTTTAAGCGAGCATTAAATCTCTCTTCAGGCGTCAAAGACGTATCTTTTGCCACAACCATTAAAGCAGCTCGCTTTGAAGCGAACTTCTTTACTAGTAAGGTGCGCTTTAAATTGCGCTCGACGGCACTTTTCTTAGCCATTATTTATTCACTCCAGTTGTCATCAGTTCGTAAACGGCATATCAAAGCCCTTAAGGAGCGCTTTTGCTTCAGCGTCCGTCTTGGCTGTCGTACAAACTATAATATCCATCCCTCGGATTTGATCGACTTGGTCATAATCAATTTCTGGGAATACGATCTGTTCTTTCATGCCCATGGCGTAGTTGCCATTGCCATCAAAGCTTTTTCCAGAAATCCCTCTGAAATCTCTAACGCGTGGTAACGCAATGGTCACCAACCGGTCGAGAAATTCGTACATACGATGACGGCGTAATGTAACTTTACAGCCAACTATCATGCCATCACGTAATTTGAAAGTAGCAATTGATTTCTTTGCTTTTGTAATTATTGGCTTTTGGCCCGTAATAAGTTGCATGTCTTCAACTGCACCAGCAATTTTCTTTTTGTCCTGAGAAGCTTCGCCAACGCCCATATTTAGAACGATTTTATCGAGCTTCGGGACTTCCATAACACTCTTGTAGTCAAACTCTTCAAGAAGAGATGCTTTGATTGTGTTATTATATTCGTCCTGTAACCGTGTCATGTGTCGTGTCCTCTTAGGAATCAATCACTTCACCAGACCGCTTTGCGAACCGGACTTTACGTCCATCTTCTAGGACTTTTGTGCCAACACGAGTTGGTTTATCGTCCTTGGGGTCTAAATGAGCTAAGTTTGAAACGTGAATTGCAGCTTCTTTTTCAATGATCCCGCCGGCAACTGAACCTGTTGGACGTGTATGGCGCTTCACCATATTTACGCCCTGAACAATTGCCTTATTTAGCATTGGGAACACTTTAACCACGTCGCCGGTTTTACCCTTATCGCGGCCGGTCGTAACCGCTACGCGATCACCTTTTCTAATTCTAACAGCCATTACAGAACCTCCGGAGCAAGTGAAATAATTTTCATAAATCCCTTGCCACGTAATTCACGAGTTACTGGGCCAAAGATACGAGTTCCAACGGGCTCACCTGCTGTGTTTACAAGTACAGCAGCGTTACCGTCAAATCTGATCGTTGTTCCGTCACTACGTTGTATGTCTTTTGCAGTACGAACCACAACAGCCTTCATTACTTCGCCCTTTTTGACGCGTCCTCGAGGAATTGCTTCCTTGATGCTGACGACTATAATATCGCCTACAGAAGCATACCGACGCTTAGAGCCACCCAAAACCTTGATGCATTGCACCTGACGAGCGCCTGAATTGTCAGCAACTTCTAATCTTGTTTCTACTTGGATCATTTCTTATATCCTTTACGTCTCGATAAGCTCTTAAGAACCTTCGGAGACTACTTCCCAACGCTTACGCTTAGATATTGGATTGCATTCACGAATGCTGACAATATCGCCCTCTTTGTAAGCATTTCCCTCATCGTGTGCAGCATACTTTTTGGACCGTTTGATCACCTTTTTATAAAGCGGGTGCATAACACGACGCTCAACACGAACTGTAATCGTTTTTTCCATTTTGTCGCTTACAACGACACCTTGAAGAACCCGTTTCGGCATTTTAGCCTACTCCTACGTTAGGACGCTGCCTGGGCACTACGTGCACCCAGAACCGTCTTGATACGCGCTATAGAACGTCGCACTTGACGAACTTGCGCTGTGTTTTCCAACTGACCACTGGCCGTTCGGAACCTCATATTGAAGGCTTCCTTACGGAGATCCAAAAGCTTTTCTTTTAGCTCATCATCACTTTTGGCGTGTACTTCTTCCGCTTTCATAACCTTAACCCTCTTCACCCATACGGGTAATAAATTTAGTGCGGATCGGAAGTTTTGCTGTTGCCAACTCGAATGCACGTTTTGCAACCTCTATTGGAACACCATCTACTTCAAACATAATCCGACCCGGTTTAACTCTAGCAGCCCAAAACTCTGGGTTACCCTTACCTTTACCCTGACGAACTTCAGCAGGTTTTTGCGATACAGGAACATCCGGAAAAATTCGGATCCACACTTTTCCAGCACGTTTCATATGACGTGTCATGGCGCGACGAGCTGCCTCGATTTGACGAGCAGTAACACGTTCTGGCTGCAACGCCTTTAAACCGTAAGCGCCAAAGTTCAGTGTAGTACCACCTTTTGCATTTCCGTGAATACGCCCTTTGTGAGCTTTCCGGTATTTTGTACGTTTAGGACTCAACATTTTGAGATTTCCTTATCCTAAAACCAGCACTTAACGTGCAGGCTGTTGGTCTTGTGCAAGCTTATCGACTGCCATTGGATCATGATCCATGATGTCGCCCTTATAAATCCAAACTTTAACGCCAGTTGCGCCGTAAGTTGTGAATGCAGTAGCTTCACCGTAGTCGATATTTGCGCGTAATGTATGTAAAGGAACCCGGCCTTCACGGTACCACTGAGTACGCGCGATTTCTGCTCCGCCCAAACGACCTGCACAGTTAATACGTATGCCACCGGCACCCATCCTCATTGCGGATTGAACAGAGCGCTTCATAGCGCGACGAATTGATACCCGGCGCTCCAACTGCTGTGCAATATTCTCAGCAACCAATTGTCCGTCAATTTCTGGTTTGCGAACTTCAACAATGTTCAAGTGCACTTCAGAGCCAGTCATTTTTGAAATTGCGCGTCGCAGAACTTCAATGTCAGCACCTTTTTTACCAATAACAACCCCTGGACGAGCTGTGTGTATAGTAACGCGTGCCTTTTTAGCAGGACGCTCAATGATAACTTTAGAAATACCAGCTTGAACTAAATTTTTATGTAAGAACTTGCGAATACGAAGATCTTCGTGAAGAAGTGTCGCATAGTCCCCATCAGCAAACCAGCGAGAATCCCATGTCCGGTTGATACCGAGACGCAGGCTGATTGGATTAACTTTCTGACCCATTAGTCTGTTTCCTCATCACGTTCGCGGACAATAACCCGTAAGTTACTGAACGGCTTCAAAATCTTACCTGTACGTCCACGAGCACGTGCTCGCCAACGCTTCATTGTAATATCTTTACCTACTGATGCTTCTGATACATACAACCGGTCCACATCAAGTTGGTGGTTGTTTTCAGCGTTAGCAATAGCGCTTTGTAAGACTTTCTTTACGTCTTGAGCGACCCGACGGTGAGAAAATGTCAATGCTGCAAGAGCACTTTCACAATCTTTACCGCGGATTGTTGCTGCAACTAAATTGAGCTTCTGTGGGCTTGTCCGAAGGTGCTTTGTTGTGGCCAAAGCTTCATTGTCTGCCAACTGGCGTTCTAATGCTTTCTTTCCCATAATTTTAGCCCCTCTTCGCTTTTTTGTCAGCCGTGTGACCGAGGTAAGTACGAGTTGGTGAGAATTCACCAAGCTTGTGGCCAATCATGTCTTCGGTTACCAAAACAGGTATGAATTTTTTACCATTGTAAACACCAAACGTTAAACCAACGAACTGTGGCAAAACAGTTGAACGACGAGACCAAGTCTTAATGACTGTGTTGCGGCCCGAAGCCCGAGTAACTTCAGCTTTTTTAAGTAGGTAACCGTCAACAAACGGGCCTTTCCAAACGGAACGAGGCATCTCAGCTCTCCTTTATTTCTTAGCGTGACGACGGCGCATAATAAGCCGGTCAGTCTTTTTGTTGGAACGGGTCCGCTTACCTTTAGTGGGTTTTCCCCACGGGGTTACCGGATGACGACCACCTGAGGTACGGCCTTCGCCGCCGCCATGTGGGTGATCTATCGGGTTCATAGCAACACCACGCACTGCTGGGCGTTTACCTAACCAACGTTTACGACCAGCTTTACCAAGCTTAACGTTTTGTTGATCTGGATTGGATACCGCACCGATCGTGGCCATACATTCGCTGCGGATCAGGCGAAGTTCGCCTGAACTCAAACGAAGCTGAGCGTAGCCTTGGTCCTTGCCAATGATCTGAGCGTATGTTCCTGCAGATCGAGCAATCTGACCGCCCTTGCCGACTTTCATCTCCACGTTGTGGATAATCGTGCCAACTGGGATATTTTGCATTGGCATTGCGTTACCAGGCTTAATATCACATGCGTTGCCAGAAATGATTTTATCACCTTGTTGGATACGCTGTGGTGCGATGATGTAAACAACTTCATCGTCCGGATATCTGATCAATGCGATAAAAGCAGTCCGGTTTGGATCGTACTCTATGCGTTCAACTGTACCTTCTACATCATGCTTCAAACGTTTGAAGTCGATCATACGGTAACGTTGTTTATGACCTCCACCGCGACGACGCGCTGTGATACGACCATTATTATTACGGCCCCCTTTAGAGTGAAGACCTTCAGTCAAACTCTTTTCGGGCTTACCTTTCCACAAATCCGAGCGGTCGACGAGGACTAGTCCCCGTTGGCCCGGCGTGTTCGGTTTGAACTTCTTAAGTGCCATGCTAACGTGTCCTCTACTATATACCGGTAGTCACGTCGATCGATTGGCCTTCGGCCAATGTCACAACAGCTTTTTTGGTTTCAATACGCTGACCAAGTTTGCCGCGAAAACGCTTTACCTTACCTTTGGTACGAAGCGTATTTACAGCATTCACTTTAACCTTAAACAGGTTTTCAATAGCCAATTTAATTTCGAACTTGTGGGAATCCACGGGAACGCGAAACGTTACCTGATTGAACTCTGAAAGCAATGTTGCTTTTTCAGTGATCACCGGGAAACGAATTAATTCATACATCCGCTCTTGGCTCGGCTTCTTATCGCGAAGTGCGTTATATTTGCTCATTTCAAGCGCTCCACTAACTTTTCGACTGCTTCTTTAGTAAGAACTAAAGTATCACGGCGAAGTATGTCGTATACATTCGCGCCAGCTGTTGGCAACACATCAAGACCGATAATATTACGTGAAGCTAGAGCGAAATTCACATCAACTGCAGCACCGTCGATAACCAAAGCACGGCCCCAACCCATTGCAGAAATTTGCTTAGATAATTCAGAAGTCTTTGGTGTTTTAGACTTAGCGTCCTCAATAACAACCAATTTTCCTTCTGCTTGCATGGAAGACAATGCCGTCTTCAGTGCTAAGCGACGAACTTTCTTTTGTAAAGAATGACCGTGATCACGAACAATCGGGCCAAAAGTAACACCACCACCACGCATTTGCGGAGCACGAAGTGTACCTTGGCGCGCACGTCCGCCACCTTTTTGTGCGAAAGGCTTCCCTTTACGACCACTAACTTCAGAGCGACCTTTTGTTTTATGATCGCCAGATCGACGTTTTGCCAATTGCCAGTTCACTGCACGAGCGAGTAAATCGCCGCGCACTTCAAGACCGAAGACTGTGTCATCGAGCTCGATAGAGCCTGCTTTTTTATTGGCCAGACTGATTACATCAATTTTCATGGCCTTTTATTCCTTTGTTTCTGCGACGTCGTCAGCAGAGACTTCTGCTGCTGGAGCCTTAACTTCGGCAGGAGCCTCAGCAGGAGTTTCAGATTTCAAACCGGCTGGGTAAGGGACACCTTTAGCTACTGCTTTTTTAACAGCGTCTGTAATCCGTACATAACCACTTTTAGAACCAGGCACCGCACCTTTAACAAGGATAAGTCCACGGGTTTCATCAACACTTATAACTTCGAGATTTTGAGTTGTAGTCCGTGTGGCACCCATGTGCCCAGCCATTTTCTTACCTTTAAAGACACGTCCTGGGTCTTGACATTGACCTGTCGACCCTAAAGAACGATGACTGATTGAAACACCATGCGAGGCGCGCAAACCACCAAAACCGTGGCGCTTCATACCACCGGCAAAACCTTTACCGATGCTGGTTCCACAAACATCAACAAATTGTCCATCAACAAAATGTTTGGCTGATAATATAGCGCCAACTTCAACGAAGTTATCATCAGAGATGCGAAATTCTACTAAACGCTGTTTTGGCTCAACTCTTTGTTTTGCAAAGTGACCACGCATTGGCTTAGTAACATTTTTAACTTTTGCTTTACCGAAACCCACTTGAAGAGCGTTATATCCGTCATTTTCATCTGTTTTATGTGCAACGACACGAAGGTCGTCCAATTGCAAAACAGTGACTGGAACGTTCTCACCTTTCTCGCGAAAGACACGTGTCATTCCAACTTTGCGTGCTAGTAATCCTGTACGCATCCTAAGTCCCCTACAATTTAATTTCGACGTCAACACCAGCAGCAAGGTCGAGCTTCATTAGCGCGTCTACTGTTTGTGGTGTTGGATCGACAATATCAAGGACCCGCTTGTGGGTACGGATTTCAAATTGTTCGCGGGATTTTTTGTTTACGTGAGGTGAACGAAGAACAGTAAATCTCTCGATACGTGTTGGAAGTGGTATAGGCCCGCGTACCGAAGCTCCGGTACGCTGAGCGGTGTTAACAATTTCACCAGCAGATTGATCAAGAGCGCGATGGTCAAAAGCTTTCAAGCGAATTCGTATATTTTGTTGTTCCATGGCTTATGCCTTAACTTTCAAAACAGAGGATCGCCAACCCTAAAAGGGGGCGATCAATAAAAGTAAATATTACTCGACGACTGTTGCGACGACGCCAGCACCAACAGTGCGGCCGCCTTCGCGGATAGCAAAACGAAGACCTTCGTCCATTGCGATCGGAGCGATCAAAGTCACTTCCATTGCAAT
>Ga0075495_1168226_pt1 | contig 10157 bp, 8 predicted proteins | sample DEB08_RNA2_11_FD_73454 | JGI IMG/M metagenome (GOLD analysis project Ga0075495, IMG submission 73454) | Aqueous microbial communities from the Delaware River and Bay under freshwater to marine salinity gradient to study organic matter... | ecosystem: Environmental > Aquatic > Marine > Coastal...
AAAACAATGAGAGTAAACTTCAAAGACCCTATGGCAGGTTACAAGATGGTAGGCCAAGTTGGCCGGGTCGATTACGCTAACCAGGTAGAGTTGGTGCAGATGCTTTTCAGTGCGCTGTTGGAATCAATGAGCGAAGCTGAAGGGCATATGCAGAGAGGCTCGGTTGAGTTGAAGTTTAAGTCTATCGCCCGCGCCGATAAGATTGTTCAAGGTCTGCGTATCACTCTAGATCATGAACGTGGCGGTGAGCTGGCCCGTAACCTCGATGCCTTATACGAATATGTTTCAAGACGTTTGCTGCATGCCAACCTGCGTAATGATGTGGAGAGTTTGCAAGAAGCTCGAGGCCTGATGGCTGATATCAGCAGTGCTTGGGAGATGTTGCCATCGGTGATGCTCAAGCAAAGAATGGTTGGTAACTGATTAGTACCAGATTGGCGGACCCCAAAGCTTAACTTCCGGCAGTTGATGGGGCTTGCAACAAAACCGACGAAGTCGATCTGAGTGAATTCGACGTAAAAAGTTACGTAAATTAATTCAAGGTTGTCGTTAGACCCTAAAAATTGGGCTCAATCTTCGAAGCAGTTTTTGATATATGGTAATAAAATTACACTGTAGTTACATTAAGGTGTCAGTGTCTTTTTCCTTAAAAAAATGTCATAGCAAACAGGGTAAATTAGCGTACTATTCTCTTTTTTCGTGCCTCGTCGTGAGTTGGTGATTATCGCCGCTCGGCCTGAAGAAGGTGGATTTTGCTTCATCATCGAAACAGCCATAATCTTGATTCCGAGGAAGTTGTCCTCGGTTCCTCTGATGTCATGCAGGAACTTTGGCAATTGGTAGGTGCCGCTGCCCGCGGTAATACGTCAGTCTTAATTCGAGGTGAAACCGGCGCCGGCAAAGAAATCGTTGCGCGTCAATTGCATCTGCTATCTGCTCGCCGCAAAGGCCCCTTCATAGCGATTAACTGTGGGGCTATCCCCGCTGATTTGCTTGAAAGTGAATTGTTCGGTCATCGCAAAGGCGCGTTCACCGGTGCCATCTCAGATTACGCCGGCCAGTTGCTGTCGGCTAACGGCGGCACCCTGTTTCTTGATGAGATCGGCGATATGCCGCGCGCACTGCAAGTCAAACTATTGCGCGTGCTCGAAGAGCGCGTCATTGTGCCCGTGGGTTCCACTGAACGGATCCCAATTGACGTCAGAGTAGTCAGCGCAACCCATCAGGATTTAGAAGTATTGACCGAACAGAAGCTGTTTCGAGAAGATCTGTTTTATCGCCTGAATGTTTTCCCTCTGCTGGTACCGGCGTTGCGTGATCGTTTGCTAGATTTGCCCGAGTTGATCAGTTTTTTCTCTCGAAAATTGGTGACTGAAGGTGAGGTGCCCACGTTTACTGATGAATCTATGAAGATATTGCGTGGCTACCACTGGCCAGGCAACCTTCGCGAGTTATCTAATCTTGTCGCCCGAATGCATGCCATTTCGCCCACTGCGGTGATGGATATCACCACCGTGCCAAAGAGTTTGTTGCCGGCGCGGATTTGTGAGGCAATACAAAGCATAGCTTCACGAGGGCGTTCAGTTGCGGCTGAAGCTCACACAGGACCCATGATGGATGCCCAAGGGTTAATGGATGATCGGCTGGAGCAAGCGCTGGGCTTTACCCAGAGCGATGTGCCATTGCCTAAAGACGGCTTTGCCCTTAAGGACTTGTTGCAGGATATAGAGGTGAACGTCATTCGCAAAGCGCTGGATTCGACCCAGTGGAACGTCTCTTCTGCAGCTAAATTACTGGATATGCACAGAACCACGCTAATTCAAAAGATCAGTAAGCTCGATATTGCTCAGGATAACTCCCCCGTCACCAATTAATCATTCCCTGGTTTGGTCAAGTGCCGACGCCCAACCTGGTCTGGATGGCTGTCATGTTCCGCGACAGATTGTCGTCGTTTTTGTGACTATCTCGCCTCCACCCGTACTATATATAACCTAACCTGTTGATAAATAACGCATTTAAACATGGCATCGATATTGCATTTATTTCTATCGAAACCATTGTGTTAAAAGAGTTAGGTGTAGAGTTATGCGACATGCGGAATCTATTCAAAGCCTCGACTGGGTCGGTCAGCAGACGGATACCAGCAGTTTAGCGAACCTGGGTGACGACCATCAATTGGCTATTACGCGCTGGTCTTGCACGGCTGACCTGTGCGCTCAGGGCAAGTCTGGACAAGCGATCGTTGTTGAGCTCAATGCCAGCCTCGATGCTTTGGAGTCGCTCCAAACACTGCAGTTGCAATTTCGCAGTACGCCTATCATTGCTGTGGTTAATCGCCAGCGTTTTGAGCTTGGCATAGCGGCGATGGGTGCAGGTGCCGCAGCGGTTGTTGCTGACGACGATTTTTCTGCCGCAACCTGGGCGCCGGCGTTAACCAAAATGGGTGTGGCGAAGCCCGTGCCACCTAAGCGAGCCTATATTTATGTCGATCCTATGTCGCAGAACCTGTTCGAACTTGCGCAGCGAGTGGCTAGAGCTAATGTCTCGGTGCTCATACAAGGCGCGACCGGCACCGGTAAAGAGGTTCTGGCCCGGGTCATTCACGAATCTTCCGCCCGCTGCAATGAACCCTTCGTTTCGTTAAATTGTGCGGCGATCCCTGAGCAACTCATTGAAGATATGTTGTTTGGTCATGAAAAGGGCGCCTTTACCGGTGCCTCGCGACGTCAGCGCGGGCTGTTTGAGCAGGCTCAGGGCGGCAGTTTGTTTTTGGACGAAATTGGCGAAATGCCTCATCACCTTCAGGTCAAACTGTTGCGTGTTCTGCAAGAGCGCAGCTTGACGCGAATTGGCGGAGAGGAAACCATAGAGCTGGATGTCAGAATTATCGCAGCAACCAACCGTAATCTAACCGTCGCGATCGCCGAGAAGGCGTTTCGGGAAGATCTTTATTTCCGTCTCAGTGCTTTCAAACTGACGATCCCGCCTTTGGCTCAGCGCCCGCTGGACATAGCGCCATTGATACGGCAAGCCTTAAGCACGCATCAAGCGTCAGGGGCTGCCTGTCAAGAAATAACCCATGCGGCTTTGGAGGTCTTGCACGCCTATAGCTGGCCAGGAAACGTTCGTGAATTAGAGAATGTTGTTGCCAGAGCCTTCGTCTTGAGTGATGGCGGCACAATCGATGTCCCTCACATTTTGCTGGATGATGTTGTTCCCTGTGAAATGATATCTGGCGCCAACAACCCAGCAATTGACGTTTCGCGAGCCGATCTCTTGCCCCACGCAGAGCTGGCGGAACAACAGTTCGCTTGGCAGAAAGAGTTGAAAAACTCGGCTGCCATGCCTTTCGGTGAGCAGCTTCAAGGGTTTGTCCGGACGAAGGAAATGCAGGCTATTTTAGGTGCTCTTAAAACCTCTCATTCTCGTATCGAAGCGGCAGACCGATTGGGCATTAGTGCAAGAACCTTGCGTCATAAGCTTAAAAAATTGCGTGATGAAGGTTTGGAAGTTCCTCAGACCTACGCCCGATAACGCTCGTTAACCACGCAAGGAGATAGATAATGCAAATTAGCCCCGCCACTGACGCACAATCATTGCTCGCGCAAATTCGCAATCTGCAGGCGCAGCTCGAAGATAAGCAAGGCAATCTAGGTGCGCCAGCAGAGCTTGAACCAAATAAATCTGGCTTTGCGCAGGCGATCGCCTCTGCCGTAGATGAAGTGAATAATCTGCAAATGGAGTCCAAGAATACGGCTGCGGCTTATGAGTCTGGTGGCGATGTGTCATTAACCGACTTGATGATGAAGTCGCAGAAGGCCTCTATATCTTTTGAGGCGACTTTGCAGATTAGAAATAAAGTACTGCGTGCGTACGAAGACATTATGAACATGCCCGTTTAGTCAGGAATTTTAACCGTAAACCTTATTGATCTTCAGGAATATAGAGAATGGCTGCTTTACTCGCTCCACCCGCAGGTTCTACATTGCCAGGTACCGCTATGTCCGGTGCCGATAATGCTGCACTGCCGGCCAATACTGCTGCTTCAGTTGCAGAATTGAATCGTCTGCCTTCTGTTACCGAAATGCTTTCCCAGCCGCTCGTGCGTCGATCTATGCCGGGCATTATTGCCTTGTTCGTTATCGGTGTGTTTGTGCTTATGTTCTCCTGGTTTCAAACCGGTTCACTGCGCGAAGTCTATCCCGGCATGAGTGATTCGGATCGTCAGGCTTCTTTCACTGCGCTGCAGGGTGCTGACTTCCCCGTGACTATCAATGAAAACAGTGGCCAATTGATGGTCGGTGTGGAGCACTATCATCAAGCACGGATGCTACTTGCGGCAGCTGGTTTGCCCCAAGATGCAGGTTCCAATGCGATGGATTCGTTTAGTGATGATTCTGCGCTTACGACCAGTCAATTCATGGAGCAGGCAAAGTATACCGTTGCAATTGAAAATGAATTGGCCAAAAGCATTAGCCAGATCTCAACGATTCAATCAGCACGAGTTCATTTAGCTGCACCAAGGCAGTCTGCCTTTGTTCGTAATCGCGTCCCTGCCAAGGCGTCAGTAGTCCTAAAGCCCTATGCAGGCCGCGCTGTATCGCCTAATCAAGTGCAGGCTATCACGCACATGGTGGCGTCCAGCATTCCTTATCTTTCTGCTGAAGATGTTGTGGTTGTAGATCAACGTGGCACCTTGCTAACAAGATCAAATACCCCGGGTGTTCAGGCAGCTTCTGTTCAGTCTGATTATGAGCTGTCTGTTGAAGAGCAATACAGAAATCGAATCGATGCATTGCTTGCGCCCATTGTAGGCATGGAAAATGTTAGAGCAGAAGTTGACGTCGAAATTGATTTTACGGAGCGCAATACCACCTTTGAAGAATATGATACCAACGATACCGGCCCGAAGGCGCGGTCAGAGTCGATTTCAATCGAGCGAGGCCAGGCACCAGCTTCGGCCGGCGGCGTGCCAGGGTCGACAACGAACGTGTTGGCCGACGAGACAACTGTCGCTAGCGCGAATGAAACGGAAACAGTGACCAATAGCCAAACGACCCGTAACTATGAAATCGACAAGACAGTTCGTTATGTTAAACGAACGGGCGGTTCAGTCACCAAAATGTCCGTAGCCATCGTCATTAACGAGGCAGCATTGCTTGGCAGCAACGCAGGGAATGAGACGGATAATGCGCCAATGGTGGTTGATCAGGCGCAGCTTGATAGCCTGACAAGACTCGTAAAAAGCGCGGTGTCATTCGATGAAGCCCGCGGAGACAGTGTCGTTCTACTGACTCAGAAATTTGAACTCATCAAAGAGATGGCGGACACTAGTGTGTGGTACGAAAGTCCATCATTGATCGGTTTGGTGAAGCTTGGCGCAGCCTTTATTGCGTTTATATTTGTCTTGCTAGTTGTCATTAAGCCCGTGTTGAACTCATTTTTGGGTGCTGGGGCTGGTGCCAATGGCGGCGGGGCTGGAGGTTTGTTGGAAGCTGGCTTGGGTGGTGATGACAATCTTGATATCGAGATGGGTGAAGGTGATACCCTCGAGGATATTAAAGCGAAGTTAAAGCCGAAGAAATCGACGATATCGGCTGATATGCTCGACACGGCAAACACTTATGACGACAAGGTAGCGCTGATTCGCATGCTCGTTGCAGAGGACTCCGGTCGAGTGGCGAACGTGCTTAAAAAATTGATTAAACCTGTTTAAAGACAAGGAATTAGAAATGGCTGCGGCAAAACCGACAATCAACGATAAGGAAAAAGAAAGCGAGGGCTTGTCCGACGCGGTCAAGGCGGAGCTGGAAACGCTAACAGCGACAGAGCGCGCGGCTGTCATCATGCTGCTGCTGGGCGAGCAGCAAGCTGCTGACTGTATTCGTTATTTGTCACCTCGTGAGGTCCAGTCGCTGGGCGCCTGCATGGTCTCGGTGGTCGATTTGTCGCAAGAAGCGGTGAATGTTGTGTTGGATGATTTCCTCTCAACCATAAAAAAGCAGACGAGTCTGGGTCTGGGTACAATCGATTATGTTGAAAACATCCTGAAAAAAGCCTTGGGCGAAGACAAGGCAGCTACGGTTCTGGGTAGGATTATGCCCGGCGCGACCAGCAAAGGCTTGGAGATATTACGTTGGATGGATGCTAGATCGATTGGTGAAATGGTACAGGAGGAGCACCCACAAGTCGTCGCGATTATCCTCTCGGTTCTGGAGTATGACGTGGCCGCGGATGTGTTGAACTTTGTGCCAGAGGATTCTCGCGCCGAAATACTCCAACGTATCGCTTTGTTAGACACGGTTCAGCCCAGTGCTATGGATGAGTTAGAGCAAGTCATGCGCAAGCAGTTTTCAAACAGTTCTAGTGCCAAGTCTTCAAGCTTTGGTGGCATAAAAGCGGCGGCAAAAATCATGAATTTCACCAAGGTTGATATGGAGGGCAAGCTGCTCGAGGGTGTGACGGCTATCGACGCAGAGCTCGCATTGAAAATACAAGACAATATGTTCACGTTCGCCAACTTGTCGGCTCTTGAGAATCGCAGTATTCAAGTATTGATGAGAAATGTTGATTCTGACGAGTTGATGGTGGCGCTAAAAGGTGCTGACGAGTTGGTCAAAGACAAGTTTATGGACAATATGTCGCAGCGCGCCAAGGTGATGTTCTTGGATGAGATGGAGGCGAAAGGACCTATCCGGATAACAGATGTGGAAGAGGCCCAGAAAAATATCATGCGTCTGGCGCGTAAGTTATCGGATGCCGGTGAGTTAGTGTTATCGGGAAGAGGTGATGACTTTGTCTAGTGGTGCTGATGTCTCCTGGCGGCTAAACGATTTGCTCGTCGCCGGGCAAAAAGCCCGCTATCTGGCAACCAAAGTGGCTGATTCTTCGGGTCAGGCGGGGTCAGAACCGGCCGGAGAGTTTTCGCTGTGGGCACCTCGTGTCATTCAACTAATTGAACGGGAGCAAACTTTAGCTGAGGCGGATGACCTGTCGGGGTCGAAGGAAGAAACCGAAGGTAATGATGAGGCAGTTGAACGCAAGTCGAGAGAAGATCTTGAAGCTCAATTGGCATTAGCCGAACAGGAACTGGAAAAAAGCCTGGCGGAGTCTTACGAGTCAGGTCGGGTCGCTGGCGAAAAACAAGTGACAGAGCGAGTTCAGCAACACGAGGCTGCCTTGCTGGCCATTATTGCTGGGATGCAAAAATCTCAGGGTAATATGAGTGACTTTTTTGAGCCGTTGACGCGGCTGGCCTTGCATCTGGCTGAGGAGTTAGTTCGTGGCGAATTAACCCTGTCGAATACAGCTATCGAACGATTAGTTAAATCAGCCATCGACTCCATTGAATTAAGTGGCGAAGGTCCGATTGTAGCCAGCTTAAACGCCGCTGATATCGAGATGTTGGATCAGGAATTCAAGGAACGTTATGCCCACGTCGAATTCGTGAAAGATCATCACCTCGCGCCCGGTTCAGTTCGCGTGACCATGGATGCAACGTCTATAGAAGACTTTGTCGAAGAGCGATTACAGGAACTGGCCGACCAGGTGTTGGGGCTCGGGCAGAACAGGGTACAAAGAGCCGCAGAACGGGGCCGTAAATCGGCGCCAGTAGAAATAGATGGCGGTTCGGTTTCTGATGAGCATGCGAAGTTTGAGGCTGAGTCAGATATTGCTGATATTAATGTTGATGTTGATGTTGATAGTGATGTTGTTGCTGAAGCGATGGATAAGCGCGCTGAACAGGTATCGGTTGATAGCATGGCTGAGTTAGATGCCGGAGCTAAGCCAAACGATGACGCTCCCCTCGGGGACCCGCCCAGTGAGTAGCCTATTTGACAAAACCGTTGATGAGAAGTTGCAGAGAGCCAAGCTAACTGTGCCGCGCACCAGTGGTCGACTCGTTAGAATCGCCGGCATGACGATTGAAGCCGTTGGCGTGCTTGCACCAGTTGGCGCCACTTGCCGAATAGAAGGCGCGCAAGCGGGTGAAAATGTTGAAGCCGAGGTGGTAGGGTTTAATAACGATATTTTATATCTGATGCCCTATGAAACCACGGATGGCATCGCGCCAGGCGCGAAGGTAACTGTCGTTAGCCGACATGGTAAAGGCCGCATCGGTGAGGCGCTGCTAGGTCGTGTTATCGACGGGCTCGGTGAGCCAATTGATGGGCTAGGGCCGATTGAATACACCGATACTTGTAGTCTTGAAGGTTTCCCGGTGAACCCGATGGAAAGAGGCCCTATCGAAGTGCCTTTAGATACGGGCATAAAAGCGATTAACAATTGCCTAACCCTGGGACGCGGTCAGCGCATTGGTTTGATTGCTGGTTCCGGGGTAGGTAAGAGTGTTCTTCTCGGCATGCTAACGCGCAACACGGTGGCGGATGTTGTGGTGATCGGGCTCATTGGTGAGCGTGGTCGTGAGGTGCAAGAGTTCGTGACGAAAACCTTGGGGCGAGCAGGATTACGAAAGTCAGTGGTGATCGCCGCGCCCGCTAATCAATCACCTGTTGTGCGACTTAAAGCAGCACATTTGACCCATACAATTGCCGAATATTTTCGCGAACAGGGTGCGAATGTACTATTGCTGTTTGATAGCCTCACGCGGGTGGCACATGCGCAACGAGAGATAGGTTTGGCTATTGGTGAGCCGCCAACAGCGAAAGGTTATCCGCCTTCCGTATTCGGACTGCTGCCTAATTTGATTGAACGCGCGGGTGTGGGTCGCCATGGCAAAGGCTCGGTAACCGCGATTTACACTATTTTGGCTGAGAATGATGATCGCTCTGACCCTATCGTCGATATCGCTCGCGCGTCACTTGACGGGCAGGTGATGTTATCGAGAGCGCTGGCCGACTCAGCGCATTATCCCGCGATTGATCTGGAAGGTTCGATCTCCCGAGTGATGTCGAGCATTTTGAGCCCAGAGAGAATCAAGTTGGCTAACAAGTTGAGACGCCTTTGGACCCTCTACCAGCAAAATGCCGATTTGATTCAAGTTGGGGCTTACGAAGAAGGCAGTAACCTTGAGCTTGATGAAGCGATTCGATTGCGACCTGAGATTGTTGAGTTTCTGTGTCAGGAAAGCGACGCCTGCGTTAAAGAGTCGGAGTCATGGAAAGGTCTTGAAAAATTATTGAGGAGTGCCGAAAAATGAAAGATGTCTGGACGGTGATGTTTGATAAGACAGAGCGTCATGTCAAGCAAGCCCAAAAAGTTCTGATTGCGATGAATGCAAGAAAGCAGGCGGCAGAATTGAGTTTGGCGCGGCTAGATGCGCTCGCCCAAGACTATCTTCAGGAAATGGCGCAAGCACAGGAAGCGTCGTCACGATTGGCAGTGACGCAGTATTATCAGGTATTTATTGCTGAGATACAGCAGGCTCAAAAAGGTGTTGAGCGTGACATGCTAATGATCGACGTGGATTTACAAGTGGCGCGTCTGAGTGTGCGAGACGCAGAGCAGGCGCATATGAAATCGAAAAAATTGTTGGAGCGCCAGCAGATTCGTAATTTGAACGTGGCCGCGCAACGAGATTCCAGAGAGCAAGACCTGAATGCGACCTTACGTTTCAACATGCAGCACAGATAGTGGTACGGAAAGTGCTAAGTATATAGCTGACTAAAGCGATTAATTAGGGTGATAGACAAGTGACGCAGTTAATTAATATCGGCCTGTCGACCAGCAGACTGCCTGAAGACACGGCGATGCAGGGTCAGGGAAGCGGCGAGTCAGGCTTAGTACAGGAGTCTGGCGTAACATTTGAACAGCAATTTCGTTTCAACCTTGCAACCTTAAGTGGCGAACAGAGTGGCAATCAACGCGGCCAAGAAAGCGGCAAGCAGTTGCCGCTTGCAGCCGCAGGGGTGTTGCCTGCCGATACGATCGTGCAACGTTTACCTGGTGGTACAGCGGTGATGCTGGGCGAAGAGCTGCCCACAGAAGAATCATTGAAAGACTTTGCGGCACAGCAAGGCATGAATGCTGATGCGCTAGCTGTCTTGTTCGGTCGATATCCGGGTCAAGCGGAATTATTGAAAGCAGTGGCTAGTGAAGGGGCGACGATGGCGGCCGCTACCACTCCGGTAACTACCGCAACCACGGCAACTCCGGTAAATCAGGCAATTACGGCAACTGCGACAGCTACGGCAACT
>Ga0075495_1045632_pt1 | contig 10105 bp, 6 predicted proteins | sample DEB08_RNA2_11_FD_73454 | JGI IMG/M metagenome (GOLD analysis project Ga0075495, IMG submission 73454) | Aqueous microbial communities from the Delaware River and Bay under freshwater to marine salinity gradient to study organic matter... | ecosystem: Environmental > Aquatic > Marine > Coastal...
ATTTTGAATTTCATAATCATGACATTTCAAACTATGTTCATGTATCAGGTGAGTTAGATTTTATTTTACATTTTGCATCACCAGCCAGTCCAATAGATTACTTGAAAATTCCAATTCAAACTTTAAAAGTAGGTTCTTTAGGGACACATAATTTATTAGGTTTAGCAAAAGCAAAAAATGCTAGAATGCTTATTGCAAGTACTTCAGAAGTTTATGGAGATCCGGAAGTACATCCTCAAACTGAGGAATATTGGGGTAATGTAAATCCAATAGGGTTAAGAGGTGTATATGATGAAGCTAAAAGATTTCAAGAAGCTATTACAATGGCTTATCACAGGTTTCATAATGTAGAAACAAGAATAATTAGAATCTTTAATACTTATGGTCCAAGAATGAGACTAAATGATGGGAGAGTTTTACCTGCATTTATTGGTCAAGCATTAAGAGGGGAAGACTTAACAGTCTTTGGAGATGGATCACAAACAAGGTCTTTTTGCTATGTAGATGATTTAGTAGAAGGAATTTGTAGACTTTTACATTCTGATTATGCAGAGCCTGTAAATATTGGTAATCCAGACGAAATAACAATAGGTGACTTTGCAGAAGAAATCATATCATTGACTGGTACAACTCAAAAAGTGATTTACAAAGAATTACCAAGTGATGACCCTAAAAAGAGAAGGCCAGATATTACTAAAGCAAAAGAGATTTTGGGATGGGAGCCTAAAGTAAGTAGACAAGAAGGATTGAAAATAACTTACGAATTTTTCAAATCACTTTCTGACAAAGAATTGTCAGAAGTAGACCACTATAATTTCGATAAATTTATTAAATAAACAACATATTTTATAATGCGTATAATCAGAATAATATCACTAATCATAGTTTCATTCTTTATTGCTGGAAGTGTTTCGGCTCAAAAGTTATATAAAGAAATGATGCAAGATCCTACATATAACTTTTATGATGTATGTAAAGAAGCAGACAAACATTTTGCTGTAAATGGTATGGGGAAAGGATCTGGATACAAAGGGTATCAAAGATGGAAAAACGAAAACGAAAGTAAGTTTGCCCCTTCAGGAGTTAGAAGTAACATAGATCCAAGGTTTGTTGAAAAAGCATTTAGGAAATTTTTATCTACTCAAAATACAACTGAATCTTATAGTAGAGGAATCCATAAAGGTAGTTGGGTTGATTTAGGGCCTTATGATTTAGATAGTATTACTGGTCATTATTCTGCTGGTTTAGGAAGAATTGTAACTAGTTATGTTCACAGACAAAATCCACAAATAATGTATGTTGGCTCTAGAAGTGGAGGATTTTGGAAATCTACAAATGGTGGAGTGTCATGGGTGGGAGGATCAACAGATACTCTAATGGCTAGTGGTGTTGGAGCAATATCTGCTTCGCCAACAAATTCAGATTCAATATTAATTGGGGTTCAAAATGGAGGGAATAATTATTCACATGGAATATACCGTTCGGTAAATGGTGGAAATACATGGACTATAACTAATTTTAATCCAACAATATTAGGGAAAGGTGGTTTGGGGGGTAGTTTTAAAGTAAACAAAATAGCTTATCACCCAAGGGTGCCAAATTTAATATTTGTAGCAGCAAGTGATGGTTTATACCGCTCTACAAGTAATCTTTCTACGTGGACGAAAGTTACAAATGGAAGTATTTCTGAAATTGAATTTCATCCTAAGGATAATAGCATAGTTTATATCTATGATTATTATTATTGGGGATCAAACAAAGACAAAGTTTTATATTCATTGGATCAAGGTTTAACATTTACCGGATCTAATACTATTTCAGGAAATAGTAATAGTACAGGTTACCTTTCAGTTAGTAATGATTGTGATGATTGTGTATTCTTTGCTTCGACAAATGGAATTTGGACTTCAAAAAATAAAGGAGTAGATTTCACTTTCATGAGTAATCCTCCTGAATCATGTCTCGGTTTTGCAGTAAACGATTTAGATACATCAAAAATGGTATATGGATATGTTGATGTTGTGACTTCGTCTGACGGAGGAAGAACTTCTAACCAAGTTACATGGTGGAGTTTAGGTAATTCTAATCATGGGACTGGTAATTTTGATCAAAGATTACATTCAGGGGGACATTACATTCATGCAGATTTACATCCGGCTAAATGTATTAATGGAGTTTATTATGTAGGTACTGATGGATTATTTGCAAAAAGTGCAAACAATGGTTCAACTTGGACAATAATTAGTGATGGATTAGGAATAAGAGAAAATTATAGTTTGGGAGCAAGTCAATCAAATCATTTTAGATCGATTAGTGGTTCTCAAGATAATGGAACAAGTATCAAACATAAAGATAGTTGGATAGAGTTTTATGGTGCTGATGGAATGGAAGGAATAATTCATCCGTTAAATGATGATTACATGATGGGTAGTGTTCAATATGGAACAAGAAGAAGAACTACTGATGGAGGATTAACTCAAGGAGGAGCATCTCCTTCTGGTCAAAATGGTTCAGGTAACGGAGCTTGGGAAGCACCACTTGCTTATAATCCAAATGATCAGATGCAAGTGTTCAATTTTGCAAAAGATGTTTATGTAAGTAATCAATTTGGTGGAGCATGGCAATATAGAGGTGACCCATTTAATAATACAATTTCAGAAGCTGCAATAGCAGAAAACAATTCAGATATAATTCTTGTCTCAAGAGGATCTTTAATAAGAAAATCTATAGATGCAGGAGTGACATATACAAGTATTTATAGTTCCCCATTACCAAGTTACACAATAACAGATATTGCATTTGACCCAAAAGATGATGAAACTTTTATCTTAACTTATAACCGTTATAATAATGATGGGAATAAGGTTTTTATAACTAGAGATGGTGGAAGCACTTGGTCAAATATAACTCACAACCTTGGTGATATGCCAATAAGAGGTGCTGTAATAGATCACACAAATGCATCAAATATTTATTTAGCAGCAGAAATTGGTGTTTTTACAAAACCAATGGATGATACAACATGGGTGCTTCATAACTCAGGATTGCCAAATTCTACAATTAAAGAACTTGAGGTTGTAAATGGATCCAATACATTGAGAGCAGCAATTTGGGGAAGAGGATTATGGGAATATCATTTAGTAGGTAGACAAAATTATCCTGCAATAACTCAAACTTGGTTAAATGATAAACCAACAGATGTAGCTCCAAAAGAAGGATGGCTTGAACATGTTACTTCAAGGATATCTTATAGTGGAACATTAACTTCTGTATATACTAAATATTCTGTTGGGACTCCAATTTTCAATAATCATATGACAATGAGAAATTCAATAGATAGCACTTATACGACTAATTCTCCTATACCAGTTTATCCAGTTGGAACAAAAATATTTTTTAAAGTATTTGCAGTTGGAAGTAATGGCGATACAACTGAAACTTATAAGTTTCAGTATACAGTTAGGTTTAATCCATCTGCAAGTATCAAAATAAAAAAGGAAGAAAAATTATTGGTAAAAGTATTTCCAAACCCTACAGATGGTCAAGTGAAAATACAGTTTGATAAAATCATCTCGGATGGAACTTTAACATTATTTGATGAGTTAGGAAAAATGATTTTAAATCAAAAAATAAATGGAATAAAGTCTGTAGATTTAAATATAACTGAATGTTCTTCTGGACTTTATTACGTATTGATTCAGACAGGAGAGAAAAGAACAATAGAGCGATTAATAAAACGATAATATGCCGAATTATTTTGCACATGAAACAGCAGTAATTGATGAAGGTTGTCAAATTGGTGAAGGAACCAAAATTTGGCATTTTTCTCATATTATGTCTAATTCCTTAATTGGAAATAAATGTAACATTGGACAAAATGTTGTTATATCTCCATCTGTAGAATTAGGAGATAATGTAAAAGTTCAAAATAATGTTTCTATTTATACAGGTGTAAAGTGTGAAAATGATGTTTTTTTAGGCCCTTCTATGGTTTTTACAAATGTTATAAACCCTAGAAGTGCAATAACAAGAAAGGAAGAATTTTTAAAGACAATTGTAAAAAAAGGAGCATCCATTGGAGCTAATGCTACAATTGTATGTGGAAATGATATAGGGGAGTATGCTTTTATTGGAGCTGGAGCAGTTGTTACAAAAGAAATTCCAGCTTACAGTTTGTGGGTAGGAAATCCTGCCAAACAAATAGGATGGGTAAGTGAGTATGGGCATAGATTAAATTTTGATTCCAGTAATAAAGCAATTTGTGAAGAATCAAAACAGGAATATAAATTGGAAAACGGAAGTGTTTGTCCAATAAAATAATTAGTATGAAAAAAGTAAAATTTGCAGTTGTAGGAAACGGACATATTGGAAAACGTCATGCAGAAATGATTTCAAGAAATGAAGGTGCTGAATTAGCAGCTTTGTGTGATGTTAGACCTAAAGATGATTTAGCAATAGACCATTTTGAAGTGCCTTTTTTCAATTCAATAGAAGAACTACTAGCAAGTGATGTTGAGTTTGATGTATTAACTGTAAGTACTCCAAATGGAATTCATGCAGATCATAGTTTAAAAGCAATAGAAGCTGGTAAGCACATTGTGTGTGAAAAGCCAATGGGATTGTCTAAGTCAGATTGTGAAGAAATAATATTTAATTCTTTAAAACAAAATACTCAAGTGTTTTGTGTGATGCAGAATAGGTATTCTCCTCCTTCAGCTTGGTTGAAAGAAATAATGGATAAGGAATTATTGGGAGATATTCATATGGTTCAATTGAATTGTTATTGGAATCGTGATGATAGATATTATAAAAAAGGAGGATGGAAAGGTACTCCTGATTTAGACGGAGGAACTTTGTTTACTCAGTTCTCACACTTTATCGATATTATGTATTGGTTATGTGGAGACATAGATAACATAAAAGGAAATTTCAAAGATTTTACTCATAAGGATTCTACAACATTTGAAGACTCTGGAATAGTATCTTTTGATTTTCTTAAAGGAGGGATGGGAGTATTAAATTACTCAACATCAGTTTGGGATAAAAACTTAGAAAGTAGTTTAACTATTGTAGGGAGCAAAGGAAGTGTGAAAGTTGGAGGACAATACATGAATGAAGTTGAATATTGTCACATTGATGGATACGAAATGCCAGTTCTACCACCTAGCAACCCAGCAAATGATTACGGCCCTTACAAAGGCTCTGCAGCTAATCATAATTACGTAATAGAAAATGTAGTAGATACATTAAATGGTAAAACTACAGGAACTACTAATGCCTTAGAAGGTATGAAAGTAGTAGATATAATTGAGAGAATTTACAAAGTAAGAGACGAACAAGGGTATTAATAATTTTTCATTCTTTTTTAAAGCTGATAAAATGATTTACAACAAACTAATAAATAAAGAAGCAACTCTAGCAGTAATCGGTTTAGGGTATGTAGGATTACCAATTGCACTTGAATTTGCTAAAAAAATTAAAGTAATTGGATTTGACATCAATGCTGAAAGAGTAGAGTTGATGAAAAATAATATTGATCCAAGTAATGAATTGGAAGCTTCTGATTTTGAAGGAGCAGATATTTCTTTTACAGCAAATTTAGAAGATTTAAAAGCCGCTTCATTTTATGTAATTGCAGTTCCAACACCAATTGACGAGAGTAATTTGCCAGATTTATCACCTTTGCTAGGCGCAAGCAAGTCTGTTGCTCAGGTTATGTCAAAAGGGGATTATGTGGTTTATGAATCAACTGTATATCCAGGATGTACAGAGGATGATTGTGTTCCAGTATTAGAAGAGGTATCAGGACTTAAATTCATTGAAGATTTTAAAGTTGGATATTCACCAGAAAGAATTAATCCAGGAGATAAAGTTCACACATTAAGTACTATTGTAAAAGTAGCTTCGGCTTGTGATGCAGAATCACTTGAAGAAGTAGCTAAGACATATGAATTAGTAGTTGATGCAGGTGTTCATAGAGCTGCATCAATAAAAGTAGCAGAAGCTGCAAAAATTATTGAAAACACACAGAGAGATGTAAATATTGCTTTGATAAATGAGTTGTCAATAATTTTTAATAGAGTTGGAATAAACACCTATGACGTTTTAGAAGCAGCAGGTACAAAATGGAATTTCTTGAATTTCAAGCCTGGTCTTGTAGGAGGACATTGTATAGGAGTAGATCCATATTATTTAACACATAAAGCTAAGAAAACTGGTTATCACGCTAAAGTAATAAACTCTGGAAGGTATGTGAATGACTCTATGGGGTTCTATATTGGAAAACAAACAGTAAAGAAGATATTATCTCAGGGAACTAATATTATGGACGCCAGAGTGCTTGTAATGGGTGCAACATTCAAAGAGGACGTAAGTGACATTAGAAACTCTAAAGTAGTAGATATAATTCGTGAATTAGAATCATTTTCTTGTAATGTTGAGGTTGTTGATGTTCATGCAAGTTCAGAAGAATTAATGCATGAATATGGATTTGGATTGGTCAAAGAGCCAACTGGAAAATATGATGCAATTATATTGGCTGTAAATCATGCAGAATATTCTATGCTAGATGAAGCTTATTTTCAAACATTTTTACACTCAGGAAAAGGAGTATTTGTAGATGTAAAAGGAATCATGAGAGATAAAATTTCTAATATTGAGTATTGGAGTTTATAAATTTATTATGGATGATTATTACAAAACAAAGGATTCAGTAAAAGAATATATTCAAGCTGCTGAAGGATTTAATGGAAAGTCATTAATAGATAAGTTTGCAGTATTCGCTAACGAAAATACTATTGTTTTAGAGTTAGGTTCAGGTCCAGGAACAGATTGGCAGATTTTAAACAAATCTTACGAAGTAGTTGGTTCAGATTTTTCAGAAGAATTTATTAATCATTTAAAAGCAACATATCCAAAAGGAGAATTTGTACAATTAGATGCTTCAACTCTAGAAATAGATAAAGAGTTTGATGTAATATATTCAAATAAAGTGTTACATCATTTAACAGATAAACAGTTAATAAACTCTATAAAAAGACAATATAAATTGTTAAAGAAAAATGGATTGGTTTGCCATTCATATTGGAAAGGGAATGGGTCGGAAGTTTTTAAAGGACTTTTTGTAAACTACCATACCAAAGAAGAATTAGAATTGCTATTCAAAGATAATTTTGAAATTTTACACTTTGAAACTTATGAAGAGTTCGAAGAAAATGATTCGATATTATTAATTGGGAGAAAAAAATAATTGTAATTAAGCCCTACTTATTTTGTGCGGGTCATCATTATCATCTTGAATACCGTCTTTTACTTTTTTTATTTTTATAGCTAAATGAGCAAAATCTCTATGGTTTAATAATAACCATGTGAGAGAATCTTCATCTCCATCTCCAGCTAATGCCATTCTCCAGAGTACTTCAAATTCATTTTTTTTAAGCCAGATAAGTGCTTTTTTATTACGTTCTACACCTTGAATTAATGCAAGTAAATGAGGGTATTTATTTTTCATTAACCACTCACGAGCATCATCTTTAAGATTAAGTGCAAATACAAAAGTATATAACTCTGGGTAGCCATTTTTACCTAACCAATCTCTAATTTCTTTATTACCACCAATCGCTTCACCCCATGCTAATAAAACTTTGGCTGGGTAAACAAGGGGTTTGTATTTTACAGTTTCTGCCATTAAAAATCTATACGGTAATAAAACAAGGGTAAAAATCCTAGTTGAGGTGATGTTGTAATTCTTGCTGGATCATCTGGAGTAGGAGCATATGTTAATGCAAGTATGTTTTCTATTCCAAAAGCATTCACTAAATCTAATCCAAATTCATGAGTTAATTTACTAGTGTTTAATTTGTAGTTTAACTTAAAATCAGCTCTAAAATAATTATCAAATTGCTTTTCATTGTATTGATCATCTAAAAATATAACCTCTCTAGCAGCAGCTGAAGCAGTAGTATCTACTAATCCATATCTTTTACCTCCAGCCCAAGTTATATTTGCACCAATAAGAGCTGTCCCTCTTTTCCCAAGTTTAAACTCTTTTCCTATCAATAAATTGCCGGCAAAATTCCCATTAAAATCTGTATTTCTTTCAACGCCATCACTTCCTTTGTATTTACTGTTATAAACAGCACCAGTTATCATAATGTAGAATGAAGCATCAAAATTATGTTTCACGGTTAATTCTAAACCGTAGTTATTTCCAGTTCCAGAATTTTCAATTGAATCAGGAAAGAAACGAGAGAAACCAGATCCTTGATTCAGCATAGAGAATGAAGAAGGATTAACCTCTACAGGAACATTGTACAAATATTGATAGTAGACTTCAGATTTCAAAAAAGTTTTTTTAGAAATAGCATTACTATAACCAACTACAGAATGAATACTTTTTGTGAAATCCATTTTATTGTTGTGTTGACTTTCCTCAGTTCCAACACCTGTTGGGATTTGATAAAAATAAGTATATGAAGGTTGTATTTGACTGTGTAAACCTACACCAGAAGAAAGAATTTGTTTCTCATCTAAATTATATCTCATACTGATTCTAGGTTCTAACCAAGAAATACTTTCAGATTGAGTAAATGCCTGGGCATGTACACCAAAATTCATTACAAATCTTTCAGTAAACTTATGTTTTAATTGAGCATAGGGTTGAATTAAAGCAGCAGTTCCATTGTGATCCCATCTGACGTCCCAAAATTTTGGAGTTGCATTGTCTTTATATACACTATCGTGAAAATTATAAATAAAGAAGTCGGCATTTAATCCATATTTTAAGACAGATTTACTATTTAATTTTTTATTAATGTAAGAAGCTGCAGATACTTTGTATTGTCTAAATCTATAATCCAGAATGGTGTAAATGTCATCCAATCTGTAATTTCCATCCGGCATCAATGTTCTAGTAAAATAATTGTGAGTAGCTTTTTGTTGCTCAACAGCTCCAGCTATAGTAGTTTTCCAAAAAGCTTTCTTTTTTAATGGTTTTAAGTAAGTCAAACCTGCAACCCCCATTGCTGTAGAAAAATGTTGATCTCTATCGTTTTCACCATAAATATTAAGATCTGGATTTGGTTTCTCTTCATCACTAAACATAATGTCAATGCTACTAAGTCCAGTTATTGCAAATAAAGAAATAGTTCCTCCCTTTTTTTGAGGGAAGTTAAGTTTTAAAGATAAATCTTGGTATTGTGGAATTGCATCTGTTCCAACTTTAATATTCAAACTTTCAAACATTGCTAATGTAGAATAACGGTATGCAAATAAATAAGAAGAACCTGTCTTTTTATTTATTGGACCTTCAGCCATTATTTCAGTTCCTAAAAAACCAAATTGTCCAGAGAACTCATGTTTTTGATTGTTTCCATTTCTAAGTTTTAAGTCAAAAACCCCAGCTACACTGTTTCCATATTCAGCTGGAAAAGCAGCAGTAAAAAAATCAGAATTAGCCATCAATTTATTATTCAAAATAGAAACTGGACCTCCAGAAGAGCCTGCAATAGAGAAATGATTAGGGTTTGGTATATCAATACCTTCTACTCTCCAAAGAACTCCAAGAGGAGAATTTCCTCTGACAACAATGTCATTTCTAGAATCATCCGCACCTTGTACACCAGCAAAATTAGATGCCATACGAGCTGGATCATCTCTACTACCAGCATATTTTTTTGTTTCTTCAACAGAGAAACTTGTAACACTAGCTAATGCCATGTCATTTTTAACACCTCCATTATCATCACCTGTGATTTCTACAGTTTTTAATGTTTTAAAAGATTCTTCTATCCCAGCATTTAATATTAATTCCTTACCAGCATTTATTACAACAGGAATGATTTGATCATAATAGCCTACATATGATATTTTAATTTTGTGTCTTCCAAGAGAAACGCCATCTATTCTATAATTCCCGTCAAGATCTGTTGATGCACCAAGTGTTTTGGTAGTCTCTGTTATTACCAGAATAGTAGCTCCAATGATAGGAGAGAAAGTTTCTTTGTCTACTATCTTTCCCCTCACAGTTTGGGTAGTTTGAGCTAGAAATATAAATGGTGATATTAGTATCGAAAATAATATTATTCCTCTTTTCATTATAGTTTTT